>Ga0307987_1000252_pt1 | contig 33140 bp, 35 predicted proteins | sample EllFjometagen181_FD_203157 | JGI IMG/M metagenome (GOLD analysis project Ga0307987, IMG submission 203157) | Marine microbial communities from Ellis Fjord, Antarctic Ocean - #181 | ecosystem: Environmental > Aquatic > Marine > Unclassified | place: Southern Ocean | collected 2014-10-08 | reverse complement strand
CCGGTCGAGAGTTAAGGTTGGATAATTCATTTTTCAATTCTTCTACATAATCTGTTAATCTCTGAGGAATAGAAAGTGCTTCCTCCGCTGACAAGTGATATCTTTTTGACAAAGGAGCGAGAAGCGAATCTATATCTTTCATCTGACCTTCCAAATATAGAACACCACGTAGTTTGCTAAACCATTTTTTAACATACTCAAGATGACGAACAGAGCTTCTAAATTTTTGAGCATCTTTATCTCCCTTATTCAACTTAGCCACAATTACGCAAAAACCAAATCAATAATATTTTTCGATCTCATCGATTGATTTGAGTATATTTGGATCATGGCTAAATTCAAGAGGGTCAAGAGTTTTGAGTTGTTTCTCAATGTCCGATTTTAATTTTAGCCTTTGGCATAGATGAATTCTGATCAGCTTGTGGTCAGCTAAAAAATCCTGTCGAAACGTTTTTAAAAAGTGGTAATGGCAACTTATCTGCGGATTTTTTTTGCCGAAGACATCATTGCAAACCCTTACAAAGCCAGGTCTTAAATCGCTTATTGTGGCTAACGGAGTTCCATATTTCAATTTAACTTTTTCTAAAATCTTTTTAACAGTTATATATTTTTCTCCATCGATCATAGTGCTATCAAGTACATGGCCAGTCCGGCTATCTAATATTAATAGGTTGTTTTTACCACACGATGCCTCTGTCGATCCATCGAAATGCAAATAAAATCCGCCATTTCGGTGAATATCATTAAGCATAAGTGGTTCATATTTTTTATGGAGCAAACTGCAAAACTCTAAAAATCGTTTGGCAATCATTCCAATTGTACTTAGAGGCAAATCAATTTTTGCTGGCGAACACTTCAAGTACCCCTGAATCTCTTCCAACTAGCGGTGATCGTCGTATCGCAGACGTCCCACCTTAACCACAAGATCGAATGCCACTTCATAGCCTTTATCGACGATCAAAGTAGCCAAATCAGACTGATATTTTATGATTTGATTCGGTTTGTTAGAGAAGTATTTGTACTCATCACAAAAATTGGAACCTGAAATCAAGGTGAATTCTCCCAAATCAAAGGAATAGCAAGTCTTCCAGTCGGTTTTAAGCAAATTTGTTTTCTTGCCGCAGATCAAACATGAGGACTGCTCTGGATACAAACGAATCTTCAGACCAGAAAGAGAGTCGAGCACAGTCTTGTCGGATTGAAATCTTATTCGTAGCTCCTTCAAAAGCTCTATGGCTTTTTTTTTTCGATCAACTTATTTTCTAATAAAAATTTTTCTATCTTTTTAAGTGGCAATTTCAAACTGTATTTTTTTACAATCTGCTTTAAACTCGTCATTTTAATCCTATTATGCTCTAAAACTTCTTTGCTAGTCATTCAGTCTGCCCCTTAATGATTGTATTACATAATAATGTGATTTAATCATTAAGTCAAGTACCTGATTTGACGTCCTTTTTTGAATGGATATTGAGAATACGGCTCAATATTCTGATAAATCAACAATGTTGTTAAGTGATAAAGCATTGTAATTATTGATTAATTTAAGATCCAACGGCCTTCTGGAACAATAGAAAAATTGATATCCTTATCATTACTACCACGAATAAAGATCTTAAAACACTTGTGGATGAAGGCTAATTCAGAGAGGATTTCTACTATCGGTTGAAAGTATTTCTCATGGAAGAAAAATAGATAGATCTTCAGGTGCCTTACCGTAATTTTCAGCACAGGCGGTCAGGTAAGCCCTTAACCAGTGATTACAGTTTATTTTCCATAAACCCAGAGTTTGAAAAATGGAGAACATTATTGAAACCAATTGGGAACTCTACTGACTGCCTGACCCATAACCACCAACGATTGCCATTTTATTATCAACGGATATGTGCCTTGACGTTAACTTCGTATCGAATTGATTCTTTTTCCCCCATTATCTTTATGAAACTGCATAACACCAATGTTGATTACAACTACGCTGACACCCCCAGGTAGGTAGATTTATTCAACAGAGTCGTTGCATCACCTTCCTTGCAAAAGTATACAGTTTTGCCATTATCTTTCTATTATAAATTTTGCAATTTTTAACTTTTTGATGTAATTTTCTTATTATTTAGCTTTAAAGGTTCACAAATAAAAAATTAACAGGAAAACAAGATGACAACAATTCAACATATGCCGATATCTGCTCTACAGGCACAGTGCGAATGTATTATCCGTTCTCTTGGCTCTGATAATAAAACCGCCCAGAGGTTGGCTCAGATGGGAATACTACCGGGAACTCATTTGCATATCATACGTGTTGCACCACTTGGCGGCACTATTGAGGTTTCAGGGAATCAGGGGCAAAACTTTGCCTTACGGCAGCAGGAGATCGCTGCTATGACCTGTGAACCTGTGGCCATGCCACTGACATCTGAACTGGTGATAGTAGGCCAGACATACAGAATTAGGACTTTGATGGGAGGGAAGACCTTTTGTCAGCGTATGGAACGTTCTGGAATGGAAGAAAAAGAACGCCTCCAAATTCAGAGAACAAGTACTAAACTTATATCGGTATATCTTGTTGATTTGAACAGGCAGGTAGAACTTGGTGGGGGAGAGGCAAAAAAAATTATTATCGAGGTGATCAGTAATGAACCAAACCGCTAAATTTTACACGATTGCTTTGGCTGCTATTCCAAATTCAGGCAAGACTACTCTCTTCAACCGCCTTACAGGCGCAAGTCAAGCTACCGGCAACTGGCCGGGAGTATCTATTGAGCAGAAGAGCGGCAATTTTGCTCTGGGAGAATACAACATCACCCTGATTGATCTTCCGGGAGCCTATTCCCTTTCTCCGGTTACCGAAGAAGAGCGGATCGTACGGAATTATTTTCTCCAGTCACCACCTGATATTATTCTTAATATTCTTGACGCCCGTAACCTGTATCGGGGGCTGGGTCTAACCCTACAGATGGCACTCAGCGGTCTACCCATGGCGGTAGCTGTTAACATGATAGATGAGGCCAGACGGCAGGGAATATCATTTGATCTCAAAGTGTTGAGCCAGCATCTGGGTGTGCCGGTTATTGAATTATCAGCCAGGACCGGTGAAGGGATACCAGATCTTAAACAAGACCTTTATGAAGTTATAAAGCATCCTGAAAAAACCAGAAGTCCCCATATCTCTTGCCCTCCCCTTCTTGAAAAGGCTTTTATTGAAATTACCGAAGCCATCAATCAATCTGGTATTGACACCCGCCTTGATCATACCTTTTTGGCCATGCGGCTGCTGGAAGAAGATGAGCAGGAACAATTGATAAACAATGATAAGGTGGCAACCCTAGTTCAGCAATGGTACAGGCGGTTAAAGCAATCTCTGAAGACAAGCGTCCCTGTGGCCTGTGCCAACTGTCGCTTTAATGCTGCCAGAGGGCTTGCAATGGAAGTTCTTCATGATCAGCCTGTCTTTGAAGATCAACTTACTAAACAACTGGATTGTATTTTATTGCACCGTTTTTTTGGCCTGCCCATTTTTTTTCTGCTTATGTTTCTGCTTTTTCAGGGAGTTTATGGTCTTGGTGCTCCACTTCAGGAACTTTTTTCAACAGGATTTGAAATTGCCGGCAATTGGTTGGCTGGCCTGGCATTGTCTCTATCTTGGCCAATATGGCTGCAAAGTTTTCTTTTTGATGGACTGTGGCAGGGCATATCTGTAGTCACATCATTTTTCCCGATCATTGCCTTGTTTTTTCTTTTTATGTCTCTGATTGAAGATAGTGGTTATATGGCCCGGGCTGCGTTTCTTATGGACAGACTCATGCATTGGCTTGGGCTGGACGGTAAAGCCTTTATCACCATACTGCTGGGATATGGCTGCAATGTCCCGGCAATAATGGGAACCCGTATTCTGACCAGCAGCTACAGCCGTATTCTGACAATGCTCCTTATTCCTTTTACCCTCTGTACAGCCCGATTACAGATTTTTGTATTTTTGACAGCCCTATTCTTTTCTCCTCTTATTGCTCCCTGGATTATTTTGTCACTCTATGTGTGCAGTTTTGGTGCTGTTATTATTATAGGCTTAATACTCAAGCTTTTTCGAATTGGTGGCAGCCCTGAACCTTTTATAATGGAGATTCCTCCTTATAGACTCCCGACTCTGCATAGTATCGGTTTGCGGACATGGTATGAATTAAAAGATTTTTTTTTCCGGGCCGCCACACTGATCGTGGCTGGAGTGTTGATAGTATGGTTGCTCATTCACATGCCTGCGGATGTCCCACCCGGCAGTGCAGCAACTTGGGCCGGACAGCTGGGGCATATGCTAGAACCGGTTTTTTACCCGCTGGGAATTGACTGGCAGGAAACCGTGGCCCTGATCTTTGGTTTCATTGCTAAGGAAATAGTTGTTGGTGGTCTGGCTGTTATTTATGGTGGATCAGATCTGGCTGGACAAATGAGCAGTCATATTACCCCTCTGCAAAGCATCAGTTTCATGCTCTTTTGCCTGCTTTACACCCCATGTATAGCGACTATTGCCACTATCTGGTCAGAATCACGTTCCATAAAAATTACCCTGCTTAGCCTGGTTTCAGGTTTGGGTATTGCATGGATAACCAGTTTTGTCTTTTATCAGTCCGGTCTGCTATTTGGATTTCACTGAACTATAATAATGTAAAGGCGTATTAGAAATAATACGTATTAGGAACATACATGGAAAATAATACTAAGCAGAAAAAACAAATGAAAGAACCATCGCAAAAGTCCTCTTTCTGGAAAATCCTATACAAAAGCAGCCTTTCTTTTTGGGCTATGGCGCCTTTATTGTTTGGGGTTATTGGTCTGGTCGGCATCTTTCAAGTTCTGGTAACCCCAAAGATGCTTTCTTCCCTGTTTCGGGGTAATTTCATGGTCGATACACTGATCGGTACTCTGACCGGTGCAGCTGCATCCGGCAACCCAGTGATCAGCTACATGCTAGGTGGAGAATTGCTGGCTCAAAGTGTCTCATTCTATGCGGTGAGTGCCTTTATTCTGTCCTGGGTGACCTTGAGCTTTGTGCATCTGCCTGCTGAAGTTGCAGTATTTGGAGGCCGTTTTACCCTGTATCGTAATATTCTGGCCGTTGTCTTTACAATAATGATTGCTGTACTGACGACGCTGACTATCCAGGTGCTGTCATGAAAGAAAAAGCTAAAACATTTGCTTTTCGCGGTAAATATCTATTGTTAGGTGTTATTATTTTTTATGGCGTACTTTCTCTGGTTAACAGTGGGATACCCCTGTTAGCTTTAAGGAAAAGTATCCTGATCCTGATAAAAGTTGTACCGATTTTTATTGCTGTAATCCTATTCACAGCAATTCTTAACTATTTTATAAAACCGAAACAGATTGCCAGCCATCTTGGAAGGGAAAGTGGAGTCAAAGCCTGGTTATGGGCTCTGGCAGCCGGTGTAATCAGTCATGGTCCAATGTATGCCTGGTATCCACTGCTTGAAGATTTAAGGGGTCATGGCATGCGGGATGGACTGATTGTGGTTTTCTTTTTTTCCAGAGCTTTAAAAATTCCACTATTGCCAATGATGGTTGACTATTTCGGTTGGGCCTTTACCGTGGTGCTGTCGCTCTATATTTTGATTGGTGCCCTGATACAGGGCTGGATACTGGAAAGGATTGAACATACAAATAGGGAATCAAAATGCTGATAAATGTTTTCAAACATTCAATGATGATCAGCAGTTTTGTATTTATTATGCTGCTTCTCATTGAATATATTAATGTTCTAACAGAGGGAAGATGGCAAAATAACCTTAAAAAAAATCAATGGATGCAATATTTTTTAGGGGCAATTCTTGGCTCAACACCCGGATGCCTGGGTGGTTTTACTGTAGTTTCGCTTTACTCTCATAAAACAATGACGATTGGCGCAGTCGTCACAACAATGATTGCTACAAGTGGAGACGAAGCATTTGTAATGTTTTCGCTTTTCCCAATGAAAGCATTATTTATATCGGGTATCTTGCTTGTTATTGGATTAATTGCAGGTTTTTTAACTGATTTGTTTATTAAAAACCCTTACTTTCTCGTGGAAAAACTGGATCATGAATTGGAACTGCATGAGAAAGAAGACTGTCACTGTTTTCCAAAAGGAAAAATATTATATCAATTAAAAAATATTACCTTTGCAAGAGCCATCCTTGTGGGATTCTTATTATTGTTCCTTTTTTTTATTTTCACCGGCAGCCTGGGTTCAAATATTTGGAATTGGAAATTAATTACGTTTACTATTGGAATTTTGTTAAGCTTATTTGTTGTCAGTACCGTACCGGATCATTTTCTGGAAGCGCATTTATGGGAGCATGTCCTAAAAAAACATCTTCCGCGTATATTCATTTGGACATTTGGAACACTGCTGTTGATTCATTTTCTGGATAGCTATATAAATGTTGAATCCTGGATCCAAAATAATCTGATAGTCGTTTTAATAGTTGCAGTAATCGTGGGCATAATTCCTGAATCAGGGCCCCATTTGATATTTGTTACACTGTATGCTAATGGTTCGATACCATTGAGTATTCTCATTGCCAGTTCAATTGTACAGGATGGTCACGCCATGTTGCCTTTGATAGCAATATCAAAACGTAGTTTTATTCTGGTGAAATCAATTAACATAGTTGTCGCTTTAATTATTGGTTACATTTGTTTAAATCTATTTTAAATTCGGCCGATACTTAAACCCAACAATAAACAATTCTGGTTTTCTTTGGGTGAAGTTCCAGGTCACACTCCTGCATATGACTGGCAGCAATTCCCGCAGCGATATCAGTAATATGAACATCGCAGAAAAATACGTATAGAAAATGAATAAATCTCGTTTTTTTAGTAAAACTCAGAATAATTTTAATAAAAAAAATTTAAAATATAAAATTATTAAAAAGTGACTACTGTGGACATTGATTTCGGCGCAGGAATCCGTTGGAATATCTTTCCGATAAAACACTTTTTTGTAATATAATTTTTTTTTGAGATACCTTATCGTTTATGATGTATCGTCTAAAATCACGAGAGGTTGAAATTCAAAACCATATAGCAATGCTCTATAAATTTGTGTCATAGAATCTAATTTATAATTCATAAAAAGTGCCCGCACTTGTTCCCATAATGCTCTCTTACTGCCTGATTTTCGCCAAACGCTTCGTAACAAATTACAAGTAAGTTGCTGTGTTTGATCAACTAAAAATACCAGCATCATAAGCATTACAAAAACGCTACTTATATTTTTTTTCCTAAACCGAAATTGTGCCCAAAATGATAGCCTTGATTTTTGAGAGTATTAAATGTTTGGGGTTGGTTTTAACTTCGCCCACTTAGCTTAAGCCACTTTTTTTAAATGTTTTCGAGGACGTGCCGGGCAATCCATTTTTTCCAAAAGCCACTCGAATAAATCAGTATGCTTGGAATTGAAAAATCTTTCGGCTGGTGTTGTCCCATCACGATTCCTGGTATAATAATTATGTACGATGGTTTGGGCTTTCAGGCATTGATTGCTCAATCTATGTATTCCATGATGGCGTAGTGATAATTGTGCGTTTCTACCCTCTACACACGAACTTGATCTTTGAAATATTTGAGCACATTCCTCTGCCGCTTTTTCAAGCATTTTAATATCGTTTTCACTGTATTCAGAAAAGGCCCCGTCTTTTTTGTTTAAAACTGATAATAACTCTTGAGATAGCTTTGAAATTTTCTGATTATAACGGATTCGGGGGAGGACTTCGTCTCCCTTGCAATGAGGCGCTCGTCAATAAATTTTGAAGCCAGTTGTCATGGTATCGAAATTTACTGATACGTTCAGCAGGACATCGCAACCCATCATGCTTTTTGATAGTCCAAGGGTTCCAAGGGGCAAAATTATTTATAAGTACCCATCCTCGAATACCAAGTTCTGCAGATGCTAAGGAAGCGTGGAAATATTGTGTTGAGAAAAGGTGTCGATGCATTCTTTGCATCAATCGGTCTATCATATTACTGGTTCTGTGCGCTCCTGGAAAATCGTAAGCACTTATCAGCAAAGTATTTGTGTGACCGCATTGCCGTGATCCATAACGGTGTCATTGTGGAGACCGGTCCCACCCTGGATGTCATTGATCATCCCTCACACCCCTACACCAAAACCCTTATTGCAGCTCAACCCAGCTTTGGTATCTGTCCCATTCTATAACATACATGGCAGTAAGCACCTACCATAACTAAGATTGAAAGTCCCTCTTGGTTTGCCCACAACATGGGGGCAGAAATAGATTCTGCCCCTACGTTCTTAATCTTTGTATTGCTCCTTAGTTTGCCGGGATTTTTCTATAAAGAAGAACCTTCTGACTATTCCTGCTGGATCAATCCCCATCTGCGGCCATCCTTGATTTGGATCGTAATGTCACAGCCAATATTTTGTCAGAAGGATTTCCCGTTGAAAACTGGATGGTTCCCCTGGCAGCCAGTCTGATTCCCTGGATTGATAAACCCATGGAGAACGGTCAGTCCCGGGAGGAGTGGAAGGGGTTTGTGGAGACCAATAAAATCCTGGGGTGCAGTGATAACCCTGTGCCCATTGATGGGCAGTGCATCCTAATATGTTCCATGCGCTGTCACAGCCAGGGCTTTACCATCAAACTTAAGAAAAATGTACCCATCAATGATTAAGTATAAATATAAATTTTTATTGCAAACTATAGTATGCAGGAGTATGTTTAAAGTATGGGACAAGGCGTTAATCAGAAACAACTTATCATCTATCAGGATGAGCAGGGAAATGAACCCTTTACCGACTGGCATAATAACTTGCGTGACACACAAGGAAGACGCCGAATTTTAACGAGGTTAAGACGACTTGAGCAAGGGAATTATGGAGATTGTGAGCCTGTCGGTGAAGGGGTTTCGGAATTAAGAATGTTTTTCGGCTCTGGCTACCGCGTTTATTTTGGTGAAGGTGCGGAGCATATTATTGTGATTATCTGCGGCGGCGATAAAAGCACCCAAAAGAAAGATATTAAATTTGCCAAATTATATTGGAAGGAGTACCAAAAAAATGACCAAGAGAACTTATAGAACGCTGGACGATATTGAATCAGATTACTTTCGCAAGAATCCTGATGAAATTGACGCATATATTGATGAAATTTTTGATGAATACGCACAAACAGCTGATACAGCAGCATTGCTTAGTTCTTTACGGACAATAGCAAAAGTAAAAGGTATCACTGATATTGCGGGGCAGGTTGGCATTACACGCCAAGGATTACAAAAAGCCTTGTCTAGTAAAGGCAATCCACGCTTTGAAAATATCAATGCCATTATGCAAGCGATTGGTTATAAACTCATACCTCAAAAACTACAGCACCACCCTTTATAGTTTACATGAGTAGCAACTCCCCGTATTTTTAGGCAAAGTATTCGCTGGTAGTATCTAAAATTCAGGGATGCTAAGATTCCCTGTTTTCAAGGCTGTCCCGCCTTAAGTGGGTAGCCATGAAACCATAACCCATTTTCGTCGAACTGCGGAATATTCGTGAGTGTATAATACTTCCCGGCATGTGAAAAACTAGAAAAATATCCTATTTCTTTCAAACGCCGAAAAATACTCATTCGTGATTTTGTTTGAAGAATTTTGGATAGTACATTTATGTTCATGACCTGTTGTTTAAGGCAATATTTTTGTAATGATTTAAACGACTCAGATTTTGTAAGCATCGGGCACCTTTGATACAATTATGATTAAATTCATAAAACTATCATAAAACTATCATAAAACTATCATAAAACTATCATAAAACTATCATAATTGTATCAAAAATTGAGTCGAACTGCAAACCCGAATTATGTAAAATCAATAGGTTACAAGAACTTGGTAACTGATTTGTTGGAAATACTGATACAATGAGGACTCTTTTGAAGGTTGGATTATCAATATTTTAAGGTAGTTATATAATCCAACTGAATTTCTACGCTGTAGAGAATAATAGATCTTAGTGCTGGTGCTGCAAAAAAACTTGGGTTTTACAACCAAGGGACAACCCGGGTGAAAGTCGAAACTGTAGAAATTTAAAATAAATTCTTTTGATATTTGAAAAATAGGAGATAGGCTATGGAATTGACAGCAAGAGATATAATGAGTATTGAATTTGATACGGTTCGTCCGAAAGACACGATCAGCAAAGCGGTAAGTCTGACATTTAAGGGGAAGATGCGATCAACCTGCCACTGAACATTCGATGGTGATCATCGACAGCATGATCAAAAAAAATCTACGACGTCTGCTGGTTATTGAGAATTCAAAAATCATCGGAATTGTTTTCCTTCCAGATGTATATTTTCACCTGTTTAAAACAATGATCGAAAAGCATTAATACCAGTGAGGATGTCGTTACCATCGAAACCCTTCGGCAGCCATGGGCTGATCTTTGCCACGGAACAAAAGAAATAAGAGTTTTCTTTTTTGGTTGGAAAATTTACCATTGCTATATAAAAGTACTATAAAAAAACGGCCCTGATTAACGTGTAAGATCATTAATCAGGGCCGGGTGAGAATTATTTCCAACCCATTGGGTTATTAGGATAAACCAGGGTTGGAATAAAGAAACAATTCATTTATTTCTGATTCTCAGTCTATGATTCATCTTCAAAGGGATTTACCCGTTTAGGATCTGCAAAATATTCCTTGGTCATTTGAACCACCACAGGACTTAAGAAGATCAACCCAATTAGATTGGGCCAGGCCATGAGTGCATTAAAAATATCGGAAATCGTCCAGACAGTGGACAACTTGATTGTTGCACCCACTGGAATAATCATGCAGTAAATAATCCGGTAAGGCATAACTGCTTTTTGTCCAAACAGATAGTCAACACATCTGTCGCCGTAGTAGGACCAACCAATAACGGTGGAAAAGGCAAAGAATATGATTCCAATGGTGACAATATATTCGCCTCCGGCAAAGGGCATACCGGCTTGAAAGGCTGCTTTTGTTAATATTGCACCCGTTAAACCAGTTCCGTCTGCGCCTGTCATTGTAAAAGCACCGGTCACAATGATGACAAGTGCTGTCATAGTACAAATAACCAATGTGTCAATGAAAGGTCCTAACATGGCAACCAGGCCTTCACGGACTGGTTCTTTAGTCTGGGCAGCACCATGGGCAATGGGGGCCGAACCTAAACCTGCTTCATTGGAGAAAACCCCCCGGGCCACACCAAAACGGATGGCCTGGGCAATACCGGCTCCTACAAAGCCGCCTGTAGCCGCTGTACCTGAAAAAGCATCATGAAAAATCATGGCAAAAGCTGCGGGTACAGCACTCAAATGGGTGAAGATAACAAGCAAGGCACCAATAATATAGAAAAGAGCCATGGCAGGAACTATTTTACTGGAAAAAGAACCAATCCTTTTTACACCACCAACAATCACGGCAAAACTAAGCACTGCCATAACAAGGCCTGTGACAATTTTAGGGATACCAAATGTGTCCAGTAAAGGTTCTGCTACTGAATTGGCCTGGACCATGTTGCCAATACCGAAGGCGGCAATGGCAGCAAAGATGGCAAAAGCCACGCCCAGCCATTTTTTACCCAGTCCTTTTTCCAGATAGTACATGGGGCCACCACCGGTTGTCCCGTCTTCATGTATAACTCTGTACTTTAGGGCGAGTAGGCACTCAGCATATTTAAGGCCCATGCCAAAAATTGCTGTAATCCACATCCAGAAGACGGCTCCTGGACCACCAATTGCAATTGCAGTTCCAACCCCTGCAATATTACCTGTTCCAATGGTGGCAGACAGGGCTGTTGACAATGCTTGAAAATGGGTTACCTCACCTTCATCATTAGGGTCGTCATATTTTCCTGATATCAATTTCCAGCCATATATAAAATGGCGAAACTGGATAAATTTCATTAACAGGGAGATAAACACACCTGTACCTACCAATAAAATAATCGTTGGCAAACCCCAGACAAATCCATCAATAGTACCTAATAACTCAGTCATTTTGTTTCCTTTTTGTTAAGCCAAGACTGTAGGTTATTCACAGCCTTGGATAAATTAATATTGAGTCACTATCCTAAGCAGATCAGCGTTTAAATTAACTCTTCAATTGGAATGTACAACATATCAAAGGCATCTGCCACAACTTTATATGTTATTTTGCCTTTAATGACATTGGCACCCAATTTGATTTCTTTGTTTTCCTGCATGGCTTTTTTCCAGCCTTTGTTAGCGATTTCAATGGCATATGGAAGGGTGGCATTGGTCAGCGCTCTGGTGGATGTTCTGGCAACTGCACCTGGCATGTTTGCCACACAATAGTGTAAAACTCCGTCTACTTCATAGGTGGGGTCTGCATGGGTAGTGGCTTTGGAGGTTTCAAAACAACCGCCCTGGTCAATGGCAACATCAACAATAACCGACCCTTTTTTCATGGTCTTGAGCATATCCCGGGTGAGTAGTTTGGGTGCCTTTGTACCGGCAACCAGTACAGCTCCGATAACCGCATCTGCTTTGGTAACCATATCTGTCAGTACAGCAGCGTTGGACATCATCGGGAAGCAGTTGGCTGGCATGACATCATCAAGGTAGCTCAACCGTTCCAGATTGGTATCGAGTATGTAAACTTTTGCACCCAGGCCACATGCCATTTTGGCTGCATTGATGCCAACCACACCGCCGCCAATAACGACAACAGTCGCTGGCTCAACGCCAGTAACCCCGCCTAAAAGAACGCCCATTCCACCATGGGGCATTTCAAGGTATTTTGCTGCTTCCTGGGTGGCCATACGACCGGCGGGTGTCATGCATACTCTTTTTTCCATCACTTTTATTTCTTTTAAAATTCCGACAATCATTGTGTGTCTCCTTTTGCTTGCTTTTTGATTTTTTATAAACAATTAATCTGTTGGGGTCAAATAATTCAATTTTATTTACTTTTTTATGGCAAAGAGCTTGCCAGTGCTATTTTTTTTTTAAAATAGTTATTAATCAGGCAATTGTTGTGTTGACTTATAAACAATTTGAGGACATATAAGATAAAATGAATAAACAAGAAAAAGAAAGTGTTAAAAAGGCCATAATCAAAAAAATTGAAAGTTCGAAAAAAAATATTGAAACATTTAAAGATCTTTCCAAGCCAGTATCACCGGATAATGCCATTGGTCGGCTAACACGAATGGAAGCAATAAACAGTAAAAGCATAAATGAAGCATCACTTGCAAAATCAAAGCGCACACTCAATATGCTTGAAAAATCTCTTAAAATGATAAATGATCCGGATTTCGGATATTGTATAAACTGTGAAGAACCAATTGCCTATAAAAGACTTCTTATTGTACCGGAAGCACCATTTTGTATTGCCTGTGCCAATAAAATTGATCTAAGGATCGGCTCCAAAATTACTTGATCTTTTGTATTCAAAATCCCCAGTCTTTTAAGGGGTTTTGGAAACAATTTAGATCAAGTTATTTGAGTTACACTCAATTAAATATCATATGGTTATTGGTTATGAGTGTTTGCTGGCATACACTTTTATATAAATGTTACCAAAATCATACTTCAGTCGTGCCGATGATGTGAATTTTAACGAGATTCAATTCCGTTCATTGACTTCAAAGCCCCTGCATCCAGTATGCTGGGCATGTTTTTTTGTAAATGGATATTCCCAGCATACCAGAGGCTTGACTGCCTCGATAGTGCAGTAGAATGTGACTTTTCCTGGCTTCTGAGCAAGAAACGGGCATGATTCTGCTGGTTTTCCCTTCTGTGGATCAATCCAAATCCGGTATTGAACCTCGCCGGCGTCCAATTGTTCCTCTTTCACCCAGGAGAGGATATCACTGCGTCCAAGGCGCTCCCATAATTGTCGGTCTTCCCAGAGGCACACATTTCCCAACCTGCAGCAACAATTTCCGCATCGTTTACAAACAAACTCGTTCATATGGCTGTCAATCCATACCCCGGATTTTCCCTCACCCACACCTGGTCTGGCAGGTGTTTGAAAAACCAGAGCGCATATTTTAGCTACCCTTGCCATATCTTTTTCAGAGGTCTCAAGCACATGAATAAAATAGAAGCCCAAGGCGGTATCATCCACCAGTATAAATGGCTGGTTACTATTCAAGCCAACCCATGCTCTTTTGACCCCATTGAAAATGCCGGTTTTAAAATCATTTCCCAAAATCAAAGGGCCGATTTTACGAAACAGGTCGGGTTGGGGACCGTACTGCCCGAAATCAGTTGCAACAGCATCAATGGCCTGGGCCATTGTTAGAAAGGTCTGGAACTCGTGTGACATAAAAAACCTCATCATATCATGTTATCATTGTGAAATGAGGTGGTTGGAGACATACCCCTGTGGTATGTACAATATGTAAACTGCGGAGCCAGAAATGACAAGAAAAAATTTTATGGAAGGAACTCTTTGATGGTGCTTGATTTGTTTGGATGAACCTTTATAAAAAAAGTTACCGGACCAGGATATTGGTCCCGGGATAAATTGTGGCATCCGATGACATATTGTTCAATTTCCTAAGATTTGCCACACTGATTTTATACTTTTTGGAAATGCTCCAGAGGGTTTCCCCCTTTTGGATGGTATGGAAGATGGAGGCTTTTTCAACAGGCTTTTTGGTTGATTTTTTCACTATTTTTTTACGGGGTGTTTTTTTGGGAGATTTTACAGTTGCAGGGGATTTAACCGGCGCTGGCTGAGTCCTGAGTTTTTGATTCAGTGAACGGATCTGTTTTTCCACCTTTCCCATTCGTCCAATGAGGGAATCAAATTTCACAGAGGCCGAGGTTTCAAGGCGCTGGACTTTTTGTTGAAGTGGCGCCATCTGAACCGGTTTCGTTGCACCCAAAGTTCCTGACCCTTGCGCCCGGAGGGTTTCCAAAACCGATTCAATGTCGCCGATCCGTTTTTCCAGTTCAATAAAAGATACGCTGGCAGTGTCGGTTGAAGTCACACCGGACAAGTCTTTGGTTTTGGGGCCCGAAGACTTGAAAAAAATAAAAAAAACAATCACCGTGACAACCAGAGCCCCCGCAATAATCAGCGTGAATTCATTTTTTTTCAACAGGGAAGTACCCAAATTCATTGATTCAGGATCTGTGGTGTAATTTTTCTGATTGATATTTTCCCGATTGGTATTTGATGGGGGGATGGAAATCTTTGACTCTGGTTTATTCTTTGGTTTCATCCAACAACTCCTGTTTTGCTGTTTCTTAAATAATTAATCCCTCTCCCTTCATATCATCTGGACACAATTTTTCAACTGGTAAGAAAAAAATATTATATAATTGTAGTATTGAACAAAAACCAATGAGTGTGTTAGGATTCCCAAGACGCAAACCGCTGATATCTAAAGTCAGGATAATTTTATGAAATATTTTTCAAAATTCAGATGTTCTTCTCTTGTTATTATGGGTCTTTTGCTTTTTTTTCCCAAACAAAAATAGGTTCTGCTCAGGATATCTACACCAACAAACTGGGCATGCGGTTTGTCCTGGTACACGCCGGCAGTTTTACCATGGGGAAACAGAGGTCACCCAGGGACAATGGAACCAGCTTGCCTCCCCCAACCCTTCTTCCTTTAAACTGGGGGACACCTATCCCGTGGATTCCATTTCATGGAATGAGGCCATGCAGTTCATCTCTTTTCTAAACAAATTGGAAGGAACCAAGCGGTACCGGCTTCCCACGGAAGCTGAATGGGAGTATGCCTGCAGGGCCGGCAGTACCACCGCATTTGCAAAAGGTCCTGTCACCACCTTCTCCTGCAATGAACCGGAGCCCGCACTGGTGGACACGGCCTGGTATTGTTATACCTCAGGCCTTCAAGGTCCGGCCCGGGATTTTAAGCCCCACCCTGTCAAGACCAGAAAACCCAACAAATGGGGGGCTTTACGACATGCACGGCAATGTTCAAGAATAGGTTTTGGATGCTTGCCGCTGGCGAAATATTTGGAAGGCCAAGGTTGGGGTGATTACAGATACCTATAAAGACAATATTGTTGACCCCCTGGAAAAAAAAGGAAATCACCGAATCATCCGGGGGGGGCTGGTACCAGACAGCCAAGTACCAGAGAAGTGCCTATCGCAGTTATTATAAACCCATTGCCAAAAGAAACAGCCTGGGCTTGCGCATTGTCCGCATGAAATAGTTAAACACCAACCCTGTACTTAAAATTAACGGGAGTGGAGAAAAGTTTCCCGAATCAATCCCTGTAAATCATGGCCCGGCGCTTAAACTTAAACTGGGCACATAGAAAGATACCGGTTGCAAGAAGGAAAAAATCCCTGATTAACAGAAACCATGCAGATGCCGCGGTATGGGTTCCTGAGACAGAAAAGCAGCCGCAGTCAAAGACATGACCCCGGAATAAATTAAATCCAATCAACACAATAAATGCTGTCAACAACCCATTAATAATAAAAAGAGAAGATCTTGGCAAAATTCCTGTGACCAGGCAGACACCCGCCAAGAATTCAAGATAGGGGAAGAAAATAGCAATAGGGTTAATCAAAATCCCCGGAAACACCCCATACCCGTAAATAATTTTGGCAAATTCCCCGGGAGCCGCTATCTTAGGCCAGCTTGCCCAGATAAAAGTCAGCCCAAGGATAAGCCTGAGTATCCAGTGAAGCAAGAGAGGCCATACCGATTTGAATTGATCAGCTTTCATTTTTTTCTGTCTCATATCCCATTTCCTGCCATTCCCTGAAGCCGCCGGCATAAACTTGAACTTTTTTGAAATTCAAGAACATCAGCTGTGCGGCAAAGGTATGACTGTCCGTACATTCAACCCCGGAGCAATACACCAGGATGGTAGAATCCTTTTTTACAAGGGTTAGAAGCCTGTCAAGAACCTCATCAAACGCCGCCAAAGGAAAGGAAAAGGCACCGGGAAGATGCCCCATGTCATAGATCTCTCTTGGGCGGACATCCATAAGGACAACTTTTGTGTCTTTAATCATCTGGAGAACCCGCAGAGGGTTGTTGATCTCAATATCAAGAACAATATCGTGTTTGGAACCTGCCATTACCACCCCCTTGGATCTGTCCCACTGCCCCTTCAGCACAATGCCTGCTGGTGAAAAAAAATTAACCCCAAAGGCGAGGAGACCGGCAAGGATCACAAGATACACGACACCAAATTTTTCTGTTTTAATCATAGAATTATGTTCCAAGAGCGTTGCTATAGGTGTGTTATCGGTTTCATCAAATCGACTCTTTTTTGTAACATAAGAAGATTGAGCCATTGTTCCCAAAGAAAACCAATCCTTTTTTCCAGGGTGTTTTGGGCCAAGGGCTGCATTGGCTGGTTTTCCAAGGCAGACGCCATCCGCTTGAGGCCGGCATTTATTTTCTGCCCCCTGGCCGGATCATCTTTTTGCCCCCTTTCAGTTGAAAGGGCCTGGTACATGTCAAAGGCATCCTGAAAATACCCCTGGCTTTCATAAATCCTGGCAAGTTCCAGGGTATTAAACTCCTGACTCATGGTGTTTTTTCCTTTTTATCTGCCATATTCTTAAAAATAAGCTCACCCGGTTCTGCCATCTCATGTTCATGTTTGGCCAAGTGCTTTAAATAATTGATATCATGTTTCAAACTTTTAATTTCTTTTTCAGTTTTCCGATTTCCCTTTGCCACCTGAACCGCTTGGACTGCAATCTCTGCTTCTTGCCGTTTAAGTTTGCCATGCTCCATCACCCCGTTCTTTGAAAAAAAAATCAGGGACAAGAGCACCAGGGTCAGCAAGATGCCAATATAAAAAGCCGTTTTTTCGAATACCGTCATTGGGGATTCTTTTTTAACATCTGTTTTATCATTTTAATTTCAGGGCTTGCCAAGAAGATACCAGCCAATAGAAAAAAAAATACACCCAAAAGGATGCAGGCAAATATCCCCACGCCAAGTCCCATTTTGCCATATTCTTCCGTTAAGAGGAATCCAGCTGCCCAGCGAACAAAGAAAAACATTATAACAGATATAAAAACCGGTCTGCAAGCGGAAACAATCAAAGATATCCTGGAAAGGTTTTTGGGCATGTTCATGAACAAAAACCCAAAGCCTGCCATGGCGCTTATGGAAACAGACAATGCAAGTCCCTTAAACCCAAAAGGTTCCATCCAAAAAAAACACAGCACCAAATTAAACCCAATGGAAATCAATCCTGCAATAAACGGCAGTCTGAAAGAGGACAAGGAATAATGGAGGGTAACAAGCAGCCGGGTACCGGTATAGGCCCACAACCCAAAAACCAGATAAAAAAGGCAGTTTGATGTGGATTGAACAGCTGCGGCATCAAAGGCACCCTGTTTGAACAAAAGGGAAACAATGGGGGAGGCAAGTGCCATCAGCCCTGCCATGGCGGGTATGGTCACAAAGAAAACCAGGGAAGCCCCCTTTGCAAAAACCGCTGCTGTTTCATCCTGTTTTCCCAGAACTGCCTTTCTGGCAAGGGACGGCAATAAAACCGTTGAAAAGGATACGGCAAACAAGGCCAGGGGAAATTGTACAAGCCTGTCAGCATAATAGAGGAAAGAAACACTGCCCTGGCAAAGCTTTGAGGCAAAAAAGCTGGCAATCATGATATTAATCTGATAGGAAGCAGCCCCCACCATACAGGGAATCATTATTTTCCCCACCTTTATCAGTCCGGGATGCAGCCATGTAAAGCAGGAGAAATTGAGCATCCCATGGTGGACTAAAAACGGAACCTGCAACGCCAATTGTGCCATGCCGCCAAGGCAAACCCCCAGGGCAAGGGCAAGGATGGGGGGATCAAAATAAGAGGATACAAATAAAGCAAACAAAATCACCACAAGATTCAAGACAATGGGAGTGGCAGCCGGGATGCTGAAATTGCCAAGACAGTTGAGCACGCCCATACAAAGGGCAAGGCCCAGGGTGGTTAAAAGATAGGGCAGCATTATTTTCAACAAAACAACGGTAAGGCTGTAAGTATAAGATCCCCCTGCAAACCCAGGTGCAATCGTCTTTACCAGAACCGGGGCAAAAACAATCCCCATAAATACCATTAAAATCCCGCCCACAGAAAGGAGGAACAGACCCGATAAAAACATGGCAATTGCCTGGTCTTTTCTTCCCTTTTCCAGATAGCTTGAAAAAACGGGTACAAATGAAATGCTCAGGATACCATCGGAAAACATCTTTCTGAGCAGGTCAAAGGGCCTGAATGCAATAAAAAATGCATCACTCACAAAAGATGCACCAAAAATCATTGCAATCAGGGCATCTCGTAACACCCCAAGAATCCGACTGACAAGGGTTAAAACGCTCACGGACGCAGCGTTTTTAATTATTTTTCTCACAAATTTTCCTTGACAAAATTCAAAATTAACTATATGTTTTCGTTTTCGAAATATGGCTTAATTTTATCTTAAATTCACTAACACAAGGAGCTAGACCAAGTTGGCTAACCATAAATCTGCAAAGAAACGGGCGAAACAGAGTCAGGTAAGACGGCTTAGAAACAGATCTGCAAAAACCACTCTTAAAAACCTGGAAAAAAGTCTGCGTGCCGCCCAGGAAACTGGTGCTGACACCAAAGTTGAATTGATGAGACAGACACAGTCTGCAATACACAAAGCCGCAAAAAAAGGCATTCTTCATAAAAAAACTGCTTCCAGAAAAATTTCAAGACTTTCCAAACTTGTGAATTCTTAAACCCCACTTTAAAGGTTGGGTTTGAAAAGTCGGGTTTGAAAAGTCGGTTACATAAAGTAAGTAAGACAGGAGTTACGTCCCTATTCCATCAATAAGGCGTAACTCCTGTCTTTATTATTTTATCCCTCTAAAAATTGGTCATCACCTGACTGACCACCTGCTCAGCGCTCCGCAGGGCAATTTTTTCCACGGCCTCTCGCTTATTGGCTTCATCATCCACCTTATTTGGGTCAACCGTATAAGATTCCTTGGAAGACAGATTCTTCACTGACCAGAGAATCTCTCCATCCGGCCCCGTCAATTGTACATCCACCAAGGCTGTCACCCTTCTTTCCACAACCGTTTCAGAGGTTGTCCTGGACAGGGCGGAAAATGTGATGGCATTAACCGTTCCCGTAATCTTCCGGGTTGCCTTGTCGGAATCCACCACAACCGTATCGGTTTTCGCCTGAATCTCCTGGATCAACTGGTTTGTAAAACTCATACCGGCGCGGGTTTCAGAACTTTTATTTTCAAAAACAGCCACTGCCACACGGGTGACATCCTCATTTATGTAGCCACCCCCTTCAAGGTGGTAGCCACACCCGGCAACCAATCCAGCCACCAATCCGGTTATCAATCCGGCCATCATAAACAATCGAATTAATTTCATATCACACCACAATATTAACAAGGGTCTGTTTTTTTTGAATCACAATGATCTTTTTCAATGGCTTTTCCTGTATGTACTTTTTTATTCGTTCATCGGCCAAAGCCATTTCCTTGATCCCGGCCTCGTCCAGATCTGTCCCAATGGTAAATTTGGCCCTCAGTTTTCCGTTCACCTGGACCACGACCAACACCTCGTCGGTCGTAAGGGAATCCTTGCGATAGTCAGGCCAGGATTGTTCGAGAATAGACCCATTGTTCCCCATTTTTTCAAACAATTCCTCACAAAAATGGGGAATAATGGGACTCAACAGCAGCAAAATATTTTCAAGGCAGAAAAGAAGAATTGAGCGCATCTCAGCGTCGGCACTGTCAATTTCAATCGTATACATGGTATTGACAAGCTCCATTACAGCGGAAATAGCAGTATTAAAATGGAAACTTTTATCGATATCCTCGGTGACCTTTTTAATGGTCTGGTTGGCCTTAATATACAACGCTTTTGCAGCGGCAGATTTAAGATTTGAAGCGGCCCCTTGATAGGGTTTAACGGCGGCGGCATCAATTTTGTCCATGCATTCGATGGCAAGGCGCCACACCCTGTTGACAAAGCGGTTAGATCCTTCCACACCGTCTTCATTCCATTCCAGATCCCGCTCAGGGGGGGCTGCAAACAGGCAAAAAAGCCTTGTAACATCTGCCCCGTAACGTTCAAGAAGCTCATTGGGGTCCACCACATTTTTTTTGGATTTGGACATCTTGATCACACGCCCCACCGTGACTTCGCTGTTACAGCGGGTGCAGGCCAGGGTATCATCTTCTTGTTTTTTGGCCTCTTCTGGAAACAAAAATCCATGTTCAGGACAGGTCATGGTTTCCTTGCAAACCATTCCCTGGGTGAGCAACCGGGTAAAAGGCTCTTTAAAATCAATCAACCCAAGGGTGTTCAAGACCCGCATAAAATAGCGGGAATACAGGAGGTGCAGCACGGCATGCTCCACCCCGCCGATATACTGATCCACCGGGGCCCAGTATTTAACGGCTTTTGGATCAAACATCCCTTTATCATACCGGGGAGAGCAATACCGCAGATAATACCAGGAAGATTCCACAAAGGTATCCATGGTATCGGTATCCCGTTTGGCATCCTCTATGCCGCAGGCAGGACAGGTCACTTTTGCAAAATAATCAAGCCCGGGAAGGGGGGACCCCCCCTTGGCAAGCAGGTTGGCATCTTCGGGGAGCCGTATGGGAAGATCTTGTTCAGGGACAGGAACCACACCGCAGGAAGGGCAGTGAATCACAGGAATGGGGGTTCCCCAATACCGTTGCCTGGATATTCCCCAATCCCTGAGCCGGTAGGAAATAGCCTTTTTCCCACGCCCCTTCTCCTCGAGCCAGTCGGTCATCACCTCCATGGCCTCCTTGCTGTCCAAACCGTCAAACTGGCCGGAATTGACCATCACACCGCCACCGGTATACGCTTCTGTCATGGTGGCAGAATCAAAGTTCTCTCCCGCGGGCTGAACCACCACCCGGATATCAAGGCCGTATTTGCGGGCAAAATCAAAATCCCGCTGATCTCCGGCAGGTACCGACATAATGGCACCGGTTCCATATCCCATCAATACAAAATTGGCCGTATAGATGGGAATTTTCTCCCCGGTAGCAGGATTGATGCAATGGGCACCCATAAACACCCCTTCTTTTTCATATTTTTCAATACCATCTGCAGACCGTTCCTGGCTGGAAACCTTTTTAACAAAGGCATCCACTGCCGCCTGTTGATCTGTTCCCAGAGAAAGGGTTTCCACCAGGGGATGTTCCGGGGCAAGACACATGAAAGTAGCCCCAAACACCGTGTCCGGTCTTGTGGTAAAAACCTCAAGATCCTTGTCGCTTCCGTCAATCTTAAATTTGAGTTCAGACCCGATGCTTTTTCCGATCCAGTTCTTCTGCATCACGGTCACCTTGTCCGGCCACCCGGGCAATTGATCACAATGAACCAGCAGGTCTTCTGCATAATCAGTAATCTTGAAGAACCACTGCCAGAGCTTTTTTTGCTGAACCACCTGGGAACACCGCCAGCATTTGTCCTGCTCCACCTGCTCATTTGCCAGAACGGTCTGACATTTTTCACACCAGTTGACAAAGGATTCCTTGCGGTAGGCCATGCCCTTTTCCAGCATTTGCAAAAACAACCATTGCTCCCATTTATAATACTCAGGCCTGCAGGTGGCAATTTCACGGTCCCAATCATAGGAAAATCCCATTTTTTTCAACTGGGCCCGCATGGCCCCGATATTTTCATAGGTCCAGGCGGCCGGATGGGTATTGTTATCGATGGCGGCATTTTCCGCCGGCATGCCAAAGGCATCCCACCCCATGGGATGGATAACATTAAACCCTTTCATCCTTTTATACCGCACCACCACATCGCCTATGGTATAGTTTCGAACATGGCCGATATGAATTTTTCCCGAAGGATAGGGAAACATTTCTAATAAATAATATTTTTCCTTTGACGGATCTTGGGTAACCTTAAACGTTTCGTTCTTGTTCCAATATTCCTGCCATTTGGGCTCAACATCACCAGGATTGTACCGCTCATCCATTATAGTATCCCTCCGAAAGCATCCACCAGTGGAAAAACATCCACACAGTGAGCGTATTATATGGTATTTATTTTAAGTATAAAACCTAATAAATGCCACAAGCCGGGTCAAAATGCAAGTTAGAACTCTGTGTTTTCAGTCAACAAATTTTAAACCTTGCTTCCCCTGGCCGGACGAGATAAAAAGTTTGCCACACTACAGACAAAACAAAAGGTGAAACATGAAAATCAAATACAATGCCCCGGTCATCCTTACCTACACCCTCGTTGCCATTGGCGTGCTTATCTTCTGCTCCAGGTCACTCCTGGCCGCCTACTTTACCTCCCCTGCAGCGCTGGCGTTTACCTCTCCTGAATTCTATCTGCGGCTGGTCTCTTATATTGCCGGCCATGGCGGCTGGGCTCATCTTTCGGGAAATATCACCATCATACTGCTTGTGGGGCCTTTGCTGGAAGAAAAATACGGGTCGGGTAAACTGCTTGAAATGATCCTTGTTACGGCTATTGTCACTGGCCTTTTTAATGCATTTTTCTTCTCCAATTCCCTTATGGGAGGCAGCGGAATTGCCTTCATGCTTATTCTATTAAGCTCTTTTTCAAACATCCGGACCGGCCAGATCCCCCTGACATTCATCCTGGTTTCCATACTCTTCATCGGCAATGAAGTTATTTCCATTTTAAAAATTGATCAAATTTCCCAATTCAGCCACCTGGCAGGTGGCATTGCAGGTGCTGGCTATGGATTTTTACGGGGAGGAAAACGATAACCCACAGGAATCCTTTACAAAGAGAGAAATTGGGCTATAATAAAAAAAAATGTGTCTGACAGGCGATGTGCCAATATTTTTTTAATGATCACTCTTTTCTAAGAGGAAACATAAAATGACAGATAAAAAAGTATGCCCCCTGTGCAAAGGGTCTAAAATCATGGTCGGTTCCTGTGAATGCAATGCTGAATGGCGGGGGGTTGACAAGGACGAAAGCGTCGATGACTGCATTTGTGAACCCGATACCAAGTGTCCAGAATGCAATGGAAAAGGATGCATCGAATAAAAGCCTCACCCCCCTTGACCTTGAACACTGCAACATAAGGACAAATGAGGCAGACTCATCCGATCAAATAGGTGGCAGTCCCTGTGGCAATTCTGACCTCTCGCTCATTCACCAGGTCAATTTTTGAAACCACAATACGGGAGCCGGCCCGGATGATGCGGCTTTTGCATTGAAAGCTGTCCCCCTTACCCGGTCTGAGATAATCCACCCGCATATCAATGGTGGCTGAAGTTGTCAGTTTCTGCGCAATCACCTCGGGGGAAGAGCCCTCATGGAATTTTGCACAGGAGATAAGGGCGCTCAGCCCCCCGGTCAAATCAATCACAGAGGCCGTAACTCCACCGTGGAGGATACCGGCCACAGGATTTCCAACCAGCTCCGGCGCCATGGGAAAACTTACGATTGCCTCACAGGAATCATAGTCCAGATGATCAATTCCAATCCCCAAAACCTTGTTAAAGGGCAACAATTCAAGATAATATTCTTTGATTTTTTCCAGAACAATCGTGTGCATGGGTTTTCCTTTCAACCTCTGATTTATTTTCGCTGGAGCACCCCAAGGGTTTTGGTCATTTCAAGTTCGGTATAAAGCCCTGTGGCAATAACGCGTTCATAAACCTGGCGGGGCGCCTGACCGCCTTTGTCCGGATCTAGAAAAATATCATGGATCACCAGAAGGCCCTTGGTTAAAAGATGGGGGGACCAGGTCAAAAAATCAGTCCAGGCCGCCTCAAAGGAATGGCCTCCATCAATAAAGACCATGGCCAAAGGGGTTTGCCACATTTTTCCCACCACAATTGATGAGGAAACAATGGGAATGACCGTATCTTCAAGACCTGTTTTTTGTAAGGTTTCCCTCAAAAAAGGAAGGGTATTGATGCAGCCGGTCCTTTCATCAAAAAGCTCCGGGTCAAAATATTCTTCCCCCGGCTGCTGCTCCTCGGATCCGATATGGTGGTCAATGGAATACAAAATCGCGTTATTTTTCTGACAGGCCGTGCCCATAATGGCAGCGGATCGACCACAATAACTTCCAATTTCAAGAACCGCTCCCATGAGTGCTGCCTGACCTGCCAGCTCAAAGAGACGAACGGCTTCAGCATCATCCATAAAACCTTTAATGGTGTTGAGTATTTTTATATCAATCATCGTCATAGTTTTTAACCAGTACTTCCCTTTGTTTGGCGCCAATCTGGGGACCGACAATCCCCTCGTGCTCCATCATTTCAATCAATCGGGCCGCTCGATTATAACCGATGCGCAACCTGCGCTGTACATAGGAAATAGAGGCCTGTTTGGATTTTGTCACAAGAGCCACCGCTTCATCATATTTTACATCATAATCTGCTTCTTTAAACTCTTTTGTTTCCTCATCCTCAGCGCCCATGGTGACGGATTCATCATAATCGGGCTTTCGCTGTTCCCTTAAAAAACCAGTTACCCTTGCAATCTCTTTTTCCGAGATATAGGCCCCCTGGATCCGCATGAGCTTTCCTGTACCCGGCGGACAAAAAAGCATATCCCCGTTGCCCAGAAGGCTTTCAGCCCCTCCCTGGTCAATGATGATCCGGGCATCGATCTTGGAAGAAACCTGGAAGGAAATCCGGGTGGGGAAATTCGCCTTGATGGTGCCGGTGAGCACATCGGCCGAAGGCCTCTGGGTTGCCAGAATAATATGAATGCCAGCGGCCCGTGCCATCTGGGCAAGCCGGGTCAGGGCATATTCCACATCCTTTGAAGCCACCATCATCAAATCCCCCAGTTCATCCACGATCACCACAATAAAGGGAAGGGGTTCAGGGGGAGGTGGTGGCGATTCAACTGAATCTTCCTCCCTGTTATGGTTCAGTGCAGACCAGCGTTTCTTTTCTTCTCTTGCCATCTCATTGTACTGGTCCAGGTTTCTTAAGCCGTTTTGTTCCAGAAGTTCATACCGGCGCTCCATTTCCCTGACCGCCCAATAAAGGGCATTGGTGGCTTTTTTCATATCCGTCACAACGGGAGAAATCAAATGGGGAATATCATTGTAGACAGACAATTCAATCCGTTTGGGATCAATCATGATCAGCTTGACCTCATCCGGGGTTGCCTTGTACAAAAGACTGATAATCATGGAATTTAAGCCCACACTCTTCCCGGTCCCGGTGGCACCGGCAATGAGCAGATGGGGCATCTTGTCCATTTGGGTGGCAACAGGTTTTCCCAAGAGATCCTTTCCAAGGCCCAGGGTGAGTAACGATTCTGACTGGACAAAGGCCTTTGAAGAAATCATCTCCCTTAAATTGACAAGTTCGCGTTCCTCGTTGGGAATTTCAATGCCCACCACATCCCGTCCCGGAATGGGGGCCACGATACGGATACTGATGGCACTCAGGGCCAGGGCCAGGTCATCGGAAAGCCCGACGATTTTGCTCAGTTTGATGCCCGGTGCCGGCCTGTATTCAAAGGTGGTAATAACGGGTCCGGGTAAAATTTCCACCACCTCACCGGCCACATTAAAATCTCTGAGCTTGCCTTCCAGAATCCGTGCCTTATCCTGGAGGAACTGGGTATCAATCTGCCGGCTTACCATGGGTTTTTCGTCTAAAAAAGACAGCTTGGGCAGGTTAAATTGCGTTTTTTCCCGGATGTCCTCAATCATTGACTCCGATACATATTCAATGTCATCGGGTTCCAACGCCACAATGGTGGGCTCAAACAGATCCTCTAAGGGAATACTCTCCTCTTCTTTTTTTACCCCTTTTCCGGGAAGCTTGATCAATGCCTTTTTTTTGTGGAACTTTGGGGTGATATCAATCTCTCGGGGCTCAGGATCGAGTATTTTCCGGTCAAAATCGGCCCGATCGAGGTTGACCCGGTCGAGATCGGCCCGGTCAAGATTGACCTGTTTTCGGTTTTCCTGAAACTGTCCCAGCTTAAGCTTTATATAATCACTGAATTCTCGAAAATCATCCTGGATGATGGTCAACAAAGAAACGGTTTTCTGCTGGACAAACAGGGCCAGTGCAACCAGGGAAATTCCCGTGGTAAGGGTAAATCCAATGATCATAAAAAAGACCAGGATGGTAATACACCCGACACTATTGGTATATTTTAATAAAAAGGATACCAGACCATGGCCAATCACCCCGCCGGCTGAAATCAGGGTGTTAGAAAACCCGTAGGCATCCTTGAATAAAAACAAAATACTACCGGTGCTGATCATAAGAATCCCCCCCCCTGCCAGGGTCAGCCAGATAATCTTAGGGGAGCTTTCCTTGAGAAACCAGACACTGAGCAAAGAAAGCAGAAGGGGCACCCACAAGGCACCCATTCCGAAGAGATAGATAAAAAAACCTGCCACATGGGCACCCACAAGACCAAATAAATTGTGAACAACTTCGGGAACTATTAAAAAATCAGGGCCCACACAGGGATCGGCTGCATTATAGGAGAAAAGGCTGACAGCTGTTAGGATGATGGAAAATAATAGCAGAATACCATATAATTCTTTTTTCATACGTCTTTTTTCACACTTCGATGATGATGGGAACAATCAAGGGTTTACGGTTAATGGCAAAGGCAAAATATTGTTTCAGAGCCCGCTGGAGTTTTTTGCGAATCAGGTCAACCCGGGATTCAAGACCGTGTTCAACCTCTTCAACAATTTCAAGGATCACACACTGGGCATCATCGATAAGATGTCCGGTTGCAGAATCAAAAACAAATCCCTTGGAAATCAATTCAGGACCGTATAGCACCACCCCTGTTTCTTCGTCAATGATCATGGTAACCACCACAAGCCCCCCCTCGGAAAGTTCCCTTCTCTCCTTGAGCACACTTCTGCCGACATCCCCTATTCCTTTACCATCCACCAGGATTCTGCCCGTCTGGACTTTTCCCTGGATACGGCCGCCGTCTCGATCAAAAACAATGACCTGGCCATCTTCGCCCACAAGAACATTCTCCCGGGCAAGCCCCTGTTTTTCAGCCAGCCTTGCATGGATAACCAGATGACGGTATTCCCCGTGTATGGGAATAAAATACTTGGGTTTGGTCAAATTGAGCATGAGCTTGAGCTCTTCCTGGTGGGCATGGCCCGAGGCGTGGATCTGGGCGATTTTTGAATAAACCACCTCGGCACCTCGCCGATAAAGCTTGTTAATAATATTGGCAACGGCTTTTTCATTGCCCGGAATCTGTTTGGAAGAAAGGATAACCGTATCCTTTTTTTTGATATTGATATGCCGGTGAATCCCGGAGGCCATGCGAACCAATGCAGACATGGGTTCTCCCTGACTTCCAGTGGTGATGATAATCACCTTGTCATCGGCACAGGAACTGATCTGTTTGATATCCCGGATCATGCTGGGGGGACATTTTATATACCCAAGTTTCGTGGCAACCGAAACGATTTGTTCCATGCTCCGGCCATTGAAAATTATTTTCCGATTATTGCTGATGGCAATATCAATCACCTGCTGAATCCTGGAGACATTTGATGCAAACATGGCGACAATCACACGGCCCGGTGCTGCCGTGATTAACTTGTCCAGGTTCCTGCCTACTTCCTGTTCAGACATGGTATACCCTTCCACCTCGGCATTGGTGGAGTCAGACATCAGTGCCAATACTCCTTTCTCTCCAAACCGGGCAAAGCTGGCTATATCCGTATTTTTCTTTTTATCGGCATCGTGACTGATTCGAAAATCACCGGTGTGCACCACCACACCTTCAGGAGTGGTGATGGCAAGCCCTACCCCATCTATGGTGGAATGGCTCACCCGGATAAATTCTATTTCAAACGGATCAATTGCGAGGGTTTCTCCGGGATTGACCAGATTCAGATCAATATGCCTGTTCAGGTCAAATTCCACCAGCTTATTTCGGACGATCTCCAGTGTAAAGGCAGTTCCATAAACCGGAATTCGAATCTCTTTTAACAGGTAGGGCAGAGCCCCAATGTGGTCTTCATGGGCATGGGTGATAATAATCCCATAAATTTTATCCCGATTCTCCCGGATATAATCCATGACCGGAATAACAATATCCACCCCCAGCATATAGTCCTCTGGAAACATGAGACCGGCATCAATGATAAACATGACATCCCCATACTCCACAACCATCATGTTCAGGCCAATCTCACCGAGACCGCCAAGGGGTATTATTTTAAGCATTGGTCTAACCTAATATTTTTTAAATGCAGATTGAAAGCGTTTCAAAAATAGCATCGGTCTGGTCAATCAACCAGTCCCGCTGTTCCTTTGTGGCATACCCCATACAATCGCACTTGATATTTGTTTTAATCCTCACAAGAAGTTCACAGGACAGATAGGTATTTTCCAGCATCAGTGCGAACACATGGGGCCCGCAGGATTCATGGCCGGACTGGACAGGGGTAAGCACGTCTTGTTCCAGCTCAAACCAGTATATACCGTCCACAGAAGCTGCTTCCAGGTGCTTGTCAAAATATTCTTTTAACTTATGATAGTCTTGAAGACTAAACCCATCTATTACATATTGTTTCATATCAAATTTAATTAACATAAATCCATTTGAATATGCAACCGGTAAAAATTGAAAGATCGTTAGGCGGCAACGCCAGGCTTTTTTTTCAATGCCCAAAAATTACCGCCAACAACCAGGACAAGCCCCACCCCTCCGGAAAAATTCCAGGCATACCCTTCCACAACAGAAGAAATAATCAAAGCGACGACGGGTACCACCATAATGGCATAGGAGGCTTTATCCGCACCAATTGATCCGATAAGGGTCAGATAACAGCCAAAGGCAATGATTGATCCGAATACCGACAAAAAAACAAGGGATCCCACATAAGGGACTGAATATGAGAAGGAAAACTCTTTGCCCAGCAAAAATGCAACCAGTGCCAGAACAAGGGTGCCATATCCCATTCCAATTGCATTTGCCTGGATCACGGGAATATGGTTTCGGGTATTCCTTGCCGAAATAATATTACCAAAGGATGCCAGGAGCACGCTGGAAAAACTCAGGATAATTCCCAGAAATCCCCTGTCCGCCAGGTGAAAAGACTTAATTTCCGGCATAAAAATAAAGATGATCCCTACAATACCGGCAAGGGCACCTATGATCATTTTTTTTTCAAGGGGGGTTTTCAGGAAAATGGCCCCATTGGCAATGTTGAAAAATACAATGGAAGAAAAGATGACGGCCACAAGGCCCGAGGTCAGATGAACCTCGGCAAGATATACCAGCCAATAGTTGAGAGAAAACAAAAAAATACCCAAAATTGCCATAAAGAAATGTTCTTTCATAGAAAATTTCAGACTCAGACCTTGAACTTTGCAAAAACAAAACAACAAAACAGAAGCAAGGCCGAAGCGATAAATAACCGACACCAGGGGGTCGACGGATCCCAATTGGTATTTGATGGCAATCCAGGTAGATCCCCAGACCAGAACCGTAATCACATAAAGCGTCAAATTTTTCATGGTTTTTCCGATATAACTTTATTGTATTAGCGGCCCTAAAGCCATTGATTTTCACCTGAGTATATATTAAACAAAAAAAATAAACAGTTACAAAAGATCATAAACTCAACCATAACAGAGCCCCATAAGGCAAACCAGAAAACATGAAACAAACGGTTAACTTCCGGTATGTGGCACTTGCCGATGAAATTCAGGAAAATATTATGGAAGGGGTGTTTGCCCCGGGTGAAAAACTGCCCTCCCTGCGGAAACTGCGTACCCATTTGGGATTAAGCGTTTCCACCATTCACCAGGCCTATATAGAACTTGAAAAACGCGGCAGGGTCGAGGCCCGGGAAAAATCAGGATTTTATGTCATGGCTCTGGAGACAAACCCTCTTTGTAAGCCGCCGCGGGAAAAAGAAGATGCCAGACCCAGCCGGGTGAAGATCAATGAGCTGGCCCAGACCATTCTTTCGGATCTCCAGTCTGATAAAATTCTCCAACTGGGGGCTGTCATGCCCTCAAAGGAACTCATGCCCATCAAGCAATTATCCAGAATAATGAAGTCCATTCCAATGGAAGAACTTGAGGAGTGTATGGCCAATTATGACCTATGCGCCGGCTTTTTGGGACTTCGGGAAGCCCTGGCCAAAAGAATGCTCGGATATGCCTGCATGGTTACCCCTGAGGACATCATTACCACCAATGGATGCCTGGAAGCGGTAAGCCTTTGTCTGCGAGCCGTGGCCAGCCCCGGGGACACCATTCTGGTAGAATCTCCGGCATTTCATTATTTTTTACAGCTCATCGAAGACTTAAATATGTATGTGGTGGAATTGCCCGGATGTTCTGACACGGGAATTGACCCGGCCAGTTTCAAAACAGCGGTGTCTTCCAATCAAATAAAGGCCTGCCTGTTGAATTCTAATTTTCAAAACCCCCTGGGATCGGTAATTTCCAGAGAAAACAAAGCGGCCATCCTGGCCATTGCCAATGCTGAATGCATCCCCATCATTGAAGATGACATTTATGGGGATCTTTACTTCGGCAATAAACGGCCAACCACCTTTAAAAGCATGGACACCCGGGGGCTGGTCCTGTATTGCTCCTCTTTTTCAAAAACCCTGGCACCGGGACTGCGAACCGGATGGACTATTCCCGGCCGTTTCAGGGATCAGGTGATCAGGATAAAACTCAATACCCAGCTTTCCAGCCCCAATATTAACCATAGAATCGTGGCCCGGTTTTTAGATGCCGGTGCCTATGACCGCCATTTAAGGAAACTGAGAAATCAGATCAAAAACCAGGCCTCGGCCATTGCCATTGCCGTTGCACACCATTTCCCAACAGACACCCAGACGACCTTTCCCAAAGGAGGAATGTTTATCTGGATTGTTTTGAATAAAAAAATCGATGCCATGATCATTTATCAAAGGGCCTATGAACAAAAGATTTCCATACTTCCAGGTGTCATCTGTTCTTCGTCGGACCGGTATCACAACTGCCTGAGAATCAACTGCGGTATCAAATGGAGTCCACGGCTTGAGCAGGGTATCGCCCTGCTGGGAAAACTCATTAAAAAGGAATACAAAAAAAATGCCCTTCCGGTTGAATAAAAGTTTAGATACCCGTGACAATAATCGTTTTTTAAATATATGGGAAATAAACATCATAAAATCAATCAAAATACCGTTAAGGAATATTGAAGACTACACCTGAATAAAAAACAGGCCTCCATTTGACTTGGTACATCATACACATGACAAGTTGATACCAGACAGATTCGGGGCAGCAAGTTATCAATTTGATATATTAATGCCTTTTCAAAAGAATAGTTAAGCAGACACTATTCAACTATTTCCAGGATGGTCCTTTTTTTTTCTTTTGCAGAGGCACAAGATAAAATAGTTCGCACGGCCTGGGCAGTCCTGCCTTTTTTACCAATGACTTTACCAAGATCTTCTTTTGCGACACTTAATTCCAGCACAAGGGTCTGCTGAGTCATGATTTCCTCAACAACAACCTGATCCGGATCATCAACCAAAGATTTAGCAATGTACTGAAGCAACTCTTTCATGATCTGTTCTCCTTTTTATCTGTGCGATGGTAGAAGCAAATACAATATGGAAAAATCAATGTAACTAAAAAATAAATGGCAAGTAAGCTCTTTATAATATAAAGATCACCGTAATAAAAATAGAGGTGCAAGACAAATAAATTTTCAAAAAGTAATTCAAATATATGGGAAAGGGCATAATAAAATCAATCAAAATTCCATTCCGGTATATTGGAGTTATGGCAATGATCATAACACTCTTTGGATAAGTACCGCAACACTATTTACACCACCATTTTTGCCCTGTTCATGCCTGATTCAGACAATTCCAATTTCACACTGCAGATTTCATGCTATCGCTCAAACACGCAATTTAGGACTTTAATCAGCATGTTTATAACCGGTGTAACGGGATGGCTCAACCCTGAAAAAGGGTATTGATGAAGGGTTGCACAGATACCCAAACGCAAAAAGCCCTGATCATATTTCTATGATCAGGGCTTTTTGAAGAATAATCTGGCGGCGTTCTACTCTCCCACACAGTCTCCCATGCAGTACCATCGACGCTAAAGAGCTTAACTTCCGTGTTCGAGATGGGAACGGGTGTGTCCTCTTTGCCATTA
>Ga0307987_1000251_pt1 | contig 33144 bp, 39 predicted proteins | sample EllFjometagen181_FD_203157 | JGI IMG/M metagenome (GOLD analysis project Ga0307987, IMG submission 203157) | Marine microbial communities from Ellis Fjord, Antarctic Ocean - #181 | ecosystem: Environmental > Aquatic > Marine > Unclassified | place: Southern Ocean | collected 2014-10-08 | reverse complement strand
GCAACATCCAGGATAAGGGAATAACGAAAGAAGAAGCAGAATACCTGCTTCATAACGATATGGATGAATGCATTGTTGATCTAAGCCAAAGGGTTTTTCTTGGTCAATTTGAAGATTTTCCGGATGACATTCAGCATGTTCTGATTGATATGCGTTTTCAATTAGGTCACACGGGGTTCAGAAATTTCAAAAAAATGATTACGGCTTATAAAAAATTGGATTTAGAAGAGGCGGTAAAACAGATGAAAGATAGCAAGTGGTTTCATCAAGTACCTGCCAGGGCAAATGATTTAATTAAAATGGTGGAGGGTTTTATCGAATGAAAAAATGGTGGAGTGATTTTTGGTACGGCCATGGTTCCAGACTTATCTATATGTTTCTTGCTTTTGCTGCTGCTGCCGGGCTTTATCAACTTGGTATGAAAGAAGAAGCAAAAACAATTTTTATTGGGTTGGCTATGTTGTGTTATCACAAAGCAAGGGGGGCGGATGATAAAAGTAAACTATAAAGATATCAGAAATGAAATGAAACCGGGGGATGTGATTGCTTTTGGTGGAAAAGGATTGATTTCTGGCATAATAAAGGGTGTAACAAACAGTCCAGTTTCCCATGTTGGTATTATTATGCAAACAGTTCTTCAAGGTGGTATTTTTATAAATCAGATCATTGAATCTAATGGAAAGAAGAAAGGATTGACAGGAACACAGGTTTGGCGTATGAGTGAGAGACTGTCTGAATATGGTGGCATGGTATGGTGGTTGCAAATGAACATTAAAATAGATAAACAACATTTAGTGGATTTTTGTTTATCCCAAAAGGACAAAGAATATGACACACCACAAGCAATAGGGTCAGCAGTTGATTTTTTGCCTGATCAAAAAGAAGATCTTAATAAATTGTTTTGTTCTGAACTTGTCACAGCAGCATTAGAAAGTGTTGGTGTTTTGAATGATATTAATGCAAGTGAGGCCACACCAGCAGATGTTGTTGCATTTCCTATTTATACGGGCATTTGCCAACTTAAGGGTGATAGCCAAGATATATTTTTAACAGAAAAAACAGTATAATCATACGGAGAAATGACATATGGCTATTGTAAGAAATGAGAATAAAATGAATAAAATGATACAAACACTGAGTGTCGTTTCTTCTAGAATGAAATATGCTGAATCATTAGGACAAACATATGGGGGAAGTAGGGACATATATCAAGCATTGGGATACAAGAAAGAATTAACATATCAAGATTACTATCAAAAATATAAAAGAGCAGACATAGCCAAAATAATTATATCTAAACCGGCAGATGCTTTATGGGGGAACACCCCTGTTTTGAGTGAAGAAGACAGAGAGGTTATTGATACTGATGAAACAAGTTTAAAAAATCAGTGGAAGAAACTGACTAAAGAATTGAATCTTTATTCCCAATTAATGCGATTAGATAAGTTATTAGGATTGGGAAGATTTGCTGTTTTGTTATTCGGGTTTGATGATAGTGCGGATTTTGGTAGTGAATTGTCTGAAGAAGCTGATCTTTTATATGTATCCCCTTATGGTGAAGACAATATAAGCATAATCGAGTATGAAACAGACCATACAAATCCAAGGTATGGACACCCAACAATGTACCAATTGTCTATTTCCAATCCCGGTGCTGGTGCTGCTACAAAATTAGCATCAATAAAAGTACATCACAGTAGGGTGTTGCATGTAGTAGAGGATACACTAGAAAGTCCAGTATTTGGAACACCAAGACTTGAGGCTATATTTAATAGACTTGAAGATTTACAAAAACTATTAGGTGGTAGTGCTGAAATGTTCTGGAGGGGGGCAAGACCAGGTTATGTTGCTAAAGCTGATGCTGATGCTTCATTTGGTACTATTGATGCAAAAGCAATGCAGGATCAGTTTGATGAATTTGAAAACAACTTAAGGAGATGGTTAACCCCACAAGGTGTTGATATAACAGCATTATCCCCACAAGTATCATCACCAAAAGAACACATAGATGTGCAGGTAATGATGATATCTATTGTTACAGGGATACCAAAAAGGATATTAACTGGTTCTGAACGTGGGGAACTTGCAAGTACACAAGATGAAAAAATGTGGAACGCTTTGATTAAAAATAGAATGTTAATCTTCGCTGAGATACAAATACTCAGACCTTTGATTGATAAATTGATTGATTCTGGTGTTTTAAAGACAAATAAAGATGATTATATACTTACATGGCCTAAAATGTCAGCTATGGGTGAAAAGGAAAAATCAGAAGTAACAAAGACAAGATCACAAGCACTTGCAGAGTATTTAAAAACCCCTGGTTCAGATATGTTAGTCCCCCCTGAAATATGGTTAAGGGATGAGTTTGGGTATAATGAAGATCAGATAAAACAGATTCAATCCATAGTAGGGGAAATAGGTAAGATTGATGAATTGGATGGTACTGAGTTTGAGGATATTGTTCCTGGTGAAGAAGAGGTTGTGGATATAGTTAATTCTGTTAATAAAATAATTAATGTCACTACACCGAGTAAAATGGTAAGAAAAAATAGATGATATTATCTAATATAAATACAATGTTTAGGGGTGATCCTACACGTACTTTGACATTGCGTAAAAGATATGAGACTGCGCTGTCTAAAAGATTTAGACAGTTAAAAAGTGATATATGGACTTCTGTTTTTACTAATGATTGTTTTGCCTTAAACCAACCAGTAATTAATACTCCTTTAGCAAGTAGACAATTTGTATTTGAAAGAGATCCTGAAAAACTTGTATCATTCTTAGCGTGGCTACAAAAACAAGTTGACAATAATATACTGGAAGTATATTATGGAAACCAATTAGGCTCTTCAATTGAAGAAGCATGGATGAACACATACATAAGAACATCATATGAAAAAGGCATAGGTAGGAGTCATCAAGAAATGATAGCAGCCGGATATACAATACCAGCAACAGTAAATGTTGTATCTGCAATGCAAATGCCACTTCATATAGACAGAGTAGGTTTACTATATACGAGAAATTTCACAGGGTTAAAAGGAATCACAGATGAGATGTCAAAACAAATTGCAGAAATACTTGCAGAAGGTATGGCAACTGGTGAAGGGCCTTTAGAACTCGCAAGACGTATAAATAATAGAGTTGATAAGATAGGATTAACAAGGGCAAAAACTTTAGCACAAACAGAAATGGTACGATCCCACCATCAATCTATGATGCAGGAATTTAAAAATTGGGGGGTAGCTGGTGTTACAGTTTTAGCAGAATGGATAACAGCAGGAGATTCAAGAGTGTGTCCTTTGTGTAAAAAGAAAGCAAATAGAGATAACGGATTTGGTTCTGGTGTATACACAATAGACCAGGTAATGGGACTAATACCACTTCACCCACGTTGCCGTTGTATTGCAATTCCTCTTGACATAACAGATAATAAAATATTATTAGATAAACTAAAAGCTCAGGAGAATTAAAATGATTATTACCAACAAAGGTAAAAGCAAACTAATCACCATTAAACACAATATTGAACATGGAAGGGAAGAAACAATACATGATGAACGTTATATTGTTTATCCTGTTGTTATCTTAACAGAAGGTGTTCATGCCGGATCAGGGGGACCAACTTTATATACTGCTGAAGAATTATCTAAATTTGTTGAATCTTGGAATGGCGTGCCTGTGACATTACAACACCCTGATATTAATGGCACACCTGTAAGTGCTAATTCCCCTGAGATTTACGAAAATCAAGTTATGGGCACACTGTTCAACACCATATACCAAAACGGGAAATTAAAGGCTGAAATTTGGCTGAGAAACACTATGATTGATTTACTTACCCCTGGTTTGCGGAATAGTCTAATGAATGGTGAAAGATTGGAAGTTAGTACAGGGCTGTTTTGTGAAGATAATCAAGTACCTGGGACCTTTAATAATGTAGATTATACTTCCATTGCAACCAACATAAGACCGGATCATTTAGCACTATTACCAGGGGGAACAGGGGCTTGTTCTTGGGAAGATGGTTGTGGGGTTAGGGCTAATAATAAAGAAGGGGGTGAGGGTATGATTAGAAAGAAAAAGATGTTAGTGAATGGTGAAGAAAAACAATGGGATAAGTTTTTTGTAAATACAGAAGAATTTACAATTAATGAATTGGAATATACTCAGATTTTGGATATATTGAGTAGTAAGATAGATTCTATGGATGTCAGGGGTGAAAAATATAACTATTTAAAAAAAGCATATCCGAGTTATGTTATTTATTCCATTAATTACAGAGAATCCAATGAACCAAACAAAACTGTAAAAAGGAATTACAGGATTGTGAATGATGTTGTAGAATGGACTTCCGATCCTGTACAAGTTATTGAGAATATCACTTATACAGAAATTAATAATAATTCAAAAAAGGAGAAAAAAGAGATGGAAATTAAAACCATGAAAGAATGTTGTCCCGATAAGGTAGATGAGTTGATTAAAAACAATTCTAACTTTACTGATGAACATAAAGAAAGTCTTTTGGGGATGACAGAAGATCAATTTGCACTGACAGTTAATGTTGCAAAAGATGTTAAAGTTGTTGCAAAAGATGTTAAAGTTGTTGATAATGCAACCCCTACTCATGAAGAAAAACCTATCACAATGAATGATCTTCCTAAAGAAATGCAAGATTCGATTAATTATGGCAATAAGGTACTTGCACAGAACAAAGCAACTTTAATTGCGAAAATCAAAACCAATAAAAACAATTCATTTAGTGATGAAGATTTGGATTCCTTTGATCTTGATATGTTGGATAAATTGTCAAATATGAGTCCAATAGTAAGGGCAAACTATGCTCCAAATGGTGGAAGTCCTGAGACTTCTGGTGGTGTTAAAATAGAACCTTTGCCTATAACTAACAGTTGGGAAGAAGAAGAAAAGAAATAGGCAATACAGATTAAGAATAGTAAAATTTACTAAATAAGATAGGTTATTAATTAATTAGGAGGAAGTAAAATGGCTGAAAATACAATTGTTTTAAGACAGGGACAGGCACAAAGAGTAGAATTGGAGAAGATTCCTGCTGCTGCTTTTTATCCTGGGCATATGGTAGAACTTATCAGCACTGATAAGGTTCAGAAACACTCAACTGCTGGTGGTTCAGCTTTTCCTATGTTTGCCATTGAAGATGAGAATCAGGGTAATGGTATTGATGTTGTTTTTGGAACATCAGGCAGGGCAGTGTGTTGGATTCCCCAAAGAGGGGATTGGGTTCTTGCAATCTTGAATGATGATTCTGCTGCTGTTGTTATTGGTGCTAAACTTGAAAGTGCTGGTAATGGTAACTTAACATTGCATGTTGCTGATACTGCTGATTCAGACGATCCTATTACTGTTTATGACAAACAAATAGTTGCTATTGCAATGGAAGCACTTGATCTTTCTGGTTCAAGTGGTGCGGAAACACCTGATGCCACATTGGGATATGACAAACGTATTTGGGTTATGGTTGTATAGGCAATATAGGCAATATAGTTAATACAAAAGATGTGTTTTTTTAATAAATGAAATAGGAGGAGTTTTAAATGGAAATAGAAACAAATGTAACCTATGTAGATCCGGAAAGTGGTTCTTTTTCAGATTCAGAGGTAGGTTCAAAATTGTCTGGTAGGTTCAGTGCCAACAATCTTAGACCTTATATGGTAAATGGCAAATCATATGTCAATAAGGTTATTGATAATAAGGGTACTCAGATTGCTGTTGAGTTTAAAGGCAATAGCATGGTGAACAATGCTGTACTCTTACGTGATGAATGGATTGAGATTGATAGAGTTGTTCAGAAGATTGCAAGGGAAAGGTTGGTTGGTGCTGCTGATCTTCTAAGCAGAGGTCTTACTTACAATCTAACTAATCCAATGGGAAAGACTGTTCTTGAGTATCAGGACATGAATGATCCTGGAGAGGCAAACATTGACATGGATGCCACCACACAACACAAAAATGATAGGCCGGTATTTGCAACAAAGTATTTACCGATTCCTATCATTCATTCTGATTTTACTATTTCTCAGAGAGTGTTGGAAGCATCCAGAACTTATGGGGATGCCATTGATACTACTATGGCTGAGGCCTGTACACGCAGGGTTGCTGAAAAACTTGAAACCATGATCTTTGGTTCAAGTAGTCTTTTGACTTACGGTGGTGGTTCTATAAAAGGATATGTAGCAAATTCTGATAAGAACACTGTATCCCTGTCTATTGATTGGAATGATTCCGGTATTACGGGCGCATTGATTATTGCTGATGTAATTGCCATGAAACAGGCTATGATTGATGCTAAGCATTATGGTCCTTATGTTATTTATATTCCTACTGCATATGAGACTGTTCTTGATGAGGATTACACAACAGGTTACTCCAAAACAACCAGAACAAGAATCCTTGAAATTTCTAATATTGAATCCATCAAAGTTGCTGATAGTCTTGCTGCTGATACAGTTGTTATGGTAGAAATGACTTCAAGTACAGTACGTCTTGTAAATGGATTTGCACCTACAGTTCTCCAGTGGAGTACACAGGGTGGTCTGATGCACCATTTTAAAGTCATGGCTATTCAGGTGATTCAGACAAGGGCTGATCAGGATGGTAATAGTGGGATTTGTGTATTGGCGTAGTCTGCATAGGTTTGGTGTAAAACATGGTAATCAACCCATTAATTAAGGAAACATAAAATGATTAAAAGAAAAAAGAGTAAATTTGAAGGAATGCTGAAGTGGAAAAAGATCAGGGGTGGGGTTCATAATCATAGAGATGGGCAGGTTGTCAGGAAGGGTGAGTATTTGTATGCCAATGAGTTAAGCCCATTGATTGCTGAAGGATTTGAATGTTTGAATCCTCCTGCTAATAGCACATTAAACGGGGGAATTTCTTTAGGTATTAAGTCCAGGGGTAACGGTTGGTATGATGTAATCAATAAGGTTACTGGTGAGACACTTAATGATGAAGCTATGCGAGCTAAAGATGCAAAACAGTTCATTACTGGTGAAGAGGAAGAAGAGGAAGAAGATACAGAAGACGATGAGAAAGTTGTAAATGAAGATGGTAGTGATCCTTTAGGCACGGATACAACAGAATAAGTATGGAATGGTTAGCACCTAAAATTTGGTCTGGATCTTGTTGGATTATAGGAGGCGGAAGTTCCGTTTCCGAACAATTCAACATTCCAGATGATTTTATTCCAGAATCACCAGAAGAATTTAAAACTTATGGTGATTATATGTCCTGTATTCATAAGTACAGGGTAATAGGTGTAAACATAGCAGCTTTCTTAGGAAATTGGGTTGACGTTGCGTATTGGGGTGATAGTGATACCTACACTGAACATAAGTCCCAATTCAATACATATGCAGGTTTAAAGGTGTCAAGTGCTGGTAAGTTTTCTAGTGATTCTTTTGATAGCATAAAGTACCTACACAGAAATATGTCTAAGGGGCTGACAAAGAATAGAAGTCAAGTTTCTTGGATAACTAAAAATTCAGGTGGGAGTGCAATTGACTTGGCCCATCATTTAGGGGCAACACGTATTTTTATATTAGGATTAGATATGTATTCTTTTAATGATGGCAGAGTGCATTGGCATACTGGATACCCTGATAAAAGCAAAACACCTAATTTTTTTCAAACAAAAAGGGGCAAGAAGTGCCCTAAAAGTACTCCTGATAAAGAAAAATCAGAATATCTTTTTAAAAAACAATCCGTTGGTTGGGGTAGGGTGGCGACTGATGCAAAAAAATTAGGTATTGAAATAATAAATGTTAATCCAAAAAGTAACATAAATGCTTTTCTTAAAATGAGTTTATCTGATGTTATGGGGATGATGGATGAAGAAAATAGAAATTAGGTGTGTTTTAAAATCAGGTGGTTCTTATGACCAGGATTATGTTTATAGGTTGAAAAAAGCCTGTAAACTTAATACTGATGTTCCTTTTGACTTTGTTTGTTTAACTGATGATCTTTCAGTAGATTTTTGTGAAACAATCCCATTGAAACATAATTGGCCTGGGTGGTGGTCTAAAATAGAATTGTTTAGACCAGACCTGTCAAAAGCCCCTTCTGTATTCTTTGACTTGGACACGATTATAAAAGGGAATATTGACGATTTATTGTTACTTAGTACCAAAGCACCCTTTTTAGCCTTAAAGGGCTTTAATCAACGATTTAGGCCCCCTAATGGGGTAAATTTTGCTTCCGGTTTAATGACGGGTTCCTTTTATAAGTATTCTAAGGTTTATGAACAGTTTAAAATTGATCCAGAAACCCACATGAATGATTCCCATTTTGATTGGAGACATGGGGATCAGGGATTTATTGGGAAAACAATTGGATTTGATAAAGTCAAAAGAATCCAAGACTTCTTGCCAGATAATTATATTGTGGGCAAAAAGAAATTGAAAGACGATCCAGATTGTTTAGATGGTGCTCCTGTTGTAACTTGGTCAGGTAAACCAAGGTTACATACACTGGTAAATGAATCTGATAAATTAAGCAATTCTTTAGATAAATATTGGAGGTATTTTGGATAAATCAACTTCATACTCATCGTCAAACATATACCCATCTAAAGTTTTGAAAGCAAAGGAATTGTGTGTGTCTAATTTTGGTTTTATTCATCCTATCCACGTTCAATTATGCCCAACAAATATTTGTAATTTAAACTGTTCCTTTTGTTCTTGTTCCAAAAGAGAAAAAACACAGCAATTAAGTATAGAAGAATTGAAAAAAACTATTATTGATTTTTATAAATTAGGAACCAAAGCTGTTACAATAACCGGAGGGGGGGAACCCTGTTGTTATGAAGAATTATCAGAATTACTTAAAATTTTATCAGATTTGAGAATATCTTCCGGTATGGTTTCAAATGGATTACTTTTAGAAAAACATAAATATTATTTAAATCTTTTAACTTGGTGTAGGGTTAGTGCCAGTGATGATAGGGATATTGATAAACTGATTAATGTTTTGCAGAAGGTAATTCCTACTGTTCATATAGATTGGGCAATTAGTTATGTGGTGACTGCCAAGTTCAATATTGATAAATTAGCCAAGATTGTTCAATTTGCCAATCTGAATAAATTAACCCATGTTAGATTAGTAAGTGATTTATTAGATTTGGATAATTTAGTAAGTATGGAAAGTATTAAAATTCAATTGGAAGAAATGGGAATAGATGATGGTTTGGTTTTATACCAAGATAGAAGTAATTATGTAAGGGGTAATTCTGAATGTAGAATTAGTTTATTAAAGCCTGTTATTGCCCCTGATGGGTTTGTTTACCCTTGTTGTGGTGTTCAATATGCTTTACCTGATTCAGAAGGATTATTCCCAAAACAAATGAGGATGTGCTCTATTAAAGAAATTCCCACTTACTTTTGTCAACAAAATATATTTGATGGGTCTATTTGTGAAAAATGCTATTATCCAGCTTATAATGATGTTTTGGAGACCTTAACGGAACATTACGATCATGGGGTATTTGTATAATGAAATACTCTATTTTGTTCCCTTATTATAACCGGATAGATCAATTAAGTAATACTTTTGAATCGTTTATTAAATGGTATAGCGATAGGGATGATTATGAAGTTGTTATAATCGAAGACCAAAAACAAAATGATGATATGCACTTCAGATTAATTTTATTAATTGATTTGTATAAAGATTGTATCCCTATCAAATTAATAAGAACAAAAGCGAAAGTGAGTTTCAGTCCCAGTACAGCTTTCAATGAAGGGTTTGATGTCAGTGAAGGTGATTTCATTATTGTATCTAATCCAGAATGTTTACATGAAACAGATATTTTGAAGGGTATGGACCAGATATTTGATGAAGATCCGGATAAATATGTTGTTTGTAGTTGTAAATCTTTAGATCAAAATGGAGAAATGAAGACGTGGTATCACCACATTACTCATAAAGATACCAAATATCATTTTTGTTGTGGTATAAGTAAAAAGAACTATGCTAAAATTGGTGGTTTTGATGAAAGGTATACAGTGGGCTATGGTTATGATGATAACTCCTTTAGAGATAGTGTTTTAAGGGCTAAATTAGAATTTATTGATAAAGGTGATATGGTTGTTTGCCACCAATGGCATCAAAAATTAAGACCAATGGCGTACAGATCTTTGCTAAAACGTAATAAAGACCTGTATCAAATGGAATTAAATAAACTAAGGATACGTAATCATGCGTAAAGATCATACTGATAGGCCCGTAATTATTGTTGGTTGTGCTCGTTCTGGAACATCCCTTGTGGCAGGGGTAATAAATATATGTGGTGCCTGGAAGGGGGATACTGTTGGGCCATCCAAGCACAATGCTAAAGGTATGTTTGAGAATCACGCATTAAGAGAAAACATCATAAAGCCTTTGTTATTCAGTATTGGGGCAGATAGAAAGGGACAATTTCCTTTACCCGAAACTAAAAATATAATTATACCACACGATCTAAAAGAAGCTGTAATTAAAGAAATAAAAAAGCAAGGGTGGAAAGAAGAAACACCATGGATGTGGAAGTGTGCTAAAATGGCGTTAACGTGGCCTTGTTGGAAGTATGCTTTCCCTGATAGTAAATGGATTATTGTTAGACGTAAAACACCTGACATCATAAATTCTTGTATGCAGACAGGATTTATGAGTGCTTACGCATTACCAAGAGTACAAAGACAAGCAAAAGTGGACAATGAATATGATGGGTGGTTGCAATGGGTGCATAAGCATGAAGAAAAGTTCTATGAAATAGTTCAAAGTGGTGCTAATGTTAAAATGGTGTATCCAGAAAGAATGGTAAACTCAGACTATGGGCAAATGAGGGAAACAATCGAATGGTTGGGTTTAGAATGGAAAAGTAAAGAAATAATGAATTTCGTCGAGCCTAAGTTGTGGAAAGCACGTCAAAATAAATAAGGGGTGTATTATGGCTAAAAGAGTAACAGCAACAGAAGTAAAACAAATTATAACCACAACACAAGAAGATTATATAATTGATGTGTTTATAGAATCTGCAAATTTACTCGTTACAAGCATATTAGCTGATAGTGGTCTTTCAAGTGATTTGTTAAAAGAAATAGAAAGATGGTTATCTGCTCATTTTTTAAGTATGTCTTTTGAAAGACAAACAATTAGGGAAGAAATTGGTGGTGATACCAGTGAGCAATATTCTAAATTAGGACATGGACTCAGTGCCTCTACTTATGGGCAAACTGTTAAAATGCTTGACACAACTGGACTGATGGATGCTGCTATTAACAAGAAAATGGCAAGTATTACAGCAGTTACATCCTTTGAAAGTTAAGGAACACCCATGAACATATTAAAATATTTAAGAGATACAGCGGTTCTTTGGGGGTTGTCAGGCAGAAATGCCTATGGGGAATTAACTTTTACTACTGCTGCTGAAATACCTGTAAGGTGGGAAGATAGAAATGAATCTTTTACAAGTAAAGATGGGAAGGTTCTAACATCAAGAGCAGTTATTCATGTAAATCAAGATATAATCCCTGATGGTTTTATGTATTTAGGCGGATTAACTGATTTAAGTACAGAACAAAAAGCAAATCCAAAATTAGTCAATTCAGCTTATTCTGTTAAAGCCTTTATAAAGATAAAAAGTCTTAAGGGGAATTACACTTTAAGAAAGGTTTATTTATTTGGTGGGGATGTTCGAAGGAGTCCGGTGTCATAATGGCTGATCTTAGTGGATTAAATACAGTTATAGCTAATCTTCAAAAAGAAGTTAAAAAGATTGAAGGTAGAAGTCTTAAGGGTTTAATTCGTGCAGGGCTTATTGTATTGCGTAGTGTAGAAACAAAAGAACCATTAACCCCATTGGATTTAACTAATTTACGAGCATCAAGAACATTAATAATATCAAATGGCGGTGTTCCTATGGGGGCATCACCAACGTTTAAAGGAAAAAAAGCAGGGGAACTTTCAACAGACCATAGTAGTTTTATAAATGGTGCTGAAGCATTATTAAATCAAACAGATATGCCGGGGGTTGCTTTGGGCTTTAGTGCTAAGTATGCGGCTGAGGTACACGAAATGACTGGTGTTAATTGGCAACGTAAGGGTTCAGGTGGTAAGTTCTTTGAAAAGGCCATTGACAACAATATAGACGAAATGGTAAAAGTTATAAGCAAAGAGGCTAAAATAAAATGACAATTATAAATCCACCAAGTGAAGATATAAAAGACATGTTAGAAAGTTCTGGATCTGGATTGGGTTTAGTTACTGGAACAGATCTTTTTATAGCGATTATGCCACCTGAGCCTAATAATGTTGTTGTGATCAGGGATTCAGGGGGAATGAATCAATTAAAATATGGTATGGAAAGGCCCTCTGTTCAAATAGTTGTCAGGAACAATGGGTATAAGGCAGGATATGAAATAGTGAAAGATATTAAATATTATCTTGAAGGCAAGAACGGTGAGATATGGAATGGTACTAATTACATAAGTGTAATTAATCGTTCAGAAATAGGGTTTATGGGGCAGGACGCAGATAATAGATTTGAATGGTCTGTTAATTTTCAAATTTATAGAACTGCATAATTTAAAAGGAGAATAGTTATGACACAAGCAGTCGCAGGGGTAGGGGCATTGATGAGGTACTACCTTACATCATCTTGGGTTAGTGTTGGGGAAGCGACCAGCATCTCAGGCCCAAGTATGTCAAAAGAAACTCATGATGTGACAAGTCTGGCAAGTACAGGGGGTTATAGAGAATTTATTGTTGGATTGAAAGACTCAGGAACATTGACCTTCACTATGTGGTTCAATAGATCAGATTATGCAGCTATGAAAACTCTTTTTGAATCTGATGTAATTCAGGATTTTGAACTAATTCTTCCAGATGTAGACCATACAACCTTAGAGTTTAGTGGTTACGTTACAGAATTGCCCCTTGAAGTTCCAGAGGGTCCCATTTCTTGTAATGTTTCTATTAAAATTTCTGGTACTGTTTCAGTTAATTCAGGTACACATTCTGGTCCACTATAATCGGTAATTAATAAACTCTAATCATGGGTAATTTAATGAAGTAATTAACAGGAGATAATCATGTCTGAGATTCAAAAGAAAACAAAAAAAGAAATTAAAGAAACTAAAGAAGTTAAAGAAGTTAAAGAAGTAGTTAATGTTGAAGAGATTAAAAAAATAGTAGATATTATTGATTATGTGGCAAGGGCAAAAGAAGCCAGAAACAAGATCATAGCAGTTGTTGCCCCTGTTGAAATGGTAAAAGTACCAGAATGGGGTTTAGACTTTCCTGTTTACATCAAAACCATGACAGCTTTTGAAAGAGATGAGTTTGAATCAAATCAGTTTTTGGAAGATCAGGATGGCAATAAAACAATGTCCCTTTTGAATATGAGAGCTGCCATGCTTGTGAGTGTTTTGTGCATTGACCCTGAAGGACAGTATAAGATATTTACAGAAAAAGAAGATGTGATTGCGTTAGGCAAAAAGTCAGTTAGGGCTATTGATCTGTGTTTGTCAGTATCTAGAAGGTTAAATGGCATAACTGAGGAGGATGAAGAGGCCCTATTAAAAAACTCCGAAGGCCAGGAAGAAAATTCTGGCTAACACAATTTAGAAAAACAGGTAATTACAATGTGGATGAGACACTATCCACAATGACAGTAAAGCAAGCAAGGGAGTGGGACTTATTTAATATTGAAAACCCATTACCGGAAGAACAATTAAAAATACAAATAGCAATGATAGCAAGTACGTTTGCCAATGCACAAATGAAAAGAAAAGATGGTAAGTCATGGAAACCAGAAGACTTTATACCTACATTTGGGGGCCAACCCCCTAAAAATACTGCTGAGGAATTGAAAAATCAATTAATGGGTGTGTTGGGCGCGGTAGGTGACAAAAAGGCCAAAAAATGGGCAGAGAAACACACTGAATTGAATGATATAATGGTTAAGGGCACTAATGGTAAAATGTACAAGTATAAACTTGAAGAATTTGCTAAAGAAAGAAAGACTCTCCCAAAACGTTTACAGTGGAGGAATAAGAAATGAGTATAAATGTAGGAAGTTTAATAGCCACTATAGGTGTCGACATACGGGGCCTTAAAAAGGGTTTAAAAACCGCAGAGGGGCATTTAAAAGATTTTTCTAGTACTACAAAAAAAGAAATAAACAAAACAAAATTAGCTTGGAAACATTTAGGTTCTGCCTCTACGCAAGATATTATGAAAATGAAGGCTAAGGCTACTGCTGCTTATGATACCATAGCTGAAGATGCAAAATCTTCAGCAAAAGATATAGAAAGAGCTTCAAGTATTTCAATGGCTAAACGGTTGCAAATCGATCAGAGATATTTTAACACATATGAAAAATATTTAAATAGTTATGTAAAGAAAACAAAAACTGCATTAAAAAAAGTAAACAAAGAACATGAAGAATCCTCAAAAAAAGTAAACAAAGAACATAAAAAATCCTCCACTTCTATAACTTCAGATATGAAAAGAATAGGATCAGCAGTTGCTATTTATTTTTCTGCGACTAAGATAATTGAATGGGGACAGGCTATTGTTGAAGCTGGTGTTAGGATAGAATCTGTAACAAACGCTTTTGTTGCTGTTACAGGGTCTGTCAGTGGGGCAAGAGAAGAGTTAGCTTTTACAGCTACAGTTGCACACGATTTAGGTCTTAATATTAAAGCACTTGAGGATTCCTATAAAACATTAGCAGCAGCGAGTATAAACACAAAACTTGAAGGTAAGGGGGCAAGGGATGTGTTTTATGCTGTTGCGGAAGCTTCTACTGCAATGCAACTTTCCGCAACACAAACCCATTCTGCTCTTTATGCCCTACAACAAATGATGTCAAAAGGACGGGTACAGACTGAAGAACTTAGACGTCAGTTAGGTGAGCAGTTACCAGGTGCTTTTCAAATGGCAGCACAGGCAATGGGGGTGACTACTGCCGAATTGAATAAGATGTTAGAAATGGGGGAAGTTGTTTCTGAGGACTTCTTACCTAAGTTTGCTAAAGTGTTACATGAGAGATTTGGAAAGGCAGCGGTAAAAAATGCTGAACTTGCAAGGGGGGCGTTTAATAGGTTTGGTAATGAGGTTGAGTATACTAAAAGATCCTTGGCTAATGCAGGATTCACTGAGTTCTTTGCAGATTTGGCAAGGTCGGCCACAAAATCATTAGAAGAATTGAGTACAAATGTAGAAGCAAGGGAAAAAGATATAAGGGAATATATGGGTAAGATTTCTGATTCCTTTAATACCACTATTAAGAATATAGATGTTGGTAAAGTTGTGGAGGGACTGGAAAGCGTTTTTGGGGCTTTGCAAGGAATTGGGGGTGTGTTTAATAATTTAGTAAGTTTGTATCAATCAGCTCCAGAAATGTTTAAAGGTGGTATAATAATCGGAATGATTGGGGCTGTGAATCCCATTTTAGGAATCGCTGCTGGAATAGGTGTGTTGGCTTCTGAATTTATGAATTTTGTGAAAGGTCTTGATGCACTTGGACAAGGTGAGATAAAATTTAGTGATTTTTTCGGTAGTGAGGAAGATTTTGAAAAAGCAATGAATCGGTTAAACCGTTTACATGATTTAACTGATGGTGTTATAGAAACAGAGGAAGAATTACGTGCTGCTATTGAGTTAACCAGATTTGAGTTGAAGAAAGCATCAAATGCCTTTTTAAGTACACATCAAAAAGGATATCAAGAATCTATAGAACTTGTAAGTGAATTAAAACAGAAATTAAAAGAATATATAGCTTTACTTCCTAAAGGGATACAATCACAAAAAGCTATTGATATGTATAAAAACCTTAATAAATTACAAGAAAAAAGTAATGGGATTCAGAGTATACACAATGAAAGGTTGTCTAAATCTGTTGGTATGTATAAAAATATTAAACAATTACAAGAAGATATCAATGCAGCAGATGCGATTAATGCAAAGGCACAGGGGGAACGTAATAAACAAGTAAAACAATCTGTTGATATGTATACTGCTATTAGACGATTACAGGGGGAAACAGAAAGGAGTACTTCAAGGGATTTTAAAAAGGATCAAAAAAGTATATCAGACTATATTGATAAGAATCTATTATCTTCTAAAGAATATGAACTTTCTTTAGCTAAGGAAAAATATACAGAACGTTTAAAGTTAGCTGAAAAACAAAAAGATAATTATATAAAAATAGATGATGAGTATCAATCTACCATTTTTGCTTTAAAAGAAGCATACTTAGCAAAAGTTAAAGAAATAAATAGTCAAGAAATTAAAGGTGCTAAAAATACATCCGCTGAGTTAATAGCAATAGCAATAAAAACTCAAAATTTGATTGCATCTGCAAAAAACATCCCTACTATTGTAAGTGATTATGGTACTGATGCTGCCCCTGGGTATGCACAAAAACAAAAAGAAGCTGATTTAGCAAAATTAAAGGTAGTAGATGATGATAGACAAGCAACAGAAGACAGAATTGAAATACAAAATGCAATGCCAGATACATATGGGGTTGATGTTGGAAATACAAATGATGGTTTAGCAGAAATGCAAAAAGATAAACTTGCCTTAGTTGCCACATTTAATGATGATTATAAACGATCCACCATGACCACCACAGCATACGAGCTTGACCAACTCAATCAACGGTATGATGAATATGATAAGAGTATAAAAGACAAAACCAAACTGGACGAATGGTATGCCTTAGAAACAAGTAAAATTATAGAAGGAACCACAAACGATTGGAGTGATGCTTTTTCCGGGTGGGCCAACAGTTACGCCAACGATCTAAATGAGATGGTTTGGGGGGCAGAAATGTCCTTTGAGAGTATCGCTGAATCTTTTGGAAAAATGCTTACTCAAATGCAAATGCAAAAGGCGATGTCCGGTCTGGGTGATTGGGTTGACGGAGTAGACTGGGGTGGGGTGGCCACGTCTGTTGTGGGAATGTTCGGGGGTAGTTCAGCAACAGTACCAAACATGGGGGACTCTATTCACATGGCCGGCGGAGGGGTAATCAACGAACATGTTGTCGGTGTTGGTATGTCATCAGGGGCCTCTTATGAGTTCGGAGAGGGTGGCGTTCCAGAAGCCGTTATCCCTTCAAGTAATTGGGGTGGTGGTGGTGGTGGCACAACCGTAAACATTATAGACCAACGATCCGGGGATGCACCAGCAGCCGAAACGAAAACAAGCCAAGGCCCAAACGGTCAGCAGCAAATTGACATCCTTATCAAGAAAACAGTCCAAAGCTCGATGTCAGATGGGAGTTTAGATAAAGTGATGCAATTAAACTATGGTGCAAAAAGACAGGGGATTAGAAGATAATGGCATTAATAGATTGGCCAACAGCATTAGTAGGTAAAAGCCCCCTATATACGGGATACGGGGAAGAGCCCCAAGACCAGGCAGTCAGGTCAAATATGGATCAAGGCGCCCCCAAGGTGAGGCGCAGGTTCAGTGCCGGGACAACTGTAATGGCCCTTGTATATAGTTTTTCGGTTGCCGAGCTTGCTGCATTTGAAACTTTTTATGAGACTACGTTGCAGGCAGGCGTTTTTAAATTTAATTTCGTACACCCCAGAACCGGCGCGACAAAGGATGCCCGGCTTGAAAAGCCTTATTCCTTAGCCCCCATGGGGGTTGATCGGTGGAAAGTATCAATGTCTTTGAGGATTTTTGAATAATGACTGACAGAAATATATCAATTGAAGGCGTCCAATCGATGCTGGCAGAGGAAACGGCAGATGTTGTTTTGGCGTTGTTGAAAATCAGCCATGCCGACATCACAGAAGATATTTTATTAGTCAACGACATGGTTGATCTTGACTTTGATGAGGGTTTTGGGGAAGGGCTGAAAACATGGGTAGCCTTGCCTTTTGAGATTAATTTACCGGCTGACGCAGAAGGAAAAATGCCAACAGTACAGCTTAAGGTCGACAATGTTCATAGGAGCATTGTCGAATCAATCAGAGTGATATCAACGCCACCAGATGTCGAATTAAATATTGTTCGTGTGGATACGTCCGGCGGCATTACCAGGGAGATAGGACCTATGTTATTTCGGCTCAATAATGCGGAATACAATGCAACAGAGGTGACAGGCAGCCTTGGTTTTAACGCCGATTACCTGAATGAGCCTGCTATACAACATCATTTTGATCCGGTGTCTTTCCCTGGGTTGTTTGGATGATTAACCTTCGGAAATACATTGGTATACCGTATGGAAAAGGGGCATGTGGGTGGGAAGGATCTAATTGCTGGGGGCTTGTTTGTATTTTTTATGAAGCAGAATACGGCATTTTACTACCCAGGCTTGAAGAGGAAGAAAACAAAGGACCAGCTACTATCTCGAGGCTAATCAGAGAGCAAGCAGAAAAGCAATGGGAGCCCACATCCTGTCCAGAATTTGGGGACGTTATTGTTTTTAACATTGTCGGTGATCCCCGGCACATAGCCATATATCTTAACCCGGTTGAAATGCTTCACGTTGAAAAAGGAAAAGACGCCTGTATAGAGCAATATACGGACTTAAATTGGGAAAATATTTTTGAAGGATTTTATAAATATGTCGGATAATGCAAATATAATCATCGCCCCCCGTCTGTTTTCGCCGGATGTATTTTATAATGCAGTGACACCAGCCGGTAGTACTATCTCACATATCGTTGGGCCGAACCCCATGGATGGTACGCAAGTCATGGTAAACGACCAAGTGATCCCCAGGGGGTTGTGGGACAAATATCAAGTCAAAGATCACGATCTGATAGTTGTCTCTATTTTTCCGGCAGGTGGGGATGGTGGCAAGAATGTCTTACGTGTTGTCCTCATGGTCGTGGTGGCGGTGTTTGCAGCGTATATGGGGGCTGGAGTTGCCGGGTTGTATTCCGACATGGCAGGCGCCATGGTAAGCGGTGCAATCACAATGGCAGGCGGCCTTGCTGTCAATGCACTAATACCACCACAAAGCGCGACACTCGCCCAGGGACAAACCGCAATAGAGCAACCGGCTCAAAGTTTTTCAATAACGTCTGGAGAAAATGCCTATCGACATTATGGAGCGGTTCAGAAGCTGTACGGCTTTGTCCGGTATGCACCTTCGTTTGGGGCTAATGGGTATACCGAGGTAATTGGCGACGATCAATATGTCAACCTCCTGTTTTGTCTGGGGTATGCCCCGATGAATATTTCCGATATCCAAATAGGGGACGTTGGAATAGAGAGCTATGAGGGAGTATCATACGAAGTTGGCAATATTGATGAAATAAATATATATAAAAACGGTGTCGTGGAGGCCCCCCAAAATATACGATTATGCTCAACTGAATATTATGTGGGTAGTGTTTTGCAGGATGCAAACCCTGCTCATGAAGGGATATCCACTGAACTAATCAGGGCGGTAGAGGATGATGTTACAGACAGAACCGTTTCGATTGATTTTGAATTTCCCCAGGGATTAAGATCACTAAGTGCAGAAGGGTCTTCGTCCTATGCGTCCGTTGATATAGAGATACTTGCTAAACATGAAGCCACAAGCATAGAAGAAGAATTTCATAATCTTTTTGAAAAGACTGATGAACAAGCTGGTTACACACTGATAGTAAATCCCGCGCTTTACCCCACTTGGGTAGGCCGCAATTTCGTTTTTAAAAACGGCGTGGATATCTTAATTTATTCAGGAGTGTCTGGTTGGACTGAAATCCCGGAAGATACAGAATTGTACAACCAAATGGCCGCTGCCTACTCTGCATATGAATCTCATAGCAGGACGAATGATTACTTTTCCTTCTTCATGACATCTAATAATCTTGAACAGCTTTATGATTTTACGGATGGTGGTGAGACTTATCTGAGTATTGGTGAATATAACACAAGGTATAGCAATCCTTATTTTTCGTGGATGGGCTATCTTTCTTCTTATTTTGCTAGTTTCCTCACTACCGTAAATGATACATATGGTGGTGGAAGGAATGTAGACGGGACGCCCTACACATATCTTCAACTTTTCGCGGCAGATGCAGATGAAATATTCAAAGATGGATCGATCTGGTACAATACTGCAAATCAGAAATTGCAGTATCTCGATACATCATTAAGCGGGTTTGTGCCCATATCAAGTTATGTTTATAGGGCAGCATCCCCCGACGTATTTGGGACAGTAGTTCGAAAAACATTTAGCGATAATATTATAAATCCACAAAGAAAAAACGTATCGTTTGAGCTTCAAACACTCACGGCGGGTTTTGAAATAAAAATTGTTAGCAGAAGAACGACAACAGGGTACGAAAAATATGTATTTGCAGATTTTTATGTTACTTCTATTCGTTCTGTTAAAAAAGAAGCTCCTGTTTTTGATACAGATCACAACTTTCAATTTTTGGCCATGAAAATTAAGGCCACAAATCAATTAATGGGGGCGGTAAATAATGTAACGATTATGGGCAAATCATGCTTGCCTATTTATGACGGCACTGACTGGATTGATCCTGTTTTGGAAGATGGTGTTTGGACTCAGGAAACAGATAACCCCGCGTGGATCTACACTGACATATTACATGGTCCACAAGTTACAAATAAAGTTCCTTACTCACAAATTAATGTGGAAAAAATAAAAGAATGGGCAGATATAAATACAGCCGATAGTATTGCTTACAATAACGTACATGACGGCGGGCTCACAATGCTGGATTATTTGCAGATGGTGTCAACAACGGGTCGTGGGCAGTGGTCTGTTTCTGATTCGTTTTTTTCCATCATTTTGGATACTGAACAGACTGTGCCCCACCAATTAATTTCCCCTCGTAATTCTTGGGGTTTTTCTGCAAGTAAGACATTTATAAAAGCTCCACATGCATTAAAAGTTAAATACATTAATCCCGATAATTGGCAGCAAGACATTGTGGTGGTGTATAATGACGGATACGATATTACAAACACGACAGAATTTGAAGAATTAGTAACGGTTGGCGTGACCAGTGCGGATCAAGCGTATAAAGATGGGCGGTATTTTTTTGCGGCTGCTAAACTTCGGCCTGAGATATACAGCGTTAGTATGGATTTTGAAAACCTTGTGGCCCGTAGGGGCGATCTTGTTACCTTGGTTCATGATGTTCTATTGGTTGGGTCAGGTGCGGGCCGAATCAGGGAAATTACAGACTTGCGAACAATTGTCGTAGATGAAGATTTTTTATTTGAGGACGGAAAAACATATGCTGTCCGGGTCAGAAAAGATGACAATACTCAAATAGTTATTCCAATTGATATGACCGCAGGAACCTATAATGAAATTATCCTATCAGCAGACGCCACCGGTGCTAAGGTTGGTGACCTTGTAACTTATGGTGAAACCGGCAAAGAGTCCATTGACGTAAAAATAAAAGAAATTGAATACAATCCTGATCTGTCTGCTACATTGACATTAATTGATGCGGCGCCTGATATCCACCTTGCAGACCAGGGTGAAATACCGGCGTATGAGCCTAACGTTACGACGCCCATTGATGGAACAACGCTCTTACCTGCCCCCCCTGAATTTAGAGAAATAGAGGGTGGTTCTTTTTTTGATGACGGAAGTATAAAAAAGCAACTGTATATTAATTATCTGCTACCATATGATAATAAAGTGTCGATAAAGGAAGTTATACTTTTTTATAGGATACATTTAGGCGGGGAGTATGCACCCACGGCGTGGCGATCCGATAGAAAACCGTTACAAGATGGGGGTTTTGTAATAGAGGTAACGGATATATGTCCGAATGATCAAAATTGGGCGTTAGAGTTCACAATGGCTTCTATTTCAGCATGGGGCAGGGTGGGGTATCAGTCAATTAGTAAATATGTTTCCCAGGATGACGTTGAGTTTGTTGATATCTTTTCAGAGGTTTACGTAAGCAATTTCGTTATCAGCCAAACCGCAGATGGTTTTGGTTTTACGTGGGACAGCGTTGCAGACGTAGGCGCTGTTGGGTATCTATTAAAAGATGTTACAGATCCTTTAAATGAAATTACAATATCTGTGAGTGCGGATACAAATACAGAATATATGGTTTGGTATACCCCTGGTTCGTATGATTTTGAAGTTACTCCTTATAACAAAAACGGGGTATACGGCACCCCAACGATTACAACGGCTATTATCCCGACAAGCAGCATGGCGATAGAAAATGTAACGGTTGCTTGGGGGGAACTGGGGCGCACGATAAACTGGGACATAACTGGGATCTGGAAAGACTTAGTTGTATCATCTGATTTGGTAGTCACGAGCTTAGGCACATTTCACTCCGCAAGTAAAAACCGTGTCAGTGTCCTTGGGTATATTGTCCCCGGGACGATAGCATATGAGATACGGCTTTATTCAAAATATGACGGGCAGTTGTTATTGTCTTATGAGTCCTCTTTTGTCGAGCCGAGCGATTCTGTGGTTCTGTCTGACTTAGACCCAGCCGCAGGCGAAAAGCTTGACGGTGTCACTGATGGTGCAGATGTTACCGACTACACCAAAACAGCTCTTACACTTCTAATGGGAACAGCCAATACATCAATCGTTGGTAATGTTATCATGAAGACAGGTGGGGCTTCTTGGGGAGAATCAGTTTGGGGGACAAAAGGTATCACTGGTGCTTGCAGGTTAGAGTTTCGCAGAGAGGCAATCTGTACTACGATGGTGGGTTTTAGTTTGTTCGATCCAAGTAGTGATCACGATTGGGATACAATTGGGTTTTGTATGTACCTGTCTTCTTCTATTCTTTCAGATTGTTGGGCTGTTGGTCAATCAGCCGTGAATACAACCTCCGTTACAGTAACTCTCGATGATACATTCGAAATTATTTATGACGGAATAAGCACTGTTCGGTATTACATCAATGGCGTAGAACAGCCAGAACACCATACTACAACGGCAGGACAGACTTTTTATATTGACTCTTCTTTTGTTACCAATAATGCAGGTATTCGGATTCTTTCATGGGCACCTTTTGCCACTAACAATTCAGCCTGGGAGTACCCCGAGGATTCTACCACAATTGATGGTGGAAAGATTCATGCAGGATCAGAGTTGCAAATAGGGAATATTGACGGGGTATCTGATTATTGTTTATTAACTGCTGGAGATATTGATTTTTACAGGTACATAAATGCTACACACAGGCACGCAAAGTCTTTAAAACGAATTGAAGGAGGGGAGGTACCATCAGGAAATTCAGTTCCCATACCAGGCTATTTTTCGTCCGAGCCCCAGGTAATTGTGTCACCATTTGACTTACAGGTCTACAATAAGGATCACAGCACGTCCAATCAAAGAATTGTGTGTGCTGCGGAAAATCTAACAGGTACGGCAGACGGCGTGTATTCTTTCGATGCAATTGCGAATTTGCTCCTTTCAGATACACCAGGATCAGTGACCTATAATGACCAGGTATGGTTTAGCAATGAGTATAGCACCAAGTCAACACCCACACGAACGTCGATTGCAGATGTAGATAGTATAACAGTATTTGGTGATTACTTTATATCCGTAAGGAAAGAGGACTACAATTCGGAAAAGTCTTTTTGTGGTTCTTTATCCGGCGCTCCTGGTTATGTTACTATCTATATAAATATTGATGGCGTCGATTATACAGTAGTGGATAAAGCAACCAACGGAACTATATCGGGTTCTTATTCAAAAACTCTCAATTTTGGGGTAGGTGCAATCAGAACTTGTTTTGTAAAAGCGACTATAAAATGTACAGTAACATCAGACAGCGGATGTGCCATTGTTGGTTATGCCCATGCAGACTTAAATTATGTTACCACTAATTCAAGCTCAACTCAAGTTGCTGAGGGCTCCTTGAGTTGGATTGCAATAGGAGAATAATATGGAAATTATTGATAGCTTTAAAGACGCTCAAACTCTTTGCGAAAATAAAAAGGTTGGCTGGATGATCTTTGAAGAAAAGCAAAAACCACAGGCTTTGAACCAGGGATACTTAAATTGCCTGACAAAGCTCAAAGAAACTAATGACATTGTGATAGTTGATTTATTACACTTTACTATGATGCTTAATGCACTTTGGAAAAATACCCGAGCAATACCTGAATACCCAATAGAGCTTCCAACCTACATTGAATATTTTAATAAGCATGTAGACTATTTATTTTTCCAGGACCACCATCAGCAATTAGATAGGATAATGGGGGCAGGTAAGGATATTGGGCATTTAAAGACTCTTACAGAAAACTTGCCATATGTGTATCAATACGAAGCAAACGAGCTGATCACGAAGACATTTATAATGATATTTTTAATGTATAAATACCACTATAATTTAAACATAACTGAATCAGCTAACATGTGGAAATGTGGGTACAGGAGTTACTTTTATCGAGACTTTTTACAGCATAAATTAGGGATCAATATGCAAATACTTGATCCTCTGTTTGATTCAGATGGTTTAATAGTTCAAGATAACCCGAAAGAAGCAGCCTCGGTACGTAAAGCTATGATAACCTTAAATAACAGCGTAAATATAAAAAAAGAAACACCGATTGATAATCAAATAGAAAAAGTATACGTATTTACTCATCCAGAATATTCAAAAAATAGTATAACGGAAGTTTTAGTCACAGCGAAAAGTGGGACAAAGCACAGATTCATGAAAAACAACGGAAGGAGTTCTAAAGTAAACTAAAAACCGGTGGACAGGGCCGGGAAAAATTCCTAAAGGTAAATAAGAAACAAAAACAGGCATCAAGTTAGGTTTTTCATTTAAAATACACAGATTAAGCCTAACTTGATACCATTGTATGCAACTATTACAAATCCTTTATATTTCATTAACCTCATTAACCCCACTTATTCCCTTTACTTTGCTAATCCCATTTTTCATAATAACTTCATATACCTTATCTGCATATTCTGTTACTTTTTTAGAATGGGACACTATTATTATTTGTAGATTGAGTTCTTTAGAAAGCATTTTCATCATTTTTCCAGCACGTTCATGGTAATTTGAAGAAAGATGTTTCAGTGGTTCATCAAGTATCAGTACGTTTCTATATTCCTTATTCATTGACCAACATGCACATCTAAGAGCAAAGGCAGCAACATCTGATGCTCCTAATCCACTAAATCTAAGCGGATCAACTAAATGTTCCTCTTTTTTAAAATATAAATTACATTCAGTTTTTCCCCTACGTTTTTGAAACTGAATAACAAATTCATATTCTTGATCAAACACACTATTAAGGGCAGAAGAAACCATTTCATTTAAATATACTTCTAATTGTTTTTGGGTGTTTAAAGAAACATCCTTAACAAGTTCTAAGGCACGTTCCTTCATTAATTTATATTTTCTTAATTGTTTCTTTTTTAATAACAAAGAAGTTATATCATTCTGGATATATTCTTTATTGTTACTTCTTTTGACTATTTCTTCTTTTAATTCTTTTAATTCTCTATTGTTCATAATTAAACTCATTTGTTATTGTTTTTAAATTAAACGCATTAATCAATAGATCATAACAATCATCTATTTCTTTTCTATTCCCTTTAGCAAATAAGGTACATGTAAATGAGACTTCTTCAGTGTTTATGATTGTTTGTTGTATCTTGTGTACCTCGATCTTTATTTCCATATTGTCCTTATATTACATAATTTACTCTCAGTGCTGTTCTGAACACATTAACACACCTCTGCCCTTTATCTTTTTTATACATATCATAAGGGAATATCATTTGGTCCAATACACACTTATGTTTTGTATCTGTTATTCTAACAGCAATTTGTGTTTTATCTGGTGACACAACTATTTCAAATTTAATAAAAGCTGGTGGAACTACATCGTGTTGTTTTATTCTTTTGATAGTTTCATCTATGTCTTTTTCCCTTGCAATTGCTTTGTTTTTTCTTTCTTCAAAAGAGCCCCTACTATTGGCTTCACCCATTATTCTTCTCCTAATTCTTCTTCTATTTCTTCCATTAATTCATCAAACACATCAATTAATTCATCTACTTCATTTTTTAGTTTTTTAATTGTTAACTGAGCTTTCTTTTCTATTTCTTTTTGGTTTCCTTTTTTTAAATCTAATGTTTCCTTTAATGAGTTAAGAACAGTTGTTAATGATCCTTTTTCTTGATCAAGTTCTGATTGTAAGGTATTCATTTCTTTTTTGTATCTTAATAGTTTTTCTGTTGAATTATTTTGATTTGTTGACATATTACACCCCGTACCATTTATAGATTAATTGTTTAATTTTATCTGATATTTTATTTTTCTGGAAGGACTTTTCTAAATTATCCCTAAAAGATAAAGTAATATCCCACCCATCTTTTAACTTCTCAACAAATGCTTCTTCTCTTGCTTTTTTGTTTTTCTTTATCTCAATATGTTCCCTACTAATTACATTCTTTTTGATCTTTAAATAATGTGGTTTGCATGTATTTGTTTCAGCGTTCCAAAGAAATACACATGGTTTGTGATCTATTTGGTCTGCCTTGTGCCGAAGTAATGAACCTGGATTAATTAAAAGTCTTTTCCCCCTTTTAGCAGTAAATGTCTTGTGATTGTGACCGGTAATGATTAAATCAGCTTCAGGGAATATGTCAAATACTTCATCAGCTTCTGGATCAGTACACCCCGGCCAAGGGGTTTTTCCTTGCCAAACCATCATATGTGCAACAGCTATTTTAGTTTCTTGGTCTGGTTCCATAGTAAATAATGTATCTATTTCAGATTCTTCTTTATCAAATCCCCAATGATTACCTTTTAGAACAGATATTTTTTTCGCTTCACTTAGTGTTTGGAATCCAGATTTATCCATATTATCTAAATTGTGTTGGGGCATGTCATGGTTTCCTATGACTGTTCTTAACTGATAATAAGCAGTTTCCCCCCCTGGAAGATCATGTAGGCACTTATTGAGTAATTGGGGACTTGTTTTCCAATGTTCAAAAAGATCCCCCGCCATAATACAATCACAATCATATTCTTCCATTAATTTAGTAATTTGTTTAACCTTATCCCATTGTGCATCCCAATGTGAATCTAACCGACAAGGTGGGTTCCTTTCTTTTTCCATTAGGTGCCAATCAGCACTCACTATTAGGTCTACTTTGAATTTAGATTTTCTTTTTATCATTTTGTATTAATCTTTCTTTTAGTGGTGATTTTTGGAGTTGTATTGCCTTTTTGATAATATTCTTTAAAGAATTACACCTACTTTCATGTAAAACATCAACTAATATTTCAGCTTGTTCTTTTGTTACCCTTATTACAATATAATCTTCCATCAGTAGTCCTTTTCTTTTTTATGTTTAGGTTTAATGTTTTTATAAAGAATTTCCACTGGTTGATAATTTTGTTCTATCATGATCTTATTCCAGTTTATTGTGTGTTTTTCATGTGTTTTGCCTTTTATTAGAAAGACAAACGGGGCAAAGACAAACAAAACGGCATATATGAATGAAATAAAAATAATGATTTTATGGATTGTGTTCATATGATGTATTTTCCCCACATAGAGGGCAAATGCCCGGCATTAATTTATCAAATTTAAGTGCTACTATACTCAAAGCAGTGCCTATGGTATCAGTTTTTGTTATAATTAGATTCAATCGTGTGAATTGCTTATCGAGTACACTTAAATTTGATTTGATTTGATTGATTGTTTTTAACAAACTAAAGGCTTTGTTTATTTTAGGGGAAACTTTTAGTTTTTTCTGGTACTTTTTAATTTTGGTACTTTTTGTTTTTATTAATTTCAAATGATTTTCTATATCAGAAGTCTGTTTACTTATTTTTAATATTTTTAATTCTGTTTTTGTTGCTTCATTTATCTTACTTTTAACTTCTAACTTATTTTCTTTTTCTTGGATACTTACTTTAAGATGATCTATGGTTGTTAAATTGCCATCTATAAAATGGTTTAAATCCTTTTTTTGAGTTATTTCTTTTTCTAATTTTTCTGCTTTTGTTATTTTCAATAATAAAGATTCAACATTTTGGTACTTTTTTAATTCTAATTCTTTTTCTTCTATTTGTTCTTTAATTAAATTGTATCCTTTTTCTGTCTTTTTTAAATCTACTTTACCAGCATCAATAGTTTCATCTATTTTATACAATCCAGATACTTTATTGAAAAACTTAGCAACGTCACCTGGGGATTCAGAGATTAGAAATATAGGAACCCCCCTTTCTAATTGTTTTTGAATATTTACTTTTCTGTCTATTTTTAAAACATTTGTAATTTCTTCAGGAACAGTAGTCCCAACTGCTTGAAAATCAGTATCATTTAAAGTATAAATACCTTTATCTTGAGTATTTTTCCCTTTTTTATAAACAATAACATCTTTTTCTGCTTTTAATTCAATTAAAGAATCCCCACCCCCCCATGATCTCCATTCATCACCTAAAGGTCTGTTTGTCATTACTTTATATAAACAATTAAAAATAGCTGATTTACCGTGTTCGGATTTTCCTATGAAAACAGTCATACCTTTATGGAAGTTTATATTTGTATCCTCATGGCACATACAGTTTTTTATTCTTAATGATTTTAACATAAATAATCCTCTATATCGTTTAAAATCTTTTTCCATTTTTTGGTTAATTTAGCTTTGTATTTCTTCTTTCCTTTCTTATTTGTTTTAATTCCTGATTTTGGGAAATTAGGTATCTTCTTAGCCTTTGGGTGTATCTTAAAATAATATTTAAGTATTTTGTTGTATTCCCGTTTGCCAAATGTCCTGACGTTAGGCTTATGGGTATAATGAATATACTGTTGTGGGATTGTGGGATTGTCAAGGTAATGGGCTAATCTCCTTAATAACACAGACAACGGTATCATTCCCATTAATCCTTGCTTCTTGTATTGCTTAAGCACCTTGCCCTCAAAACTATTAACTTGATTGTGCAAAACACCCCTACAAAGTCCTTTGCCATCAATTCCATATTTCTTTTCTTTTACTTCGACCTTAGTCATATGTTTATGGTCCATAACACACTTATCAAAAGGAATTATTTTACCTAAAACAGCACATTTCTTTTTTTGTTTTTTATAATACTTTATTCTTAATTCAGAAGTTTCTTTCTGAGTAAGTTGAATAAGGGGTTTTCTTCTAATCATTTTTTAAATCTTTGGATTGCTTTGATGTATTTACTGATGTTTTCTTTTTTAATCTTTACCCACTTTTCTTTATCTGTATTATACTTTGATATAGGGTTTGGTTCTGATTTGTGAGTATTCATTTCACATATAAATTCCCCCTTTTTGCCTTCTTCTAAATAAGCCAACATATATTGAGAAAAAGGGCCATGAGTAAATGAATATTTTGCAAACCCCTTTAAAGTCCCTATGCAAAATACTCGATTAATACATTCCTCATTATCATGTAATTCATCTAAACTAAGAACAGGTAAGGGGCCTATATATGCTAAAACGTGAACATTGCCGAAGAATTTACCGTTACTAAATGATATCATTTTCATATCAGCACAAGGAAAGGTATTACTCCAGGCACTTGGATTGTCTGGTTTAAAATAACAAGCATAAACACCATCAACAACAGGCAGTTCATATTTTATTTGTTTTAATAGTCCATCCCCTGGCAATGTAAATGACTTCTTTCTGCCCATGCTTTTTCTCATAATTACCTTATTAAATTTATTAAATTATTTAGTTGCATCAAATATTTTCCTTTCAGAATGGTATTCGGATAAATGATGACTTAGAAAATCAACAATTTTATGATACGTTTTTTGGGTATCATAATCTCTGCATGTTTCTGCTTTCGCTTTGTACGTTTGGTAGAATCTTTCTAAGTCACTTGGCGATATCTCGACAGGTATTTTGTCGTTAAACTCTCGACCTAAATTTTTAGTAAAGGTGTATTTTGTGGGGGGCATATTGCCTGATTCAAGATCCTTTATTCTTCTTGAGGCAGCGCTCAAAACCAAATTTGCGTCTTCTTTTTTCATCTTTGTTTCCTTTTTCTATCGGGGGTTAGTTCCTTTTGTATTTCAGTCCAAACATCAATAACTTCTTCTTTAAGTTCTTCTATTCTTATTCTTCTGGTTCTTGGCTTATCATGTTCAATGTATTCAACAGCTTTATTCACATTGCTACCTAAATCAACACCACCTACTGTAAATCCAGTTCCTTTAGTATTCTTTTTTAAGAACATTAAATTAGGAACAATATCATCAACCCCATAATCAAACAATATTCTCATTAAACCTATTTGATGAGGTGTAGACACAGTTGATTTTTCAATAAACACATCAGTCTGAACCCCTGTTACCCTTTTATGGACAACACCCCTGATTGTTTTTTCCATTTTAATTTCACCATCTCTTGATGGCTTTTTAAGTTCTAATCTAAGTGATGAATAAAACTTAGGAGCCTCCCCACCTGTTGATTTTGTTTTCTTAGCATACATTCCTGCCCCTAAGTTTTGTCGTATCTGATTGGTGGCTAAGATTAGATAATTTCTTTCTTCAATAACCCTTGTTATCTTTCTAAGTTCTTGTGAGAATTCTTTTGCCTTTCTTGCACCGGAATACTCATCACCTTTATCTTGACTTTCTTCTTTAGACTCAAACGCTGCAAGGGAGTCCATAAAAACAGTATGTGGCCCTTTTCCTTTTGGTTCCCACTTACGCACATAATCAAAAGCCTCCTCAACTGTATTAGGTTTTTTATACTTACCACTACTCATGTTAAACCCGAATATTTTAGCAAATTCCTTATTTACCCTTGCTTCAGGATCAATGAATAAATAATCCCCTTCCATTCTTTGGACTATTCCTGCCATTTCGAGCATCATAACAGTTTTTCCTCTTGCTGAAGCCCCGAATATCTCACAAAAGATGCCCATTGGAATACCACCACCAGTAAATCTTCTACCTGATATAGCAAGATCAACAAGTGTACTGCCTGTACTTAAAATAAAACTATCGGAACCAACAGGTGGTGTCCACAATCCTTTTGTTTCTTCTGTTTTGCCATTTTTAATGTGTTTCTTTATTTGTGTAGATAACTTAGTGGATGGTTTGATTTTGACTTTTTTCCTTTGCATTATCTATTAATCTCCATTTGTTCAAGTTCAAGAATAATTAATCTTGTTGCATCTTCATTTATTTCTTTTTTTAGTAAAGACACTTTAGTATTGTTTACCCACTCATCCCACCTTTTTGGGATATTGATACTTTGCCATTTTTTATCTTTTGCGTTCAGTATACAAAGATTGTCCCATTCTTTATACGCGATTTCTGCCAATAAGGTTACAAGTCGTTTTTCTGATGGTTTTGTTTTTATATGGGATTTAATTAATTTTAAAATTACACCGGACATTGTTGTGTCTTTATATAAAGCATACATCTTCAAACGGTTGTGTAGTTGTGGATCAACAACCGTTGCTATTATCTTCTGTTTAATTGGTTCTTTAGGTCCAAATGCCATGTTATTCTCCTTTAATCTTTAGTAAGTTTATTTATTAATCGTCTTGGCGAAGAACTTACACAACCCGCCATTCAGCCACTAACTTAGCAGCAATCTGTTAAATCAAATATTATTCAAGAGCATCTAGACAATCATCATAAACATCACAATCGGTACATTCATCATATTCACCATTGTCATCACCGAATTTATGTTTATGGGGGCATTTGTTTTTAGACTTAGACTTGTCCTTAGACTTGCCTTTACCTTTTTTTACTGGTTCTTCTTCTTCCTCTTCTTCCTCTTCTTCCTCTTCTTTCTCAAGGACTTTTTCAATCAATTTTCTTAGTTTTTTACCTTTTAATTTCTTTTCCTTTTTGGTAAGTTCTATGTCCTTTTCTTCTGCAAATTCAAGCAAATCACCATCTTCAACATCATCAATGTCAATATCTTCTTCTTCTTCTTCTTCTTCTTCTTCTTCTTCAAGGTGCCCTTCAATGGTTTCAAGAAGTTTCTTTTTAGGAAGTTTTCTTTCTTTTTTGGTTAATTCAATGTCTTCATTATCAGCATATTCAAGTAGTTCTTTTTTGGACATATCAGACAGTTCAACTTCTTCTTCCTCATCAATTTCTTCGTCTTCTATTTCTTCCTCTTCTTCCTCTTCTTCGTCCTTATCATCTTTATCAGTGTCCTTGTCATCATCATAACCAGACACATCATCAATACCGCCGTAAATTTTAGCAATTTCTTTATCAGTAAGAACAACTAAACATGTTTCAAGATCAGGCAAATCTTCAAGAATATCCTCATCATAACCATCACGTGGTTTAAAATCTATTCTGTCACATTGGGGGAAAGGGAATTTCCCTATTTTTACCTCATCAAATCTTGCCTTAAGTGTGTGCCCACCATCAAGATCAGCAAATCCAGCACAATCTTCTTCATATTCAAGTTCTTTATCTAAGCACTTACCAAAATTATGATATGAAATTTCCCATAAATGCGGTTCTTCAGAATAATCTTTACTTTTCTTTGGGACTACATAATAAAGTACCCTATCTTTTGCTTTAAGTAATTTGGCAATATCCTCATCACCGTTAGGATCTTCATATAGTTTTTTTCTATCTTCACAAATACGACATTTTTTACCAATTGATCTTGGACAAATAATATCTTTTTTATCGGGGCCAATGTTCTTATGAATTAGAAATGGTCTTCTCCACCATATGTCATCAATGTACTGTGCATCAGGATGGTTTTTTGGATTCTTAACATATGAAGGAACAATATCAAGATTATATCTTTTGTTTGCTTCTTCTTTAAAAAGTTTAATTCCTTTAGGAACATTTAAATAAACAATTCCTGTTTTTGCTGCTTGTGCTGCTGAACGTGTACCAGCACCCATACTTTTTCTTTTGTTACTTTTCTTTTTTGCCATTACTTTCTCCTTTTCCTGTTCATTGACTTACTGATTTTTTCCTGATTAGCTTCGTTTAGTTCTTTTCTCCTTTTACTAGATTCTTTGTGTATATTTCTTGGAACTTTCGGACCAGCAAAATAATTCAATCCGTGTAAAATAACTGCATTTTCTAGTGCAGCTTTTCTAGTGAAATTAATCTCATTCTTTGCCATTTCTGCCATGTTTTTTTCATATTCAACATCAATCATTCTGGTTTTAGCTA
>Ga0307987_1000250_pt1 | contig 33199 bp, 44 predicted proteins | sample EllFjometagen181_FD_203157 | JGI IMG/M metagenome (GOLD analysis project Ga0307987, IMG submission 203157) | Marine microbial communities from Ellis Fjord, Antarctic Ocean - #181 | ecosystem: Environmental > Aquatic > Marine > Unclassified | place: Southern Ocean | collected 2014-10-08 | reverse complement strand
TGGAGCATCAAACAAAACAAATGATACATTTAAAAAATTAAATTTTTTTAACCATGTATAAGAATTAATTAATAACAAATGAAAATTATAACTATGTTTATATAAATTTAATTTATTTCTTAAAAGCACATTATAAATATCATAATTGTTTTCCAACATAATTATTTTACTCGTACCAATAGATAACAATTCAAACCCAACAATGCCACTACCAGAAAATAAATCTAACATATATATTTTTTTAATATCAGAAAATATCCAAGATAATAATAACTCTCTAACATTATTTTTAGTAGGCCTTAAATTTTTAGACTTTAAAAATAAAACCTTTGCGCCTTTTAAGAAACCAAAATTTATATAAAAAAAAGAATACATAAAAAATCACATTTTACAATATAATTTAATAACATATATAATATTAAATGAAACAAAATTAAAGAACAAGAAAAAAATATGAAAATTAATATAATTGATAAAATAAAAAAAAATATAATCACAAAAAAAAACATATTTCTTGAAAATTTAAATAATTTATTTAAAAAAGAAGTAAATGAAAAATATATCGATTCGCTAACAGAATTTTTAATAAAAGCTGACATTGGAATTTCAACTACAGAAAAAATAATAAATATAATAACAAAACAAAAAAATCAAACAAAAGAAGAATTAAAAGAAAATTTAGCTTTGGCTATGTATAAAATATTACATCCATGTGAAAAGGAATTAGATACAAATCAAGCAAGTCCATTTATAATATTAATAGTTGGTGTAAATGGCGTAGGAAAAACAACAACGATAGGTAAGTTAGCACAATTTTATAAAAATAAAAATAAAAAAATTTTAATTGCTGCAGGAGATACATATAGAGCTGCAGGTATAGAACAACTAAACTCAATATGTAATAAACACAATATACCAATAATAAAACAACACCACAACGCAGATAGTTCATCTGTAATTTTTGATGCCTTCAAAACCGCAAAATCAAAAAAAATTGATATATTAATTGCCGATACATCTGGTAGACTACATACAAATACCTCACTAATGTTAGAATTAAAAAAAATACAAACATCACTAAAAAAAATAGATGCAACTGCACCACATGAAGTAATAATGATAATTGATGCAACATTTGGACAAAATTCAATAATACAAACACAAACATTTAATAAATATATAAAATTAACAGGACTTATAATATCTAAACTTGATGGAACTGCAAAAGCAGGAACAATTTTCAGTATAGCAAATGACCTTAAAATACCAATAAGATACATAACCCACGGAGAAAAAATTGATAAAATTAAAAATTTTAACTCCAAAATATATATAAATAATTTATTAAAAACAAAAATTTAATAAAAAAAAATGACATTTTAAAAAAATAAATATATAATAAAAAAATGGAGAGATGGCCGAGCGGCTTAAGGCGCTCCCCTGCTAAGGGAGTATGATGTTATAATTATCGTGGGTTCAAATCCCACTCTCTCCGAAATATAAAGCGCCCGTAGCTCAGTTGGATTAGAGCATCTGGCTACGAACCAGAAGGTCGGAGGTTCAAATCCTTCCGGGCGCGAAAATTTACTCATTAGTTCTATAAACTATTCTACCTCTTGTTAAATCATAAGGTGAAATTTCAACTATAACAGCATCACCTGTTAATATTCTTATATAATTTTTTCTCATCCTACCAGATATATGCGCATTTACAATATGATCATTTTCTAATTTAACTCTAAATGTAGCATTAGGTAAACTTTCTATAACAATACCTTTAAACTCCATGACATTTTCTTTATTCATAAAAAACCTTAAAAAAAAACATTACACATAAATTAGCAAAAAAAAATAAACAATTCAATCAAATAAAAGAATATTTGTTTTTTTTAATATTTTTTTATAAAATATCACCTACATCTATAAGCTAAAAACAAAAAATGAACAAACAAAATTGGTTGATATTTAATGCTGAAAATCAAATTCTTGGTAGACTAGCATCAAAAATTGCAATAATCTTAATGGGAAAGAATAAAACTAATTATGCTGCACATAAAATAATTGGTGATCAAATAATAATAATAAATTCAAAAAAAATAAAAGTCACAGGAAAAAAAATAACAGATAAAATTTATTACAGACACTCTGGTTATCCAGGTGGATTAAAAAAAACAAATTTTAAAGACATGTTAGAAAAAAATCCTAACTTTATCATAAAAAATGCTGTTAAAGGTATGTTGCCAAAAAACAAATTACAAAAAATTTTTTTAAAAAATTTAAAAATTTATCCAAACTCATATCATCCTCATTCAGCGCAAAGACCACAATTAATAGAAACATAAAAACAATATGAACACATATATATACAGTACAGGAAAAAGAAAAACTAGCATAGCACGTGTATTTTTAAAAACTGGAAATGGAAATATAATAATAAACAATTCAAACACCTATTTTAAAGATTCAAAAAAAGCTATAAATATAATAAAAAGACCATTACACTTATTAAATGTTAACAGTAAAATAGATTTAAAAATAACGGTAAAAGGTGGAGGCGTTACAGGTCAAGCTGAAGCTATAAGACATGGAATAAGTAAAGCTCTTACAATTCTTGATAAGGAAAATGAAGATAAAGAAACATCTTTTAGAAAACAATTAAAAAAACTAGGATTTTTAACAAGAGATTCAAGAAAAGTAGAAAGAAAAAAAGTTGGACATAGAAAGGCAAGAAAAAAAGAACAATATTCAAAACGTTAAAAACATATTGTTTTATTCTTTTATTTAATAGATAATGTTGATATATAAAAAAAATCTTTAGGAGGAATAGTGGATAAAAAAAATGTAAACATAAAACGACGCAAATTTCTTACTATAGCATCATCAATAGTAGGTGGAATTGGAGTAAGTTTTGCTACCATACCATTTATAGCGTCATGGCTGCCAAGTGCTAGAGCTAAAGCAATGGGTGCCCCTGTAGATATAGATATATCAAGCATAGAAGAAGGTCAAAGAATCACACTAGATTGGCGCGGACAGCCGATTTTTGTTATAAAGAGAAGTAAAGATGTACTAGACAAGCTAAGTACATTGAATGACAAGCTACGTGATCCAGGTTCAACAGCAGAACAACAACCAAAATATGCCACAAACAAACATCGTTCCATAAAACCAGAAATATTTGTAGTAATAGGAATTTGCACACATTTAGGCTGTGTACCTTTATACAAACCAAAAAAAGGCGAAGTTGATCCAAGTTGGATAGGAGGCTTTTTCTGTCCATGTCATGGTTCAAGATTTGATTTAGCTGGCAGAGTTTTTAAAGGTGTCCCAGCACCATGTAATTTAGCTATTCCTCCACATAAATATCTAAACACAAAAATATTAAGAATAGGCGAAGAGTAAAAAAAACTAGGAGCAAAAACACATGTATAAAAATATAAGTCATAATTTAATTAGTTGGGTGGATAAAAGATTCCCTGTAACTAAATTATGGAAAGAACATATGTCAGAATATCATGCACCAAAAAATTTTAATTTTTGGTACTATTTTGGCTCTTTGGCATTATTAGTTTTCGGCATGCAAATACTTAGTGGAATATGGTTAACAATGTTTTACAATCCATCAAGTATAGAAGCTTTTGATTCTGTAGAATATATAATGAGAGATATTAAATTTGGTTGGCTAATTAGATATATATATTTAACAGGAGCCTCGTTTTTCTTTATAGTGATATATTTACATATTTTCAGAGCATTAATGTATGGTTCATACAGAAAACCAAGAGAACTTTTATGGATAGTAGGTGTAGTAATATTTTTATGTTTAATGGCAGAATGTTTTTTTGGTTATTTATTACCATGGGGAAATATGTCATTTTGGGGAGCACAAGTAATAACATCTTTATTTGGAGCAATACCCATAATTGGAGAATCTTTAGTAGAATTAATAAGAGGTGACTATACTGTTAGTGGTGTAACATTAAATAGATTCTTTTCAATACATGTGTCAGCCATGCCAATTATATTCTTAATACTAATAGTAGTACATCTTCTGGCCTTACATGAAGTTGGATCATCCAATCCAGATGGCATAGAAATAAAAGACAATAAAGATAAAAACGGAATTCCTTTAGATGGAATTCCTATGCATCCATATTATACAGTCAAAGATTTATTTGGATTCTCTGTATTTTTTATTCTATTTTTCTCTGTTACAATGTTTATACCTGATTTTTTTGGATATTTTTTAGAAGCACCAAATTTTACACCAGCTGATCAATTAGTAACACCAGAACATATTGCTCCAGTATGGTATATGACACCATATTATGCAATACTTAGAGCTATACCAGATAAATTATTAGGTATTATAGCAATGGGTGCATCTATTGCAATATTATTTCTTCTACCATGGTTAGACAGAAGTCCAGTAAATTCAATAAGATATAAAGGATTAATGTCAAAATTAGCACTACTAATCTTTATTATAAGTTTTTTTATACTTGGATATTTAGGAATGGAACCACCTAGTGAAGCTAAAACTTTATTAGCACAAATATGTTCTTTTATTTACTTTGCTTTTTTTATTTTTATGCCATTCTATTCATCTAAAGACAAATGCAAAGAAGTTCCAAAGAGAGTTAAATGAATAAAATAAAATATATAACAATTTTAATAGCATTTATTTTTTGTTCAACAAATATAAATGCAAGCAGCAATATACAGTTAAAAAGCATAGATATAGATTTAAATAATAAACAATCTTTACAAAAAGGTGCAAAAATATTTTTCAATCAATGCCAAGGATGTCATAGCATAAAATATATGAGATATTCAAGTTTAGCAGACGGAATTGGATTAACAAAAACAAAAGATAAATCACTTGAAACAGTGATACAAGAATCTTTTATGCATTCAACCAACGGCATTAATGAAAATAATCCAATTTTAGGATCTATATACAAGAAAAATGGCGCAAAATGGTTTGGTAAAGTTCCACCTGATTTATCATTAATGGCCAGATATAGAGGACAAGATTGGTTATATACATATATGAAAAGTTTTTACAAAGATCAATCTAGGCCTTGGGGTGTAAATAACTTGCTTTTTCCAGATGTAGGAATGCCTCATGTATTACTAAAACTACAAGGTTTACAAATATTAAAAGATAACATAGAACACACAAATGACCCGGAAAAAATGTTAGAATTAATTGAAAATGGTGATTTATCTAAAAATGAATACAACAATATGATAAAAGATTTAGTAACTTTTTTATCTTACGTTGGCGAACCAGTACAAGTTGAAAGAAAAAGTTTAGGCATAAAAATAATAATATTTTTATTTTTACTAATGTTTTTATTATTTTTCTTAAAGAAAGAATATTGGAAAGATATAAAATAAATTCTACAAAATATGTATATATCAAATATAAAACATTCTGTAATGACATTATATACAAATGGGTTTAATGATCCTTACTCTCATGTTGTTAAAATAGCACTTGCAGAAAAATGTCTGGATTTCGAGGAACAGTTAATACAAGATAATATTAAAACATTAAAAAAACTAAATCCGTACTGTTATACACCAACATTTATAGATAGAGATTTAGTTCTGTATAAAGCTGAAATAATAACGGAATATATTGATGAAAGATTCCCACATCCACCACTAATGCCTGTCAATCCTATATTAAAAGGTAAAACAAGATTGCTAATATATAGGATAAATAAGGATTGGTTTAAAACATTAAATTACATATTAAATTTAAAGTATAACTTATCAGAAAATCTAGAAGAATATAAAAAAAATCTGCTAACACAAATAGAAGGAGCAAAACTTCTTTTTAAAGAAATGCCGTATTTTTTAAGTGAAAACTTTTCTTTGATAGATTGCTGGATATCTACTTTATTATGGTATTTGCAAGAAATTGATAAAAATTTTTTAGAAAAAGAAAAAGTAATATATGACTATAGTAGAAAAATATTTGCTAGACGTTCTTTTCAAAAAGTGTTAAATAAAAAGCCGTAACCGGGGGTGACTAGATTTCGATATAAATATAAGTGCTAATTATTCATGCCGAGCTAAGATAGAATGCTCGTTAAAACAACTATCAGGCAAAATATAAGTGCCGATAAAGAATATAACTACGCTCTAGCAGCATAGTTAATATACAATATTTTTATTAATCTTTAGTGATAAAAAATATTATAAAAAAGATATTTACTTTAACTAAATCAAATTAAAGATAAAGAAAAATTATAGATTTATTCTGTTTTAAAAAAAATTCTGCAAAAAAAAATAGAAAAAATATACAAGTGGAATAAGCATGTGAAAAAAATTTTAGTATTAATATTTATAGACGTGGGTTCAAATCCCACCACCTCCAACAAACATAATAATATTACACAAAAACCACAATTAAATATAAAATCTAATTAAATTTTATATTTTAAACTCTAAAGGCCATATAGTTTTATTGCTTAAAACAAAATTAATAACCAATTGCAAAAAAAAATAAAGATGCTAACATTACCGTTAGATAAAAAAAGACATTATAACTTTATAATACTAATATTAAAAAATTGGCAATTGAATTCTATTTTCATACATTTGATCAGTTAAAAAAAATACATATTAAAATATGATTTTAGCCCTGTGAAAACTAGGGCTTAATAACATCTTTATTAAAATCATTGTATCACTAAAAAAACAACTACTTCGAGATATCATGCAATAAAGAACCACCTAGTTTTTTAACATTCAATCCTACTCTTTTTGACATTCCAATACCAGAACAATCGAATGTTATAGCGCGATTTAAATCAGAAGAATAAACAAATTTAACATATCTTATTTTATTATTTACTATTTTTTTCTTCTTTAAAAGAGCTAAACTTAAATAATTATCATCAATATAATTTAAAATATGCGTGGGTAACTCAACCCTATATTTTTTATAAAAAGATTTAAATCCAAATTTAGGCAATCTAATATGCAATGGTGTTTGACCACCTTCAAAACAAACTCTACTAGAATAACCAGACCTAGCTTTCTGACCTTTATGTCCCCTTCCACATGTTTTACCAATACCAGAACCAATACCTCTACCAACTCTAAAACTCTTTACAAAGCCGACATTAAATCTATTTAAATACATATCAATTTTTACCACAAATAAAACAATTTAATTTAAAATTTTACTTCATTTTTTTTAAACATGAAGATCTAACTGCATTTGACTCGATATTCTTTACCATCTCAAGTAAACCTTTCATAACACAATGAACAAGATTATTTGGATTTTTTGATCCAAAACACTTAGCAAAAATATTTCTAATACCAACTGCCTCAAACACAGACCTCATAACAAAAGATGAAATAATACCTGTACCTTCCGATGCTGGCAACATAACAATTTTAGTAGCACAAAATTTCACAGAAATTTTATGATAAATTGTACCATTAACTAACTTTATAAAAGTAAGATTACGCCTTGCATTTTCCATAGCTTTTTGTATAGCAAAAGGAACCTCTTTTGCTTTACCTCGGCCAATGCCAACTCTACCATTCTTATCACCAACAACAGTTAAAGCCGAAAATCCAAAAACACGGCCACCTTTAGCTACTTTAGAATTTCTTTTCACTATAATTAATTTTTCTAAAAACACATCTGCTTTTTCTGTTGACTCGTAATTATCAGTACTAAAACTAGACATAAAAATCCCTAACAAAAAATCCCATTACTAGAAATAGAATCAGCTACAGCTTTAATTCTACCATGAAATTTAAAACCAGATCTATCAAAAACAACCTGACTTATACCCTTTTCTCTAATTTTTTTGGATAACAATACACCTACCAAAGACGCCTGATCTCTCTTATTTAACAACTTATTACCCATTTCAATCTTAAAATCTTTATCCAAACTAGACATGCTAACTATAACAGAAGAACCATTTGATTTAAAAAGCTGCGCATATATATGTTTATTAGACTTATAAACACTTAATCTATTTTTTTCTTGCTTTGCTATAGTTTTTCTAATTTTAATCTTTTTTCTCTCTAGTGCCGATAATATATACATATTAAAACTCATTTACTCTTTTTAGGTGACTTCAATTTAATTATTTCATCTTTATATCTAATACCATTACCTTTGTAAATTTCAGGCATTCTTTTTTCCCTGATTTGCAAGGCAATTTTACCAACTTCATATTTCGAAACACCTTTGACCACTATATTGGTTGTATCAGGCAACTCTATAAAAATATTTTTCGGAATATGAATTTTAATAGGGTGGGAAAAACCTAAAGTTAAATGTAACACTGATACAGAACTATCATATTTTGCTTTATAACCAATTCCACTTAAAATTAGTGAACATGAAAAAAATTCTAATACACCTGACATATAATTTTTAAATAAAGAACATGTGGTATTTATTAAAGCTAAAATACCCGACAATTCTCTTTTTCTTAAATTTTCACCTTTAAAAAAAATACACAAAGAATCAGAAAACAAATTAACAGATAAATGTTTATGTAATTTATGTTTTATTTCTCCTTTTGAACCAGAAAAATAATAATAACCATCAATAAACTTAACAGTTACACCAGATGGTATAATAACAGTCTTTTCGAATTTTTTATAACTCACGTATCATTACTCCACAGTACATAAAATTTCACCACCGTGACCTAGTTTTCTAGCCTCATTATCAGTTAAAAGGCCAACAGATGTAGATATAACTGCTATACCAAATCCATTTAAAACTTTTGGCAATGCATCTTTTTTGCAATAAACTCTAGTACTAGACTTACTTATTCTTACTATTTTTCTAATAACAGGAATTTTATCACCATAATATTTTAAAACTATTTTAATCTTAGACTTTGTTGTATCCTTATCTATAAGAATATAATCATCTAAAAAATATTCTTTTTTCAATAAATCAACTATAGCTATTCTAAATTTTGAAGAAAAAACTATAATATAATTTTTTCTTGCTAAATAACCATTTCTAATCTGAGTTAATAAATCTGAAATAGGATCTTGCATACTCATTTTTTTACCAACTTGCCTTTCTAATACCAGGAATATCTCCACGCATAGCATGGTATCTAAACATATTCCTACATAAACCAACAAACCTATAAACACCATTACCTCTACCAGTCTTCCAACATCTATTTCTTAAACGACATTGTGTAGAATCACGAGGCAATTTCTGCATTTTTTGTTGTGCCAACTCTTTTGCTTCCATAGAAGCACCTATATCATTAATAATTTTACGCAAACCTTTTCTTTTTAAAAAAAATTTTTTCGTTAATTTAACTCTACGAGCTTCTCTTGTTTTCATACATAATTTAGACATAATACATAAAATGTTAATTAAAAGGAAACTTAAAAGCTTCTAATAACATTCGACCTCTTTTATCTGTTGATGCATTTGTGACTATGGATATATCCATGCCTCTTATAATATCAACTTTATCATAATCAATTTCAGGAAAAACTATATGCTCTTTAATACCTAAAGAATAATTACCTTGTCCATCAAATGATTTTAAACCAATACCTCTAAAATCTCTAACCCTTGGTAAAACAATAAACAAAAGTTTATCCAAAAAATTATACATTTTAAATTTTCTCAACGTTACCTTACACCCAATATCAAAACCTTGCCTAATTTTAAAACCTGCAATTGATTTTTTAGCTTTAATAACAACTGGACGTTGACCAGATATTAACGCCAATTCATCTAAAATATCAGTCACACCTTTTTTATTAAGATTAGACGCACCAAATCCCATATTAATAACAACTTTTAATATTTTCGGGACATCCATTACATTTTTAGCACATTTTTTTTTGATAAAATCTGGAACTACAACATTAAAATAAAAATCTCTTAAATTACTCAATTCAACACCTCTCCATTAGATCTAAAAACTCTAACTTTTTTTCTATTATCAAAAAACTTAAAATATACTTTATCTTTTTTTCCAGTAATAGGATTTAATAAAGCAACATTTGAAAAAGAAATAGGTGCTTCAATTTTTATTATGCCTCCAGGTTTATTTTTATTTGGTACAGGTTTTGTATGCTTGCTTAACAAATTAATACCTTCTAATATCAGAGAAAAATTTAAACCATTTCTCTTGCTATCAAATTTTTTTATAATTCTAGATATAACAGCTATTTTTCCCTTATCTTTACCACTTAAAACAATAACTTTGTCATTAACTTTAAACCTTAACATATATAAATTACAAAACCTCCAAAGCTAAAGATATTAATTTCATATATTTATCAGAACGCAACTCTCTAGTTATAGGACCAAAAACTCTAGTACCAATAGGTTGTCCTTTGTTATTTAATAAAACAACAGCATTGCTATCAAACTTAATAAAAGACCCATCTTGCCTGTTTACGCCCTGTCGTGTTCTAACAATAACAGCATCAAGAACTTCTCCCTTCTTAACTTTTCCATTAGGAATAACAACCTTAACACTAACTTTAATCAAATCACCTATTTTCGCAAAACGTTTTCGCGACCCACCCAAAACCTTTATACACATAACCTTTTTTGCACCACTATTATCAGCTACAAATAATTTAGACTGCATCTGAATCATTTAGATCACCTTTTTTCTTATATATAAAACATAAAATCCAATTTTTTTTTTTAGATATAGGTGCAACTTCCTTAAAGTAAACAAAATCTCCTATATTACCTTCATTCTTATCATCATGAACAAAAAATTTAGTAGAACGTTTAATTATTTTCTTATATTTAACATGCTTGAACTTCCTATCAGCTTTAACTACTAACGTTTTATCCATTTTATTGCTAACTACCAATCCTCTTAACATAGATTTTTTTAACTTACTCATACATTTTTCTTTTTAAATTCTGTCATTAAAGTTAATACACGTGATATACTTTTTCTAACTTTTTTTAATAAATGGTTCTTTGTAAATTCTGCACCACTACTCTTTTCCAATAAGAATTTAAAACGTTCCCTATAAAACACAACAAGTTGTTTTTCTAATTCTATATAACTTTTTTTTCTTAAATCATTTACTTTCATTAAAATACCACAAGCCTTGAAACAAATAAAGTTTTAACCGGTAATTTATGAGACGCAAGGTTTAAAGCTTTCATAGCTATTATGTCAGAAACACCGGCGATTTCAAATAAAACTCTGCCTGGCTGAACCAAAGCAACCCAATATTCTACATTACCTTTTCCTTTACCTTGTCTAACCTCAATAGGTTTTTTTGTTATCGGTTTATCTGGAAATATTCTAATCCAAACTCTACCAGCTCTCTTCAAATATTTTGAAATAACAATTCTAGATGATTCTATTTGTCTTGCAGTTATTCTAGAATGACCTAAAGACTTTAACCCAAATTCTCCAAAATCTAATTCATTACCTTTTGTGGCCAATCGTCTTTTGTTTCTACCTTTTTGTTGCTTCCTAAATTTTGTTCTACTTGGTTGTAACATATATAAACCCTCAAAATTAGATCTTTTTACCCTTTACCAAAACAACATCACCTTTATAAATCCAAACTTTCACACCTATAACACCATAAGTAGTTTTTGCTTCTGCTAAACCATAATCTATATCAGCCTTAAATGTATGTAAAGGAACTCTACCCTCTTTATACCACTCACGACGAGCAATTTCTGCACCACCTAAACGACCAGATACTGAAACTTTAATACCTTGAGCACCTTGTCTCATAGCATTAACAACAGCACGCTTCATAGCACGCCTAAACATAATTCTACGCTTCAATTGAGCAGATATATTTTCAGCAACTAAATACGCATCTAAATCAGGCTTTTTAATTTCTTCAACATTTATACTAACAGATATATTATAAAGACTACTTAATTTAGATCGTAATTTTTCAATATCTTCACCTTTTTTACCAATAACAATACCGGGTTTTGCAGTACTAATTGCTATTTTGACATTTTGACTGATTCTTTCAATAAAAATTTTACTAATAGAAGATGATCTTGGTAAATTATTTCTTATATAAGTCCTAATTAACAAATCATTTTTCAAAATATTAGCAAAAGTATCTCCATCAGGATACCAAAATGAATTACTTTTTTTTGTAAAACCTAACCTAATTCCAATAGGATTGACTTTTTGTCCCATAAATTACTGCCTCTCTTTAACCTCAACAAAAATATGACAATTTCTTTTAATAATTCTATTAGATCTACCTTTAGCGCGTATTTTAAAACGTTTTAAACTGGCACCAGGACATACATAAATACGATAAATAAACAACTGATCAACATCAAATCCATTATTATGTTCAGCATTGGCTATAACAGATTTTAAAACCTTTTTTACAAAAAATGACGCCTTCTTGTTGCTAAATGTTAAAATATCAACAGCCTGCTCTACAGATAAACCTCTAATCTTATTAAGAACAGGTTGAACTTTCTGTCCAGATATTCTCGCATTTTTAAACACAGCAGAAACTATCATTAGTGTTTCCTTAAAGCGCCTTTTGCACTTTTAATATTTTTTGTGTTTTTATCACCAGAATGTCCTTTAAAAACTCTAGTAGGAGAAAATTCACCTAATTTATGACCAACCATATTCTCTGTAATAAAAACTGGTATAAAATGCCGTCCATTATGAACTGCAAATGTAAAACCAATCATTTCAGGAATAATCATAGATCTTCTAGACCAAGTTTTTAAAACACGCTTATTAGAAATATCCATTCTCCTAATTTTCTTCAACAAATGATAATCCACAAATGGACCTTTTTTTAAAGAACGAGCCACAAACAAACCTCTATTTAAAATGTTAAACAATAATATTATTTTTTTCTACGATTGATTATTAATTTAAAACCACGTTTCTTTTTCTTTCTAGTAACTTTACCTTCAGGTAAACCCCAGGGACTACACGGTGGTCTACCTCCAGAACTTCTGCCTTCACCACCACCCAATGGATGATCAACAGGATTCATAGCAACACCCCGCACCTTTGGTTTCTTATTTCTCCATCTATTTCTACCAGCTTTTCCTAATTTTTGCAAATTATGTTCACTTTTAGAAATAACACCTATAGATGCAAAACAATCTAATAATACCTTTCTAACCTCTCCGGAGCGCAACCTTATTGTAGCATGCAATTTATCCTTTGCTAAAAGCTGAGCATAACACCCAGCACTACGTGCCAACTTTCCACCACTACCAGGAATAAATTCTATACAATTAACATTAGTACCAAGAGGAATAACTCTTAATGGCATACAATTCCCAATCTTAACTGGAACATCATGACCAGAAATAACTTTATCACCAACATTTAATCCATCAATAAAAGGTATATAACGCCTTTCACCATCTTCATACAGCAATAAAGCAATATATGGACTTCTATTAGGATCATATTCTATTCTTTCAATCTTAGCAAAAATATTATACTTATCCCTTTTCCAATCTATAACTCTATATTTTCTTTTGTGTCCACCACCTTTTCCCCAAACAGTTATTCTACCAACATTATTCCTACCAGATGAACATTTTTTAGAAACAGTTAACTTCTTATATGGAGAACCTTTATGTAAACTCAAATTTTTTATACTAACAACCCCTCTCATACCAGGAGATGTGGGTTTATATTTTTTTAATATAATCATATTTTACTTAAATTCTGAAAAATTAATATCATCACCTTTCTTTAAAACAACTATAGCCTTTTTCCAATCTTTTTTCTTACCTACGAATGTTTTAAATTTAATTTTTTTACCTTTAACATTTATTATTTTCACAGATCTAACAACAACATTAAACAATTTTTCAACAACATGCTTAATATCATATTTATTAGAACTTTTTGAAACTTCAAATGTTATACTACTAAACTTGTCAGCCAACATCACTGCTTTTTCTGTAGAATATTGACCTTTTAAAACATTATAAAAACACTTATACTTATTCATTTAAGATACTCTTCTATAAATTTTATAGCAGAAACAGTAATAAAAATAAACTTAAATTTTAATAAAATAGCAGGATTTAACTTTTCACATGATATTACAACAATATTCTTTAAATTACGAGTAGATAAATGAATACATAAATCAACAGTTTTAAAAACAAATAAAGCAGGTTCAACAACATTCAAATATTTTATTTCATTTAAAAATAATTTAGTTTTCATGTCAGAAACAACTAAATCCTCAATAATATTTATTCTGTTACTACGAAATAACTCTGAAAATATAATCATCATGCCTAATCTATAAACTTTTTTATTAATTTTCCTTTTTAAAACAGATAATCCATTTGCTGCAAAAATTTTACCACCGCCTCTCCACAAAGGACTTCTAATACTACCAACACGAGCTCTACCACTTCCCTTTTGCTTCCAAGGTTTTTTACCACCACCACGAACCATGCCTCTGGACTTTTGCATTTTTGTACGTTGATGAGAATTACCTAAATATGAAACAATTAACTGATGTAATAATATCTCATTATATTTAACATCAAAAATATCAGACGATAAAACTAATATCTCTTTTTCACTATTTTTTTTTACAACTAAACATTCCATAAAAAAAACCCTAAATCTTATGAAAACTCTTTTTCAAAATAATTTTATTTCCAGGCGCTCCAGGTATTGAACCTTTTAACACAACAGCTTCCAAATCATTATAAATACCTAACACCTCAACATTTGAAACAGTAACTCTAGAATTACCCATTTGACCAGACATTTTTTTTCCTTTAAATACCTTTCCTGGAGTTTGACATTGACCAATAGAGCCCGGAGCACGATGTGATAAAGAATTACCATGAGTAGCTCTTTGGGCACTAAAATTATGACGTTTTATAACACCAGAAAATCCTTTACCTTTAGATGTACCAATGACATTTACTTTATCAGAAATATTAAGAGTAGAAACAGAAAATTTACTACCTATAACATAATCACTACTCTTACTCTTTTTAACTTTAAATTCCAACATATACTTGAAATCTGATACTCCTATACTTTTATAAAAACCACTAACTGATTTTTTTAACTTATTCTTTTTTACAATGCCAGCAGAAAGCTTAACTAAACAAAAATCATCATTTATAGGTCTTAATCCAACCACATAATTTGAATAAACTTTTACAATAGTAACAGGAATAGATAAACCTGCTTGCGTAAAAAACCTTGTCATACCACACTTATAAGCGATTAACATAATTCCCATAATATATCCCTTAAACTCAACTAACTGAAATCTTAATATCAACACCTGCTGATAAATCTAATTTCATTAAAGCATTAACAGTTTTATCAGTTGGTTCCACTATAACTATTAAACGCTTATGCGTTCTTATTTCATATTGATCACGTGCATTTTTATCAACATGAGGTGAAACTAATATAGTAAAACGCTCAATATAAGTAGGTATAGGAATTGGACCACTAATACGGGCGCCAGTTTTTTTCGCTGTATCAACAATTTCTTTTGTTGATTGATCTATAACTTTATGGTCATAAGATTTTAATTTTATTTTTATAGTTTGATTACGATTTGTCATGAAAAACAACCATTTAAAAATAATTAAAGATTATTTACAATATTTTTAGAAATAGACTCAGGGACAGGTGTATAAGAATGAAATTCCATATTATAAGTAGCTCTGCCCTGGGTAATTGACCTTAAAATTGTAGCATAACCAAACATTTCAGATAAAGGCACTCTAGACCTTATATCTTTTGCAGATGTAACTTCATTAACACCCTGTATAACTCCACGACGTTTATTTAAATCACCCATTATCTCTCCAAGATAATCGTCAGGTGTTAAAACATTAACAGACATTATTGGCTCAAGTAAAATCAAACCTGCTCTTAACACACCAGACTTAAAACCTCTAGATGCAGCATTTTTGAAAGCCATCTCATTAGAATCTACCTCATGATAAGAACCATCAATTAACGTCACCTTAATATCAACCATAGGATATCCAGCTAAAATACCACCTTGTATCTGTTCAAGAACACCTTTTTTAACGGCTGGAATATATTCCTTAGGCACAACACCTGCAAAAATTTTACTTTCAAAAATAAAACCATCTCCTGGTTTTAATGGTTCTATATTAAGAACAACATCTCCATATTGGCCTCTTCCGCCAGATTGGCGAATATACTTACCTTGTTGCTGAACAGACTTCGTTATAGTCTCTCTATATGCAACACGAGGCTTGCCTACATTAGAATGAACACCAAATTCTCTCTTCATACGTTCAACAATTATATCTAAATGTAATTCTCCCATGCCAGACATAATTGTTTGAGCAGATTCTCTATCAACCGAAACTTTAAAAGAAGGATCTTCCTGAGACAATTTTTTCAAAGCAATACCCATTTTTTCCTGATCATGTTTAGTTTTAGGTTCAATTGCAATTGATATAACAGCATCTGGAAAACTCATTTTCTCTAAAACAGTATTTTCACCAACAGAACACAAGGTATCACCTGTTGTAGTATACTTTAGACCAACCACAGCAGCAATATCTCCAGCTTTAATAGATTTAATGTCATCCCTAGAATTTGCATGCATCAACAACATTCGTCCAACACGCTCTTTTTTTCCCTTGATACTATTATATACAAAACTTCCTGACTCTAAAAAACCTGAATAAACCCTAATATAAGTAAGAGTACCAACAAAAGTATCAGTAACAATTTTAAAAGCTAAAGCTAAAAACTTACTTTTCTCTAAAGATACAACATCATTAGATTTAATAACTTTTTTTAAAACAACATCATTTGGAGACGGCAAAAAATTAACAACAGCATCCAATAATGGTTGAATACCTTTATTTTTAAAAGCCGACCCACATACAACTAAAACAATATCATTTAATATCGTTCTTTTTCTTAATCCAGATATAATCTCATCAATAGATAATCTTGATGTGTTAAAAAAAATATCCATTAATTCTTCTGAACTTTCTGCAGCTGCTTCTAATAAAATACTTCTATATTTATTAAACAATTCAGTATTATCATCAGGAATATCACTAGATGTAAATTTAGTTCCAAAATCAATATCATCCCAGATAACTAATTTTTCACTAATTAAATCTATAACACCAGTAAAAACACCATCAACATAATAAGGTAACTGAATAGGAACAACATTAACACCCAATCTATCTTCCATCTGAGATAAGACAGAAAAAAAATTAGCTCCTGCTCTATCCATTTTATTAATAAAAGCTATTCGTGGAACATTGTATTTATTTGCCTGTCGCCATACAGTCTCAGATTGAGGCTCAACACCACCAACTGCACAAAAAACACCCACTGCTCCATCAAGTACTCGCAATGATCTTTCAACTTCAATAGTAAAATCAACATGACCAGGAGTATCTATAATATTTATTCTATGAGTACAAAATTGTTCATGAAAACCAGACCAAAAACATGTAGTAGCAGCAGAAGTAATAGTAATTCCTCTTTCTTGCTCTTGTTCCATCCAATCCATAACAGCTAAACCATCATGTACTTCACCAATTTTATGAGATATACCAGTATAAAATAAAATACGCTCAGTTGTTGTTGTTTTACCAGCATCAATATGCGCAATAATACCAATGTTTCTATAATTATTCAAATCAATACTTTTAATCACAAAAACTCCTACCACCTGTAATGAGCAAAAGCACGATTAGCCTCTGCCATGCGATGTGTGTCTTCTCGTTTTTTAACAGCACCACCTCTACCCACACTATTTCCTATAGAATGACTTTCATCTGCAGCTTCTATTATTTCAAAAGCCAGTTTTAAAATCATATTTTTTTCATTACGATTGCGCGCAAACTCTACTAACCACCTCATAGCCAATGTAACAGCACGTTTAGGTTTTACTTCCACAGGAACTTGATAGGTAGCACCACCAACTCTCCTAGATCTAACCTCAACTATAGGTTTAATGTGTTCTAAAGCTTTTTCAAAAACAATAATTGCATCTAACTTAGTTTTATTTTTCACAATATCCAATGAACTATAAACAATATTCTCTGCAACAGATTTTTTTCCAGAAACCATAACATAATTAATAAATTTAGATAACAACAAACTATTAAATACAAGATCTGGTTTTACCCTAATTTTAGATTTTATCTTTTTTCTTGACATTAAATATCCTCAATCCCTTTTAATGGATAATTTTGTACCATATTTAGAGCGCGAGCTCTTTCTACCCTCGACACCAGATGTATCTAAAGCGCCTCTAACAACTTTATATCTAACACCCGGTAAATCTTTAACTCGTCCACCTCTAATAAGAACAACAGAATGTTCCTGTAATGAATGACCTATACCTTGTATATAAGCAGTAACTTCAAAACCATTAGTTAACCTAACTCGACATACCTTTCTTAATGCAGAATTTGGTTTCTTAGGTTTAACTGTATATACACGTAAACAAACTCCACGTTTTTGAGGATTACCTTGCAAAGCTGGAGTTTTGCCTTTTGATTTAATTGGTAATCTATTTTTATTAACTAATTGATTTATCGTTGTCATTTACTTCTCAAACTAAACTAAAAAAAAATTTAAACTTAATATTATAAAAACATAAAAATAGTTTCAAATAAATACATTAATATAAAAAAATATTAATGTAGTATAACATTTAAACTAAATTAATAAAACAAATAATATAAAAAAAACAAAATATACCCAAAATAAAAAAAATAGATTATAATATATAACTTTAAAAATAAAAATAAAAAAAATGAAAATAATATTACTCGGCCCACCTGGTTCTGGAAAAGGAACACAAGCAGAATTATTAGAAAAACAACTAAAAATAAAAAAAATATCTCCAGGTGATATATTAAGAACTGAAATAAATAACAACACACAAATAGGTATTAAAATAAAAAAAATACAAAATAATGGCATGCTAATAAATGATACAATAATAATAAATCTAATAAAAAAATATATACAAAATGAAACAAAAATAATACTTGATGGGTTTCCAAGAACATTAGATCAAGCAAACTTTTTATTAAAAAATAAAATATATATCAATTATTTAATAAACATTGATATTAAAAACGAAAACATAATAAAACGATTAAAATACAGACTGATAAACAACAAATCAAAAAAAATTTATAATATAATTTATAAAAAGCCAAAAATAAAAAACAAAGACGATATTAATGGCAAAACTCTGACTCTAAGATCAGATGATAAATATCAAACTATTATAACAAGATTACTAACTTACAACACAAATACAAAAAAAATAATATATCATTACAAAAAACAAACAAAAACAAAAATAATAAATATAAATGGAAATAAAAATATAACGCATATTTTTAACTCAATAAAAAAAAATATACTATGAAAAAAATATACGAACACAATCAATTAAATAAAAATTGGTATAATATTTGGGAAAAAAACAATACTTTTAGTCCAGATTATAAAAAAAATAAAACATACTGTATAACAATTCCACCACCAAATATAACAGGTAAATTGCACATGGGCCATGCATTTCAATGCACTCTTATGGATATTCTTATAAGATACTATAGAATGAACCAATATTCTACCTTATGGAAAATGGGAACTGATCATGCGGGAATTGCAACTCAAATACTAATTGAACAAAAACTTAAAAATTCTAAAAATAAAAATTTTCAAAAATATTCAAAAAAATGGAAAAAAAAATCAATAAAAAATATTAAAACACAATTAAAAACACAGGGTTGCTCAGTAAATTGGAAAACAGAAAGATTTACACTAGATAAACATTTTTCCTATGCTGTTAAAATAGCGTTCATAAAACTCTATAAAGAAAAATTAATATATAAAAATAAAAGCTTAGTAAATTGGGATCCAAAATTAAAGACAGCTATATCAGATTTAGAAACTATTTATAAAGAAGAAAATACGAAACTATATCATATAAAATACAAAATATCAGATACAAATAATAATTATATATCTATAGCAACAACTAGACCAGAAACTATATTTGCAGACGTAGCAGTAGCAATAAATCCAAATGATAAAAGATATAATTATTTAATAAATAAAAAATTATATATACCAATAATAAACAAAAAAATACCAATAATACTTGATGATAATGTAGATATAAATTTTGGAACCGGCTGCTTGAAAATCACACCAGCTCATGACTTCAAAGATTTTGAAATAGGTAAAAAACACAAACTACCAATAATAAATATTCTAACAAAAGATGGAAATTTGAATGAAAACGTTCCGTTTAAATACCAGAATTTAAACATAAAAAATGCTAGAAATTTAATTGAAAATGATCTTAAAAAAAACAATCTTATAGAAAAAATCACAACATATAAAAATAAAATACCTGTAGGCGATAGAAGCAATAATATCATAGAGCCATTTTTAACAGAACAGTGGTACATAAAAACAAAACCACTAATAATACCAGTTGAACAAGCAATTAGAGAAAAAAAAATAAAAATAATACCAACAAAATGGGAAAAAGTTTTTTTTAATTGGATAGATAATATAAAAGATTGGTGTATAAGTAGACAAATATGGTGGGGACATAGAATACCAATATGGTATGATAAAGATAAAAACACATATGTGGGAGAAAATGAAAAAAAGATAAGAAATGTATATAAAATTGATAATAATATCATTTTAAAACAAGAAACAGATGTTCTTGACACATGGTTTTCATCAGCTTTATGGCCATTTGCTAGCTTAGGTTGGCCTAATGATACTAAAGAATTTAAAAAGTTTTATCCAACAAATACATTGATTACAGGATTTGATATAATATTCTTCTGGGCAATAAAAATGATGATGTTTGGTATAAAATTCACAAACATATTGCCATTTAAAGAAATATATATACATGGCTTAATAAGAGACAACCATGGAAATAAAATGTCAAAAACAAAAGGTAATGTTTTAGATCCATCTGATATAATAAATGGTATTTCATACACAGATTTAATAAAAAAACAAACATCTCACCTGATAAATGACAAACAAAAAACACAAATAATTTACAATACAACGAAACAATTTCCAAAAGGTATAGAATCTTTCGGTGTAGATGCTTTACGTCTGACATTGACATCTCTAGCCACAGATAATGCATCTATAAATTTAAATTTAGCAAACATAAAAAAATATAAAAATTTTTGCAATAAAATATGGAACGCAGGAAAATTTATAAAAACAAATATAAAATATAATAACAACGCAAACTATAAAAAATTGCTTCCATCTTTATGGATAATATCTATATGGCAAAAAATAAAAAAAGATATAATATTCAATATTAATAAACGAAACTTTTCGCAAGTAAACGAATTAATATATAAATTTACATGGAATGAATTTTGTGATTGGTATATAGAAATAATAAAAATAATAATAGAAAATGAAAAATATAAAAAATATACTATAACGTATACAATAAATATTTTTAATGAAATACTAAAAACATTACACCCAATAGCACCTTATATTACAGAAGAAATATGGCATATCATTAATAGCAATACAAAAGAAAACTTAATAACATCTAAATACCCAACAATAAATAACAACTTAACCAACAAAAAATCAGAAAAACTAATAATGTTATTAAAAATAATAACAACGAACATTAGAAATATAAAATTTAAAATTAAAGACGAAAACATAAATTCAATCTATATATCTATAAACATTAAAACATTTAAAGATTTAACTAGATTAGAACAAATAAAAAGTATATTACTCAAATTAGCAAAAATAAAAAAAATATATATACAAAAAAACGATAAAAATATACTTAATATAAAAATATCAAAAAATATAATATGTTTTATACATTTACAAAAAAACATATACACTAAAAAAACAAATGAAAAAAATATCAAAAAAATAAATGATAAGATTAATATGTTAAAAAAAACACTAAATAATAAAAACTTTATAAATAATGCAAGCCACGAAATTATAAATAGTAAAAAAAATAAATTAAAAGAATTATTAAATCTTAAATAAAAAATAAATTTACTATATACGCTTTGACTTAAAAAAAATAAAAAATAACGCAGGTGTCATTAATAATACAAATGATACAAATAATAAAACTGAATAAAATTTTCTACTGGCTATATTTATATCTATAGGTTGTGCATAAGATATAAAAAATGTAAAAACGCATATCAATATACCCATATAAGAAAAAAATTTAACAAAGGGTACCTTATACGGTCTATTTTTATTTGGATACATTTTTCTTAACTTTAATACAGAAAAAAATATCATAATATATAAAAAAGATGCAAATTGAAAAGATAAACATATAAATATCCAAACCAAACCATTTATACTATTAATATATAAAAAAAATAATACAGATAAAACACTGCCTATTATAGCTTGTAAAATTAATAAATTTACCGGAACATTTCTTGAATTTACTTTACATAAAATTTTAGGTAGAAAACCATCATCAGCTGCAACAAACAAACCTTTTGCTGGCCCAATAATCCATGTATTCATTCCAGATAAAGAACCTAATAATAATAAAAAAGCTATAAATGGAACAACAAAGGGTAAATTTAATTTAATAAAAAAAATTTTTAAAGCTTGAATAACACCAGAAGCTAAACAAATATCAGATTTTGGAACAACCATTGCAACTGATAAAGAACCCAAAACATAAATTACTAATATAAACAACGATGAAATTAAAACAGATTTGGCTATATTTACCCTAGGATTTTCCACATCATTTACATAAAATGAAATTATCTCTATACCTGACAAACCTAGTAAAATACCGGATAAAAAAACTAAACTACCAAAATTAAAATCTGGGATTAATGACCCAACATTAAAAGATATATTTATACTGTTGCCTTTATAAAACCAAGCAATTCCTAAAAAAATAATCATACATATAGGAATAACTGTACCCAAAAGAACACCTATGGAACTAAATCCAGCAGATAATTTAACGCCATAAAAATTTAAATATGTTAATAACCAAAAAATCAAAACAATACCACACACCAAAAAATAAGAATTTTCTTCTAAATTTGGATAAATTGGTGATAACGTATGAGCCAGCATGGCAACTACAAAAATCAACATCGTTGGAAACCATATAATGCTTTCCATCCAATAAGCCCACATCACAAAAAAGGCCCAAGATTTACCATAAGCTTTTTTTATCCACAAATAACAACCACCAGAATCAGACCATGTGGAACTTAATTCTGCTATCACCATAGATATTGGTATAAAAAAACAAATAGTAGCAACACCTAAAAAAAAAACTATAGAAAAACCTACTTCAGCAAACAAAGGTAAACTTTTAAGACTTACTATAGCTGATACAGACAACAATGTTAACTGCAAAACTCCTATTTTTTTGGATTTTTTTACCATAAAATTATTCTAAATAAAATATATTAAAAATAATATTATCACATCAAATAAATATTTAAACAAAAATATAAAAAAAAGTATAAAATAAAATATAATCTAAGAAATAATTTATATAAAAAAATTTATATAATACTTGTATTTTATTATATTATCTATTAAAATTATAACTATTGCGGGGTGGAGCAGTTTGGCAGCTCATCGGGCTCATAACCCGAAGGTCGCAGGTTCAAATCCTGCCCCCGCTAGAAAACACACGCCATTAAGAATTCCATACAACATACATAAAATTTCTATCAAATATATCTGTATGAGATCAATTAAATGAATAAAAAAATATCGTTAAAATCAATCGTTAACAGTGTATCAAATGAAAAAAGTTTATCAGAAGAAATAATATTTGATGCTATAAAAGATGCTATACTATACACAACAACAAAAAAATATAAAATGTTAAACATTGAAATAATGATAGATAAAAAAATTGGCAATTATCAAACATATGCCATATATGACATAATAGAAAATCCAAAATACAATATTTCAATAAAAGATTCATTTACAAAAATGCCTATACAATATGCCACAATATATAACTCAAATGCAAAAATCGGCGAAAAAATAAAAAAAGAAATAACATCAATTAACTTTGGTAGAATAGATGCACAAATAGCAAAACAAATTATCATACAAAAAGTTAAAAATGCAGAAAAAAATACCATAATACAAGAATTTGAGAAAAAAATAGGTAAATTGCTAACCGGCACTGTCAGAAAAATAACCAAAGACAACTTAATAATAGATTTAGGTAGCAATATTGAAGGTATAATTAAAAAAAAGAATTTAATACCAACAGACCTATTTAAACCAAATGATAAAATAAAAGCGTATCTTTTTAAAGTACTAAAAGAAAATACAGAACCAGAAATACAATTAAGTAGATCATGTAATGAAATGCTAACAGCCTTATTAAAACTTGAAGTACCAGAAATTACTGAAGAATTAATAGAAATAAAAGACACTGTTCGAGATCCAGGATTGAGAGCTAAAATATCAATAAAAACTAATAGTTCAAGAATAGATCCTATAGGTGCTTGTGTAGGTATACGAGGATCAAGAATACAAACAATATCAAAAGAATTACAAGGCGAAAAAATAGATATTATATTATGGGATAAAGATATAATAAAATACATTATAAATATATTTTCACCAATAGAAATAAAATCAATAGAAATGAATGAAAAAGAAAAAATAATGATAATTACTGTTCAAAAAAAAAATCTATCAAAAATAATAGGTAAAAATGGACAAAATATAAAATTAATCAGCAAACTCATAAAATGGGATTTAAATATAAAAACCGATGATGACAACAAGTAATAATATAAATATAAAGTCTGAAAAAATAACACGTTTTCCAATAATAACAATAGCTGGACATATCGACCATGGTAAGACTACACTATTAAATATTTTAAGACAAAATGAAAAAATATCTAAAGAACATGGCGGTATAACACAATACATAAAACCATATAATATCAAAACAAAATTTGGCAATATGACATTTTTAGATACACCAGGACATTTTGCTTTTAACTCAATAAGAAAAAAAAGCATAAAATACTCGGATATAGTAATACTAATTATAGCAGCTGATGACGGGATAAAACCACAAACTATAGAAACTATAGAAATATCTAAAAAGTATAATATACCAATAATTGTTGCAATAAACAAAATTGATAAAATTGATAAAACAAATGAAAAAATAATAACTGAATTATCTAAATATAATTTAACACCAGAAAAATGGGGTGGTGACACTCTCATGGCTTTTATTTCTGCAAAAACAGGAAAAGGTATAGATGATCTTATCGATTTAATTAATCTGCAGACAGAAATACTAGATTTAAAAGCAAATGCAGATGGTCCTGCAGATGGATTTATCTTAGATAATAGAATAGATAAAGGAAAAGGTCCAATTGCTACAATTATCATATTAAATGGTATCCTTAAAAAAGGTGATGTAATACAAATAAAAAATACATATGGCAAGGTAAAAACAATATTAGATGACTTTGGACATGAAATTAAAAACAGTCATATAGCCACTCCATTGTATATAACAGGCCTACCAAATTCTATTGAAATTGGTGAAAGATTTAACATAAAAAAAGATATAAAAGATATTACTCCAATCAAAACTGAGCCAACAAAAACAAAAGTCAAAAAAAAATATGATATAACAGATCTAATAAAAAATCTAAAAATCACACAACAACAAAAAATTAATATAATTGTTAAAGCAGATGTTCAAGGCTCCATAAATGTTTTAAAAGAAACAATAAATGAACTACCAACTGATAAAATAAAAATTAATATAATTAAAATAGAAATGGGACACTTTAAAACATCTGATATAAATTTATCTGTCACAACAAATGCTATTTTAATCGGGTTTAATGTCAAATGTGACAGTAAAACAAAAAAATTAGCAGAAAACAATTCTATAAAAATAAATACATTTAATGTGATATACGACATCATAGACTATATAAAAAATATCATAGAAAAAAAAATATTAGATGAAACTAAAGAAAATATAACTGGTGTAGCTAATGTGAAAAGAGTATTTAAACAAGAAACGTCAATAATAGCTGGATGTATAATAACTCACGGAAAAATAAAACAAAATGCTAAAATTAAAATATTTAGAAAAAATAATATAATACATGACGGCATAATAGAATCTATAAAAATATTTAAAACAGACATAAATGAAGTAAAAGCTGGAAATGAATGTGGAATAATAATTAAAAATTATAACAACATTCAAATAAATGATAAAATAAAAATATTTTCTCTACAAAATGCGCCTGAGAGGAATTGAACCTCTATCTATTAAATTCGGAATTTAAAGCTTTACCCAAATTAAGCTACAGACGCAAAAAAATTAGGATGCATGATCTTTTTTACAATAAACCTTGCCATTATGAATATATGCTTCCGACTTAGCAACATATACTTTACATTTTTCACACTGTAACATTTTCAAAGCATAATCATTTTCAGTGTTAACATTTTCATCATTCTTTTTAAACCTTCTGCTTTTAAAAAAATATATAAACCTAAATAAATAACTAAATAAACGAAAAACAAAAAAGAATAAGAGCATGTATAACAATGATTTCAAAAATCCTACTAACATAATATTAACCACCTTTAAAAAAAAATATCGACTAAATATCTAAATTATATTAATATTAACACAACAAAAATATAACTGAGAATAAAAAAAAATGCCACTATATGAATATAAATGTTTCAAATGCAATCACAAGTTAAATCGTTTGCACAAAATAAATGAAAAACATACAATAAAATGTCCAAAATGTGATTCATATACAAAAAAAATAATATCTTTATCAAATTTTCAACTAAAAGGTAAAGGCTGGTATAAAACTGATTTCAAAAACAAATAATATAATAAAATTTATTTTTCTGCATATGTAAATCTACTCAAATTGCCAAAATCATAAAATGTACACACATTTATAAAACCACAAGAAATCATAACCTTTCTAACTTGTTTTGCCTGAGAATAACTATGTTCCAGCAATAAAATACCATTTTTAAATAAAATGTCATATGAAAATAAAATTATATCACGTAAATCATAAAATCCAGACATATTTGCTAACAAAGCATTTCTGTATTCAAAAAAATAAGATATAAAATTATACGACAATTCATCATATGATAAATAAGGTGGATTTGAAACAATAATATCAAATTTTTTAATACCAAAAAACAAATAAAACCAATTACAATAAAAATATGATATCTGTCTTAATTTAAAGTTAAATTTAAATAAATTAAAGCTTAAATAACTACTATCTAAAGCAACATATTTTAATAACTTGAAAATGCTAAAAAAAGAAATTGATAATATTCCAGAACCACAACCACAATCTAACACATATTTTATAAAGCTTTTAGAATAAACACTCCTAAAAAGATATAAAATTTTTATAGTATCATTGCGTGGAATTAATAAAGGATAAAATATATAAAATTTATATTCATAAAAAAATTTAACCTTCAAAATATATTCAATAGGAATCCTAGATACCCTATAATTAAAAACATCATATAAAACTTTATAACGAACTATCATCAAATTTATCTACAATTAAATCCAATCTACCACTCATAATATCTAATAATTTATATAATGTAACATTTATTCTATGATCTGTTATTCTATTTCCAATATAATTATATGTTCTTATTTTTTCAGAACGAGAACCCGTTCCTACCATTTTTTTTCTAGAACTATCCAAGTTTTCTTTTTGAAGCGCACGTTCCCTTATTAATAATCTAGACATTAACAAAGAAAGAGCTTTTTGTTTGTTTTTATGTTGAGATCTTTCACTTTGACATTCTGCTACAATACTAGTTGGAATATGAGTAATTCGTACAGCCGAATCAGTCATATTAACATGTTGTCCACCTGCACCAGATGCTCGATAGGTATCAATTCTAAGATCACCTGTATCCAAATCAACTGAATCAATAGCCTTTATTTCAGGTAACATAGCAACTGTACATGTGGATGTATGTATCCTGCCATGTGCGTCAGTTTTTGGAACGCGTTGCACTCTATGAATACCAGATTCATACTTAAACTTATCAAAAACATTAGAACCAGAAATTCTAAGTATTACCTCTTTATACCCCCCAATATTACCTAAAGAAAAACTCATAAAGCTGTGTTTAAAATTTAAATTATTCAAAAACAAAATATACATTTTTAACAAATCTTCTACAAAAATAGCTGATTCATCACCGCCGGTGGCCGACCTGATTTCAAGAAAAATGTTATTTACACCCGATGGTTTATTAACAAATAAAGTTTTTTTAATATGTGCTTCATATTCTATTCTTTTCTTTGCTAATACCTCCAACTCGTCAACAGCTAACATCTTAATTTCAACATCTGATTCAGCAAGTAATAATTTTGTAGAAGAAATATCCTTTAAAACATCTTTATACGATAAATATAATGATACTGGTTTTTTCAAAGAAGAATATTCCTTAAATAAATCAATCATACGTTGATTATTAAAGTCAGATACACAATCTATTTTATCTTTTAAACAATTAAAACGATCTAAAGATTTTTCAAGATATTCTATATACTTTTTATCCATAATTAAGAATTATCCCAATTAATTAAACTCTCATTCATAAGCTTTAAATGCATATTAATTTTTGAAAATGGTCTCGAGCCAAAGAAGCTTATAAAAGATGACTTTCCAGAAGGATGTGATGATGAAATAATAAAATTTTTTTTCAAATCAATTAAATTTTGCTTGCTTAAAGCATGTTTTCCCCATAAAACAAATATAATTTTTTTTTTAGATTCCGATAACAATTTGATCACTTTATCAGTAAAAATTTCCCAACCAATATCCAAATGCGAACCAGGTTTGCCTTTTTCAACAGTTAAAGCAATATTCAATAACAAAACACCTTGATATGACCAATTTAACAAACACCCGTTATTAGAAATTGGAATACCTAAATCATCATTCAATTCTTTATAAATATTTTTCAATGATGATGGCAATGCTATACCTTCTGGAACTGAAAAAGATAAACCATGAGCTTGTTTCTCAAAACAATATGGATCCTGACCTAAAATAACTACGTTAACATTATCAAATGGTGTAACCTTGAAACAATAAAATATATCATCAAAAAATGGATATATAATTTTTTTTTCTTTTTTTATAAAATCAAGCAAGCTAATCATATAAGGCTTTTTAAATTCAATAAACAATTTAGAATACCATATCTTATCTATAATAACACCACCAATAAAAACTTACCGGAAGAGAGACTCGAACTCTCATGATCATAAAATCAACAGATTTTGAGTCTGCCGTGTCTACCAATTCCACCATCCCGGCAAAATAATAACAATAATAAAAATTTATCTATTAAAAATAAATATATAACTTGATAAAAATGTTAAAATAAAATATATAAGAATTATATCATTTAGTTTATGAAAATTCAAATAACAAAACAACATAGGATAAAAAAAAATGATACTACTAATAACAACAATAACATTATTAATACCTAAAATACTATATGCCGACCAAAATTCAAATGACCTAGGCGGAACAATGTCATTTTTACTATTTCCACTATTATTTATATTAATGTATTTTTTGTTAATAAGACCACAAACAAAAAAAGCTAATGAACATAAACAATTAATATCAAATTTAAAAATAAATGATGAGATTGTAACACAAGGTGGTTTGCTTGGCAAAGTGAAAAAAATAACAGATAAATTTGTAATAATTTCATTAAATTTAAATACAGACATAATTATAAAAAAAGAAGCAATAACAAATTCATTGCCAAAAGGTACCATGAAACAAATCAAATGATGTCTATAAAATACAAAACAATAATAATTACATTTATATTTATACTAAGTATAATATATACATATCCAAATATACATGGAGAAGATCCAGCAATAATTATCAATAAAAAAACTCAAAATATTGATAACAATTTAATAACTTACATTAATGATAACTTAAATATAAATAACATTAAAAAAAAATCACTAATAAAAAAAGATAAAAAAACACTAATAATAAGATTTTTTTCTACAGAAGACCAGTTTACCACACATGAATTTCTAAAAAACAAAAATGATCAAAGTATCAATATTTCATTAAATATATTAAATTCAACATCATCTGAATTTTTAGAAAAAATAAATGCATATCCTATGAAATTAGGTTTAGATTTAAGAGGTGGTGTTCATATTTTAATTAAAGTAAGTATAAAAAACAATATAAATAATTTTGTAAAAGCAAAATCATCATCTCTGAAAAACGAACTAAAAGAAAAAAATATAACATACCAAAATATTAAAGCTAATAATAAAAAAATAATAAAATTATATTTTAATACAGACGATGATACAAAAAATGCACATAATTATTTAAAAAGTTTTTTAATAGGATTTGATGTTATATACTATAAAAATAAAAAAATAAAAATACAAATAAACAAAAAACAAAAAAATGAAATTAAAAAAAATATAGTAGAACAAACAATATATATACTATCACGAAGAGTAAATGAACTGGGCATATCAGACTCAATCATACAATCACAAGGTAAAAATAAAATAATAATAGAAATACCAGGAATACAAGATATATCTAGAGCAAAAAATATACTAGGTAAAACAGCAACATTAAGTTTTATGCTTGTAGATACAGATACTAGTATAAGACGAGCATTGCGAGGAAAAATACCAAAGCAATCAAAACTTTTTTATCAAAAAGATAATACACCTATATTGTTAAAAAATAAAAATATACTAACAGGCGATGCTATTATACACGCCAGTGCTGGATTTGAACATCAATTAAATAAACCATGTATAAATATAAAACTTGGTGAAAAAAATATAGCAATATTCGAACAAACAACTATGAAAAATATTGGAAATCCAATGGCAATAGTTTATAAAGAAAGTGTAATAAATAATCAAAAAGAAATAGAAATAAAAGAAACCATAATAAGTGTTGCAACAATAATGAGTGCTTTAAGCAAAGACTTTCAAATAACAGGTTTAAACATGCAAGAATCTAAAGATTTGGCATTGTTATTACGATCAGGATCATTACCAGCAACTATATCCATAATGGAAGAAAAAATTGTCGGACCTAGTCTAGGTGAAAAAAATATAAAATCAGGACTTACCTCCGTCTGCATAGCATTTATAGCAATATTATTCTTTATGGTTTTAAACTATAAAATGTTAGGATTAATAGCAAATATAGGTTTGATTACAAACTTAATACTTCTAACAGCCATTATGTCTATAATAGGTGTAACACTCACACTACCTGGTTTAGCAGGTATTGCCTTAACTATAGGAATGAGTATAGATGCTAACATATTAATTTTTGAAAGAATTAAAGAAGAAATGAAAAAAGAAATAAATCATATTTATGGAATAGAGAAAGGTTTTAAAAACGCTTTTTCTAGTATAATTGATTCAAATTTAACAACCTTGATAATTGGATTAGTATTATTTACATTAGGGAATGGCCCAATTAGAGGCTTTGCGGTAACACTATCAATAGGAATTATAACATCTATATACTCATCAATATTTGTTACAAAAACAATAACAGACATTTTTTTAACAAAAAATATTAAACTAATAAAAAATGAAAATAAACTTCATAAAACTAAATAAAATATCAATGTTAATATCAATAATATTATGTATATTGTCAATATTTTACTTATCAAAAAATAATATAAATTTAGGACTAGAATTTACCGGTGGAATAGAAATTGAACTAGAATCTAAAAATAAAATAGAACTAAATGAAATAAAAAATAAACTAAATAATATAAATAATATAAAAATTAAATATTATGGATCAAAAAAAAATATTCAAATTAAAATTAAAAATACAAATGAAAATATAGATAACATTATAATACTAATAGAAAATCAAATACCAAATGATATAAAAATAATAAGAATAGATTATATTGGTGCTGAAGTTAATAATGAAACAATAAAAAATAGTATAAATGCAATTGTAATCGCAATAATGTCTATGACATTGTATTTAACATATAGATTTAAATATAAAATGGCATTAAGTGCTATAATAACACTAAGCCATGATATAATAATAATACTTGGTATTATATCTTTATTAAAACTAGAATTTGATTTAACAACACTATCCGCAATGTTTGCAGTATTTGGTTATTCAATTAACGATACAGTTGTCATATTTGACAGAATAAGGGAATATTCAATTTTATATAAAGGAGAAAAAAATTTAAAAGAAATAATAAATATATCTATTAACAACACATTATCTCGAACTACAATAACGTCATTATCAACATTACTAGTTACGACAATTTTGATATTTTTCTCAGGTGAATATCTTTTTGGATTTTCAATAATATTGTCTCTAGGAATAATAATTGGCACATACTCATCAATTTATATATCAACCATACCTCTATTATTTTTAGAAAAATTTAAATAAAAGTAAACAAAATAATTACTCAGTAAAAAGAGAGGAAAGTCTGGACTCCTAGAAAATAATGTCAGATAAAATCTGATAAGTGAAAACTTAAAGAAAGTATAACAGAAAAAATTCAGTTAACGTCTGGTGAAAAGGTTGAAAAACATTAATTTAAAATTAAAAATAATAGAAACCTCATTAGGAGCAAAATTAAATAGAATAAAAAATATATTCGTATTTATTCAGGTGAATTGCAAAAAAATATAATAAAATATATTTAAGATAAATAATTATTTAAAACAAAACCCAGCTTATATGTTTACTTATGTAAAAAAAAAAGAAGATTTGATTATGACTAAAAAAAATAAAACATTATTAATAATAAAACCAGATGCTGTAAGAAATAAAACAGTTGGAAACATCATTGATATAATAGAAAAAAATAATATAACTATATTAAATATGAACATGATAAAATTAGATGCAAACACAGCAAAAAAATTTTATTCCGAACATAACACTAAATCATTTTATGACGAATTGATAAACTTTATAATATCTGGACCTATAGTAGTTTTAATATTAGAAGGAAAAGAAATAATA
>Ga0307987_1000249_pt1 | contig 33336 bp, 30 predicted proteins | sample EllFjometagen181_FD_203157 | JGI IMG/M metagenome (GOLD analysis project Ga0307987, IMG submission 203157) | Marine microbial communities from Ellis Fjord, Antarctic Ocean - #181 | ecosystem: Environmental > Aquatic > Marine > Unclassified | place: Southern Ocean | collected 2014-10-08 | reverse complement strand
GTGGCATTAAGGGTGCCGTTGACAGATAATGTACCGTTAACCACCAGATCATCACCTGTTCCATCTGCCACGGTCAGGGTGACTCCGGAGTCAACGGTCAAGGTGCTTCCGGAGTCAACGGTGGTCTGATCTGTGCTGGTGTCTGTGTCCATTATGATGGCATGCCCATTCAGAATGGTCACCCCCAAGCTGGTTTCATCCGGAGTGGCATCAGCGGCTGCCCAGCCGGTGGAACCGTCCATGGATTGCTCCCAGGTAGCGGTATCGTTCCAGTAGCCGCTCTGGCTGCTGTGGTAGTAATATCCTCTGGAATAGGCCCCGATACTGGTATTCTGAGCGGCTGTGCGAACCACCCCGCGTTGATCTGTGTAAGAGCCGTCAATCAGGGGGCTGCCATTCCAGTTGTTGGCCGGAGGAATCCCGGTGCTCTCACCGGCTGCGGCAAAGCTTCCTTCTTCAAGTGCCAGGGTCTGGGTGGCATTGGTGCTGTCATTAAGGGCGAGGGTGGATGAAAGTCCCAGACTCCCTGAAACAGCAATCCCTCCCTGGGTCCAGCTTGAAAAATTAATTCCGCCTTCCCCATTTTTGGTGTTGAAAAGAATTGTAGTTGCTGAATTAAATCCGTCAGTGGTATTGACGGCTGTATTGGAGTATCCAACGACATTGTAGCCGTTGTCCGTCAGGTTGCTGGAGGAATTATCAATATCATAATAGTCATTTTTACTTCCGTTAGCGGTGTTATTTACTATAATTGTATTTTTAATATCCAGTGTGAATGAATTATAAATCCCACCGCCATAAATACCCGCCGTATTTCCGCTGATGGTGGTGTTGGATATCGAGGTGATGGTATAATTATTACAAATTCCGCCGCCTTTACTACCCGCCGTATTTCCGCTGATGGTGGTGTTGGATATCGAGGTGATAGTACCATAATTATAAATTCCACCGCCGTTGCCAAGCGGATTCCCCGTATTTCCGCTGATGGTGGTGTTGGAGATTGTCAGCGTACCCAGATTATAAATCCCGCCGCCCTTGCCCTTAAACCTCACCGCATTTCCGCTGATGACGCTATTGGAGAGTGTCAGCGTGCCGCCATTATAAATCCCGCCACCTTCCTTTGCAAACCCGTTTTGGATGGTCATACCTTCAAGCGTAACTATCGTCCCATAATTAATAGACAAAACCCCGTGGGTAGCAGTACCGGAAGTTGCAGCGGCCTGGATAATGGTATTGGCGGCACCATTTCCGGTGATGGTAATATTCTTAGCAATGGTCAACAGGGATGACAGGGTAATGGTGTAGTTATTATCAAAGGTGATGGTACCCTCGTCGCCTGCATTGGTAATGGCCCGCCGAAGGGATCCGGCACCGGAATCGGCATCGTTGGTCACCACCTGGTCCGAATTAGAAGGTATGATAGCAAAGACTGACGTAGTGACAGTTAGGATGCAACATAATGACAATAAACAAATAATGCTATAATGTTTTTTCATAAAGAATCCTTTATCCTAAACTTAGTATCAAAAGCTTCTCAAGTAACTTAATATATTGAAACAATCTAAACTGATCTATAATATGAAACTTATATTTCAATAAATGTTGTAAAAATATTTACAGAAATTATCGCAGATCCAAGCATATTTTATACCTCTTAGTCAGAATATAGACTGTTTACAGGACTCGTTTGTATAAGTCAAGATGCCTTTCGTTTAATTTTTCTAATGATATATAATATCTACTTATGGTGCCGGTCAATGGAAATGGCACTAGTTTTAACCAGTAAGTTACGATTGTCCAAGACATAAACGCCAGAAGTTAGTATCAAGTCATTTGGCCGGCACTTAGCTGAACCAGTGCCAAAACAGTTCACCCCAAAAAAATATAGACAGTTGAAGAGCCAATCAGATTCAATCTGTTTTACTGAAACCAACCCTGAAACAAACCCTTTAAAAACCCAAGGCTGCCACCACAAATTTTGTTTAATGAAAGCTTTAACTGGGTTTTATGGGATACTTTCAGGGCAGCATGTTTGATAAAAAAATGGGGATCTGAAAATAGATGGGAACTGAAAATCGAGGAGATAGCAAACGCCAAAAACGATTAAAAGGATTTTATATGCTGAGGTAAATTATGAACGCATCATAAAAGAAAATACAATTTAAGAGAGAACTGATGGCATTTCTGATGGCAGGGATTGTTTCGGGGATTTTCTTGTTTGTTTTTACCGGTTTCCTTTTCCAGGAGGGGATAAGGTTTTGGGCCTATAATGGCTGAATTGCCCTGCAACTTCACCACCGTTAAAACCAAGTCTCAATATCTTTGGCTCGCAGTTTAGCCGACGCCTTTTCCATTCTATTAATGGTTTCCTTTACGCCTTCATTTTCCCGTTTCAAACGTGGTAAGAGTGCTTTGTTAAGGCCCTTTTCTGCCTGGGAAAGCGTATTAATGAAATAGATAAAATCTCCTTTCCCCCGGTGGTATGCGGAAAGGATAATCTCATTATATGTGCCTCCTTTGGCCCCGGTTTCTGCAACTTCCACCCGGGTGGTGAAATAGAGTGCCACAAAAAATGCAATGACACCGATGAGAACGTTTTGGATCATCTTGATGGTGGCTGCCACGTAAAGGGCTTTCTCCCCCAGAAAAGCCCCTGCTGCTGCAACGGCGCCTGATGCATCAATGGTGCCACCCATCCAGGCACCACCCAGTATCATCTGTTTGTCCACGGGAAAGGTGGACTTGATCACTGCGGGCATAACGATCATCATGACAGCTGTAAATACCAGGGATAGTCCCACGGCCAGGGTCAATTCTTCTTTTTTAGCCCTGCAGGCGGATGCCGCTGCAATGGCAGCGGATACACCACAAACAGACATATCTGAACAGATCACAGCGTTAAGGCGTTTGGAAGGCATGTGGATTATTTTTTGTCCGAACCAATTAGGTGACGAGCCACACCGTGGGGGTGACCACCCAAGCCACAAAAATACCCGCCGTTCCAATGGTGATTATTTCTTCGAATAGAATTTTCGCCCCCAGCAGCACCAGGCCCGTTTTGATATAATATTCTGTTTGGATGGCTGGTTTTGCAACTTGGGGGGTTCCCACGGTGTTGCTGATGAGCATGCCTGGAATATCCGGCCAGGAGTTGCTGGCATCGACGCTTTTGGAAAATAAACAGCTCTGTTTTATTATGATCACAGGGGAGTCGGGTAGTGGTAAAGAGTGTGTCGGCAGGATTATCTGTGGAGTTTATCAAATAAAATCAGAACGTTGCCATGTTATTAGTTGTTCTGCTATTCCTGAGTCCCTCCTGGAGAGTGAACTGTTTGGGCATGTAAAAGGTGCGTTTACCGGTGCGGACAGGTCCAGGGAGGGATTTTTCCTTTCTGCTGACAAGGGAACTCTTGTTTTGGATAAAATTGGGGATATCAGTCCGGTGATTCAAGTGAAATTGATGTGGGTCAATACAGGTCGTAATATTCATTTTTTAACATTCCTGAGACACTGGTTGACACTGTCTCAAATAATTTGTGAAATAATCTAATTTTCAATGTTAAATGTATTGCTGGGAGAGTTTTTACAAAAATATTTTTTCTGCATGTGACAACATTATATATTGACAATGTCTGGATTCCGTTACCATGTGTAGCGAATATGTCTGAATGTTTTTATTTCTGCAAGCAGCTCGGGAGGCATCTCAATTGCGTGAAATGTCTCCCACAAGGGTCCAGCGAAGCGATGCTCTGACCCCTGGTCGGATGAGCAGGGCAAATAGCACCAACCCCATGGCACCGGTAATGGCGGTGTAGGTGTACATGGTTTCAATGGAGCTGATGTCTGCCACATAACCCATGATCATACCGGCAATAATGACACCCACATCAAAGGCACCATAAAAAACGCCATAGACCATCCCCCGGATCGTTGGATCTGTCTCATCGGCGATGAAGGCGGCAAGGGAAGGGCTGGTCAGTGCGGTCCCTGTACCAAATAATACGGCTGCCATGACCATCAGGTGGAGGGTGGTGATTCTGGAAACCAGAACCAGGGAGAATAGAACCAGGGCAAATGAGTAAAAAAACACTGGCCCTCTGCCCAGTCGATCGGAGAGACGGGCAGCCAGGAATCTGCACAGGATGATGGCAATGGATTCAATTAAAAAATACATCCCGGCATTGAGTCCGTTTTTTGCCAGTAGAATGGGAAGAAAGGTCATCATCCCCCCAAATACCATGGCGTTGATCAATTGAATTCCCGAAGCGACCACCACACTGCGATTGGTAAGAAGGGTTTTGTAAGAAACCGTATTTTTTACCCTTTGTCTTGATTTGTTCTCTTTAACCAGGAGAATCACAACCAGGTTGATGAGGCCTATGGCCATGCAGGCTGCAATCATGGCATGGAATCCCGGTCCGTTATAGAGCATTAAACCAATGGCAGGTGACAGCGTAAAGGCAAGGGTGGTTGCCGTGGCCATATGTCCCAGCACCTCCCCCCGTAGATTCTCCGGAACAATGTCCGTGACCAGGGTGGGGAAGGCCGTGGTATAAAAGGTGATGCCCATGCCGTGGAAAAACCGAATCATCAAAAGTGCGGAGAATTGGGTTGAAAAAAGATAGAAGAGGGGGGCAATGAAGAAGATGGCCACACCCAGTACCAGGGAAAGTTTTCGGCTTTTCTGGTCGGTGATGAATCCGGACAGGGGTCTGAAAAGGAACACTCCCAGTGCAAAGGTTCCCTGGACAATGCCTATTTCCATGTTGGTAAACCCAGCCTTCAACAGATGAAGGGGCAGGGTGGGTAAAAACATCGCTTCATTGCAAAAAAAGAGGAAGGTTGATGCAAACAATATGGATAAATTTCTGTTTTGTAATATGTATTTCATGGCCACCTTAATAAAAAGAGTGCAGTAAATGCCACTGGTTCTTCACGCTTTGTTGTGGGGTGGCCTTGCTCAAAACAGCGGTCCGCCCGTGGCGGTTATAAAGAAAAGGCAGTAGAATGTCACTCTGTTTATTCTATCTGACCTAAGTTTTAATTCAGTCGTGTCATAGTCCTGGATTCCAGCTTGAGCCCTTTCCAGAGTGCCAGATGTTGTGATAAAGTTCCTAAAAGCAGCGCATGAAAGATTTTATGCGGCAGGGGTGCCTTGGTTCTGCCAGGTTTGACAAAACAAAGAGACTGGACATTTGAGACATTGGGGTACTTGGGGTTTACAAATTTTCTGACCAAATATCACCAGTATTTCCGGATAGGGTTTCCAATATTTGGGGGGGAGTTTTTTCCTTAACGCCATTTCCGTTTGTTCCGGGGTGCGACTGGAAATATATCCGGTGCGATTACTGATGCGGTGGACATGGGTGTCCACGCAGATGCCTTGTTTACCAAAGGCTTCCACAAGTACCAGGTTGGCTGTTTTTCGTCCCACCCCGGGTAGGGCCAGGAGTGCATCCATGCTGTCTGGAACCCTTCCCTTGTAATTGTCCAAAAGAATATGACTGATGGTAACCATTCGCTTTGCCTTGGTGGGAGAGAAGGATGCCGGATGGATCAGCCGGGCAATGCGTTGGCTGCCAAGTTTGATCATTTCTTCGGGGGTAACTGCTTCTTTGAATAAGTTTTCGGCAGCTTTACCCGTGACGGAATCCCGGGTTCTTAAAGAGATGAGTGTTGCAACAAGTATTTGAAAGGGGGTTACCCCTTTCTGGGCGGCAATAGTGATGGCTGGTGCTGGCCATGCGGTGTAAACTTTTTCCATAATTGTCATGAATTGATCAATGTCTGTTTCATTCATATTAAGGAGGATACCATGTCCGATAAAATAAATCTTGATTATAGTGTTTTGGATAATCCCATGGTGCTGGCCCATATTTTTCACCCCAGACCTGAGGATAGATCCAGAAAAGTAACAGATACCGATGTGCTGATACCGGTGGCGGACAGCGTTCACATTGGTGCCTGTTTTCACCTGTGCGACAAGCAGGGACCCACCATTTTGTTTTTCCACGGCAATGGGGAGATCGTTTCCGATTACGATGAACTGGGGAAGGTCTACAACCGTATGGGGCTTAATTTTGTGGTTGTGGATTACAGGGGATATGGCCGGTCCACAGGTTCCCCCTCGGTGGCAGGGATGATGGCAGATTGTCATGTTATTCTGGCATTTGTCCGTGAATACCTGGGGGAAAATGGATTTACTGGCACATTGACTGTCATGGGTAGATCCCTTGGCAGTGCCTCGGCCTTGGAACTTGCGTCCCAGACTGATCCCGGTTTTGAAAATCTAATTATTGAAAGTGGCTTTGCCCATGCCGGGGAATTGTTAAAGGTTCTGGGGATTGACCCTGAAATCATTCATTTTCAAGAAGCCGAGGGCTTTGAAAATCTTGAAAAGATGAAAGCCTGGACAGGCCCCACCTTGGTTATCCATGCTCAGTTTGATCACATTATTCCCTTTTCTGATGGACAGGATCTCTTTGATGCCTGCCCTGCTTCGGATAAATGCCTTTTAGAGATTCCAGGTGCCAACCACAACGATATTTTCATGCGGGGGCTCAATGCGTACATGGAGGCTGTTAAAGAGTTGGTGATATAAGAACGCCATCATGGGGCAGGTTTTTACACCGCTCATCTCTGGACTGTTTTATGTCTGTGGGGGTACTGGGCCCAGGGGCGCGAAAATATCTTGGACCGGACTTGGCCACCGTTGGACTTCATTGAAATCATTAATATCTATAAAATCAAGATTTAAGATCCAGAGTCAATGATTTTTATTTTGAATAGGACTGTTGGAGATGGCAGATATAATTAGAATCACCCCCCCCATTTGAAAATTGCCATGTGGTATTGATGTGTGATAAATAGTTGTCAAAACATTAGGTTCAATGGGCTGAACAAATAAAAATGAGGTACATAAAATGAAAAAAGTCGGATTTGTAGGATGGCGGGGAATGGTGGGATCTGTCCTTATGGAACGGATGATGGCAGAAAATGATTTCAAGGGATTTGCGCCCCTGTTTTTCACCACCTCCCAGGAGGGGCAGAAAGGGCCAGATGTCGGTATGGAAACCCCACCCCTGGTGGATGCCCATAATATAGATGCCTTGATGGCCATGGATATCATTGTTTCCTGCCAGGGCGGTTCATACACCGAAGCCGTGCGGCCACAACTGGAAGCCAATCAATGGAACGGCTACTGGATTGATGCGGCATCCACCCTGAGAATGGATGATAAAAGCATCATTGTCTTGGATCCGGTGAACCGCAAGGTCATTGACCAGGCCCTGAACAACGGCATTAAAAATTACATTGGTGGTAACTGTACGGTTTCTCTCATGCTCATGGCATTGGGGGGATTGTTTGAAAATGATCTGGTGGAATGGGCCACTTCCATGACCTACCAGGCGGCCTCGGGTGCTGGTGCCAAGAATATGCAAGAACTGGTGGCTCAGATGAAGACCATTGGCGATGCCGCCTCGGACATCCTCAACAATTCCAAGGTGTCAGCCCTGGACCTTGACCGAAAGGTCACTGATACCCTGAGATCCGGGGCGTTTCCCACGGATAACTGGGGCGTTCCCCTGGGGGCCAGCCTGATTCCCTGGATTGACCGGGCCATGGATAACGGCCAGACCCGGGAGGAGTGGAAGGGCGGTGTTGAAACCAATAAAATACTGGGCCGGTCAGACAACCCGGTTCCCATTGACGGGCAGTGCGTCAGGATTGGCTCCATGCGGTGCCACAGCCAGGCCTTTACCATCAAGCTCAACAAGACTGTGCCCTTGGATGATATCAATGCCATGCTGGCCGGAAATAATGACTGGGTCAAGGTGGTTCCCAACATCAAAGAGGCAACCATTACGGACTTGACCCCTGCGGCTGTCACCGGGACCCTCACCGTTCCGGTGGGGCGTATTCGAAAAATGATCCTCGGGGATGATTATCTCACGGCCTTTTCCGTGGGAGATCAGCTATTGTGGGGCGCTGCTGAGCCCCTGCGACGGATGTTGAATATTATTTTATAACCACCCCAGGATCAAGTTCTGTGGACTGTTTTTAATTAGAACAGGTGCAGGCTGTGTGTGACACGTATTTTTCAAACAGGTGTCAGGGAAGAATATTTTAACCTCCTTGCACCTGTTGAAGAAAAAGATAAAGGAAATGATCGTATGAATTCCATTATGCAACTGCTTCGATCCCACCGGTCCATCCGTGAATTTACGGATCAACCCGTGGCCGATGATCTGATCAATGAAATAATTCGATGCGGTCAGTCCGCCGCCACCTCCAGCAACTTACAGGCCACCACGGTGATTCGCATCCGGAAAGATGCCACCCGCCGGGAGATCGCCCGGGTGGCAGGTGATCAACAATATGTGGTCACCGCCGGGGCTTTTCTGGTGTTCTGCGCAGACCTTCACCGCTCAGCCATTGCCTGTGAAAAGCAGGGAGGGGAATTTGCCCCGGGCATGACCGAGCATTTTATCATTGCCACTGTTGATGTCGCTCTGTTTGCCCAGAACTGTGCCATTGCCGCAGAATCCATGGGGCTGGGGATCTGCTACATAGGGGGAATCCGAAATGACCCCCAGCAAATATGTGAGCTGCTGGATCTGCCGGACCAGGTCTATCCTGTTTTTGGTTTCTGCTTGGGGTATCCATCCCAGGAGCCGGAAATCAAACCCCGTTTGCCCCTTTCTGTGGTGTTAAAGGAAGAGCTGTATGATGGGGAAAATGATGCGCCTGGCATAGAAGCATATGATGAAAAATTGGCGGCCTATTACCGGACTCGCACCGGCGGAACCAAGGAAAGTTGTTGGACCGTGGAGATGAAAAATCTGGTGGGTAAAGAATCCCGTCCCCATATGCGGGGATTTTTGAAATCGCGTGGATTTGGAATGAAATAGAACAAAAAAGAGTTTTGTCTTTAGGATTTTAATAATTTTTTTTTGTATTGAAGTAAGCTCGCGTAAAGACAAGAATAAATTCTGAATAATTAGTAGGTTATCGTTAGATAGTCGCTCCCCGTGCGGGAGCGTGGAGCGAAACGACGCTGGCCTCTCACGCCGGAAGCCGGGGTTCGATTCCCCGTGGGGTCACCAAACAAAACTATATGATTGTAAGGGGTTATGCTTATCAAGAGCATAGCCCTTTTGTAGTTTTAGCCCCGCTTAAAACATCCTCCTTACACACTATTTACACACCCTATCAAGATACCCAAACCAAGAAGGGGTATCAGATGACAATCAATGTACACTGCCCAAGATGCAAGTCTGGCGCAAGGCTCGGCACCAAAGAATGCAAAAAGTGCAACCATAAGTTCACACCCGGGAACCGTAAGTACAGGGTCACTGTCAAGCTTACTACCGGCAAACGTGTGTCAAAGATAGTTGATTCCTTAGAGCTTGCCAAGAAAGTTGAAGCAAAGCTCAAGACTGAATCTATAGAGAATGAACTCTTTAACATCCAAAAACATCCTCCCCTCTCTGACATTTTGAATAAATATCTGGCATGGGCAAAGGCCAACAAGAAGACCTGGAAGGAAGATCAAGACCGTTGGATGCATCACGTTGAACCTCAACTCAAGAACATGAGGATGGACAAGGTCACAGTGTTGGACATAGAAAGAGTGCTGGATAAAATGCGTGGTTCTGAGAATAGAAGAGGAAGGCCATATGCTCCCCAGACCATCAAGCATGTCCTCATCCTACAAAAGAGAGTCTTTAACTGGGCAATTCGGCGTGACCTATACACCGGCCCTAACCCCTGCCTGAAAGTCAAAGCACCGAAGTTTGATAACCGTGTTAACAACATCTTGTCTAAAAGTGAATTGACAAGACTACTTTCTGTACTGGATTCATGGGAGAATCAAAGAGGTGCCCTTGTGGTTAAGTTCGCCTTGTTCACCGGTAAAAGACGTGGTGAAATTCTCTCCCTTAAATGGGAAGATATTGACCTTCAGAATCGCCTGATGACCTTTCAAGGCATGAGCACCAAAAACGGAAAGAGTCAAACGCTCCCGATCGGCCAGATGGCGTATAACGTCCTTTTAGTGGCAAAGGAACTAAGGATATGTGATGAAGTATTTTCATCCAAAAATGGGCCATATAGCCCCAACGGTTTTAATTCGATATGGAGACGTATCAGAAAGAGGGCAGGAATATCAATCAGATTTCACGATCTCAGACACACATATGCCTCATATCTTGCCAGCTCTGGAAAGGTCGACATATCCACCCTTAAGGAACTGCTGGGGCACTCGACAATTGAGATGACCCAACGGTACGCACATCTGGTAAATGGGGCCTTAAAGAGGGCTGTGTGCGTTGCTGATGAAGTATTTTAAATAACAAAGAACATGGAAATGTCAGGGGTTCATTTTGACTAATGTGCCCCTCAATCTTCTCTATTGTGTGGCTCGAAAATTCCACCCAGCTACAACCCTAACTTGTCCATCTCTGCTTTGTAGGCTGCTGAATAAGCTTTGTCATATATCTCTCCTTTGTAGGCTGCGGCATAAGCTTTGTCATATGCTACCTTGTAAGCTCGGTTGTACTCGTTTGTCTCCCGTGTGGAGATTTCTTCTTTCCTTATCAAAACATCCTCTTCCATTCCCATTAGTTCCATTAAATTTTTAACTGATGGGTCTTTCTCCTTGAGCCAGTCCTCCCATTTAGTTGCAGCAAAAACTGCTCTTTCTATCAGTACCATATCACGTTGGGTGAGCTTTAATCCAGGAATGCTCCTATTGATACAGAAACTTATAGAACACACTTTATTCATCAACGCATAAGTTGAATCACCAGTGTCTAATACTTCATTATAAATATTGAAAGTATCATCTTCCATCATGCATGTGAAAACCAGTTCTATATACCGTGCTGAGAACCATGCAAGCCCACCCCAATTTGTTAACCCTTCGGCCTTGTATTGCCTGTCAATCTTTGTAAATAGTTCCATGCGTATAAGAAACTCAAATTGTTGAGGAGTTAATCCCAGAGATGAACTACTACCCTCCTGAGAAGATTCAAGGGCAGTCTTCAAGCTACTACGTTTAAGATTTGCATCCATCCATCTGTTTAGGTCCATTAATGCTGCACCACCCATGGTGTCTATCTCCGGGTCAAACCCGAACTCCCTGAAATATCTTGACTTGATAAGATTCTTTGCTCGCTGTGTGTTCCATACAAAGAAGGCTATGACTGCAACTGTTAATGCGATTCCTAATACCATGCTATGTCTCCTATGTGAGATAAGGGTCGAAGCACCCTGTCCCGTGGTTGTTTACTTAGCGGTGAAGATGGTAGTAAGTGACAAAAATCATATAATATTACCAGAGCATTTTAAACCCTTGGGTGATAAGTTAGTATCAACCTGTGGAGTTTATGTAAAGAAGATTATAGATACCCTGTCCTGTTGTAATTTTAGGTTCATTCATCCTTGATGGTTGCCGTCCTTGGCTCTCTAAGAAAACGACAGATAGATGCAAGAGCAAAGAGCTGGGGAACTACTCCTTCCTGTTCAATGTTCTATAGGACGTTATAGCACTTCGATGCAAGGAAGATAGAAGCAAGCAGTGGCTCAAGTCTTGGGATACTCACCCTGTATATGCCTCTTCTGCTGACTCCCACCCTTGATGATTGCATCTTCTGTACTCTCCATTGCATGGAGCAGGGTTTCAAAAAGAAGTAGAAACCCTTAGCCTGACGTCCTTGGCATCTGGTTCTTTCTCTTGCATCGACAAGTATATTTGGATACCAGCATGCCAGAACTTTCTATCCTGATTAAGGGTTCTGAAAGTGGCCCTCGAAAGCTATTACTTAAGAACCTTTCTTTAAGAGTCTTGCCAATATTATTAATAAATTAAAATAGTTATGCGACGCATTACACCAACTTCAGTGTCGTTTCAAAATGACATAATTTCATGGGTCAAATCTAACATAGAAAACATTGATCTAACATCACTACTCGGGCTTAGCTAACCAGTTTTTGAATAGCGTCTCCATCCTGGATGAGCAGATCATAAGCTTTATATGCTTCCCATCCCGAATTGCAGACCTGAATATGTACTGGACAAGCATTGACAATGCGTAGATATCAGGATCGTAAGAGCCATTAGATCTTGCATGAAGGTATTTATCAAGGCTCGGTTCTGGGTAATGGTCTACCATGTGTATGACAAAGTCCCGGTCAGCCCATTGATTGCTTCCCCGGGCATTCATAGGAACAAAGCGTGTGTCCATGCTTCTCGGCATCATATTCTTTTTGGGTACTTTATCGTCATCGGTTTTCATAAAACACTTAAAGCAAGTTATCATGACCCTTGCTATATCGTATTTTTCTCGTTTATAGACTATGTTCCTGATGCCATCACAGAAGGACTTTCGTTCTTTATGAGTCATCCTTCCAATAAATCCCTTGCTGAAGGGCTTGCTCCTTTTATATTTATCACAGATGCTCTTCATGTTGGCTGTCATGGGTACAAACTCAATCAATTCCCTGGCTCGTTCCTTTATATTCCTTGCCTCCTCTGGATCAATCTGTTTTATATTGTACTCTATACCATGGCTATTAAAATAAGCATCCATGAAATTCCCTTGGAAGAGATAGGTCATGATCGTGTATTTATCCCCTATTATGAATAGTCTATGAGGCAACTCATACACAAAGAACTTATCATCAAAGCAGTACAAGGAACCTGATTTAGCTTTACTGATAACCGTTTTGTGTTCCCTCTCTCCGTCATAATCATATCCAGACTCTTCATAATCCCATGTTACAAGACCGGTACTTGGATCAATACTGATGTACTTTAACTTCTTTAAGTTCTCGATTACTTTGGCATTGATACCTACTGGTTCAATAATACCGGCTTCTTCATCAATAACGATATGGTACCCGGCATCCGCTATAAGACCTTCAATCTCTGTATCCCAAAGGCTAAACAAGGCATGAGTACAAAGGATGTTACTGTTATCTCTGAGGAAATTCTTGAATTGCTCTGTCTTCGTACCGTTCTTATTCTTTTTTGATGGTACCTTAAAAGTTAACTCAGGTAGTTTTTCTTGATACCTGTCTATTTCATCAAGCAAAGGCAAGACAACCAAATATCTTTCCTCTGGGTTGTCCCTGATGTACTTAATCATTCTGGTTGACTTGCCTACTCCACAAATTCCCTCAAGTATTGTAAAGTCAGTGACTTGAATAGAGGTGTTGAATATCAAGCGCTCTATTGCTGATGTTGATCTTGATGTAGATTTTAATACTGTCATATATCCTCCTTTGATTGTCTCACTGTGAGACTTTATTAATTGACGACAAAGAGAGGGTGAGCTTTCGCCCTTCCCAGGCTTTGTCCACTTGATGGCTTTGGTAAGTGTTTCATTATTTGAGTTGATCTTTTGATTGGGTATGTGGTGGGTGTTGCAGGCTAATGATGGACTTGTTATTGCTTCTCATAACCAGACAGGCCAGAAATAGAAAAAGCCCCAGACATCTTATAGAGACGTACTGAGGCTTAAATGGTTAAACAGGTTGTATGTTGTTTATACTATGCTTCTTTCTCTCTACCGTTGGTGCAACTTAACATACGGTACAAGATTGCCCGGCTGATGCTATGCTTCTGTCTCCTCTCTATTGAAGCAACTTAAAACACGATACAAGGTCGCCCGGCTGATGCTGTACTCTTTCATCAAGTCCACTTTCTTCACTGAAGGATCTGCTTCTAAACGGGCCTTAATCTCTGCTACTTGCTCAGGTGCAAGCTTTGCCTTACGTCCGAACTTAACACCTTTGGCTTTAGCTGATTGAATTCCTTCCATCTGGCGTTCCTTGATCAAGCTTCTTTCGAACTCAGCAAAGGCACCCATGACTTGAAGGAGTAATGTGTTCATAGGGCTTCCCCCATTCTGTTCAAAGGTAAGCTGTTCTTTCATGAACTTGATACTGACACCACGCCCGGTTAACTCCTCCACAATGCACTGAAGGTCAATCAGGTTCCTTGCCAGCCTATCCATGCTGTATATGAATAAGGTATCGTTCTCTCTGAGGTACTCAAGGCAGGCTTTTAATTCAGGTCTTTCTGTTGTGGCTCCTGATACCTTATCAGTGTAAACCTTATCAAGGTCAAGGGCTTTGAGTCCATCCTCCTGCCTGTCTGTATTCTGTCCAGTGCTTGATACCCTGATGTAACCCACGTCCATTCCCTTGGCTGTTCTCTTGACTTTGGCCATGTCCTTCTCCTTGATGACTGGTTCATTGATGTTCCGAATTTGATAGGGACACCTTAGTAGGGCAGTCTCATAAAGTCTATAACTTTGAGAGAATAGTGTGTCTTTTTATTTGTGTGGACTTTATGAGACGCTAAGAGCACCGTTGTTAGGGCACCCATTTTAGTCTCATATTGTATAGTTTGAGAGACGCATCAGGAGTACCAAAGGGTGTGGAGTACCCCACCCGGTCAGTCTGCAATGGATAAGAAAGCCCCTTAGTCTTGGCCTACTATGAGAGATTGTATTTGCTTTTTATCAAGGGTTTGTGGATTGTTTGATGAGTTTTAAAAGGCTTTATTTAAGCACCAGGAAGGGACGAGCATGGGGGCCAGAGTTGTTCACATTAATGATATAAGGCACCGTCCGTATCTAGACTAAAATTTTCATTTTGTTGTACCCCTTGGCTCAACGATTTTCTACATGTTAGAGAACTATTAACCCTCACTTTCTCTCTCAATGATGCAACCTAATTGCTGTAAAGGATATAAAGCTTACCTTGGATTGGTTTGTCTCACGCTATGGGCAGGACGCAAAAATATCATTCCAAGCTTTACATATCGTCTCCATATGTTAGGATGCAATCAGAGTATCAACAAACATTAATCCAGTATCTTGAAAGGAAGCGCACTTGGGTCAACTCAATACACACTATTTACACACCCAAGTCTCAAATGGTGGCATGAATTTGAATAGGAAAAGCTCACATGTCTTTATACAAAAGGCTCTCAAGGATTCTATCCAATCATGCACAACTAAGGCTAAACTGGCCTCTCACGCCGGAAGCCGGGGTTCGATTCCCCGTGGGGTCACCAACTAATAAATTCAAGGGTTTAACTGAAAATCTGAACACTTTTTTTATTGGGTAAAAATGCCGCCCCCACACTATCCCCCACAAATCCACCAGTTTTGGGGGAATTCCCCACATAATTATCCATCAGAAAAAAACACCAAAAATTTATCCAAATGGAAAACATAATCACTACCCTGTTCATCATCAGGGAAGATATTGATGATAATGTCCTATAGCCCTTAAAATGAAATATATTATACGATAATAATGCTTTGAAATGATTTTTAAGGGATCTTGCACAATATGACTAAAAGGAGGCGTTTACCATTGGTGTGTTACTGATTATATATTGATGTTTTTTTATTCTTAGGAGCAATATCCGCAAAAGTAGCAAAAGGGTGTATTTATCTATCTGATATATGAAATATATTTTTTCATTCTTATGAGCAATAGTAGCAAAAGCCGTAAAAGGTCAAATCGTCTGGTGATTATTCATCATGGATAAAATTGGTAACTTGAAGGGTAAAGACATCCGTTTGTCAGATCATGTGGTTATGGCAGCAAAGAAACGAGCTGAAGCCAAGGCCAAACGCCTGGTTGAAAGACTGGCTGTGGCAAAAAAAGAAGGCAAATAAGGAGAAAGAATCCTTGGAGAGGGCTCAGGCAGATGGTGAAGAAAAGGTTAAACAAAGAATTCTCCAATAGATTGAGAGCCATTGGGATTTTTTTTGCCTTACTGAATAGAGTAGTCACTTTTTTGGGGCTTGATCATAACGTCGGCCACCTTGTGGTAAAATTTTAAACTTTGAAAATAAGCACTTTTATTTCAAGTATTTGCGATGGGTATTCATTTTATTTCCGTATAGTGGCCCATCTTATGATCAATCCCGAAATACCATTTCCACAATTCTATCTATATATATGATGTAGTTTCAGCTTAAGGTTACAGGTAGATCAATATTCTCTAACTCCCTTATGATTCGTGTTTCACTTTCAACAAAGTGATGGCAATTTTTCTGGTGTTGTTTTTTGCCTTCACATAGCAAATAGGCTCCTGAGTTTTAGTGACTGGGATTTGTATCCCAGGGTTAACACAGACCCACTCAGAACCATCGGAATTACTGGAAAGGTGAAATTCATTATCACCATCGGCGTGATCAAAATTTGACTCGTCTCCATCGTGGGAAGATATCACCACTACACTACATTCTATTCCGTCTGGCAAAAAGACAGGTTGCCAATCACCAGTTGCATCAACCCAAAAAGTTTTGACCTCTGTGGGTTTTTTATTAAAGCCTAAATCAATCTCTGCCATGGCCTTCTCCATTTTTTTATTGTGAGCGTTTTTAAAGGGAAAAGATAAAATTTATTTTATGTACTTCATGATATTAAAAGTAAGCGCTACCGCAAGCCCAGCAGCTGTAAATAATGATGTAATCATCAAGATTAGTAATTTATTTTCTGTTTTAACAAGGCCTTCTTTTGTTGCCAAATTAGGGAGTTCAGAATTTATTCTTACGTCTATCGATGACGCTATTCCTCTTACCTCGGCCACATCTGTTTTGGTTGCAAAATTAGGGAGTTCGGAAGATATTCTTGCATCCATGGTAGATATCAAACCCTTAATTTCGGCCATGGTGGTATTGATATCAGTCTTCATTTCGGCCACATCTGTTTTGGTTGCAAGATTAGGGAAATGAGAATCAATGCTGGTCTTTATTTCTACAATGTCAACACGCATGTCTCCAACTGTCTTTTCAAGAGCTTTAACCCTGCCTTCCATATCGTCACCTCCACCGTCACTGCCAGATGATAATTCTTGAGGAAAAATATATTCAACCAATTCACCACCCATATAATATACCTCCTGGAGTGTCTTTATTCAAGGTCAAGGCGCTGTTTCAGTTCGTATGGAGTTAAATATGATTCGCAATACCCACACAATGGGCATGAATAAACACTGACTGCTGTGGCTTCGCCAGCTAAAGAGTATTTTATCGGGTCATCCCCAGAACTTTTTGCTAAAAGGAAAACGTGTGTGGATGTTGAAGTCTTTTCACCTCCCAGTAGCATCATCCGTTTTTCTGGATGATTAATGCATACCGGAGGTAGTTTATTGTCTTTCATTGGCATAAAAACACCTCATTCCTTTTTGATTTATCCTCCAAAGCTCCGCCACATCCAAATAATCCTCGAAAAAGCCTCCTTACAAAAGGGCACCGGTTGTTTTTAGAGTATTAGAATGACAGCATATGGCATTCCTGTAGCAGACAAAATTGCTCATTGTTTTAACTGCGTAATGATTTATCCATATACTTGTGATTATATGGTGTCAAGAGAATAATTATAAAATATGTAACACCACGAGTTGACCAACCAATGTTAACATTTATTAGCCTCTCGTGGGGTTCGTGCCTTTTTGAACCCATTCCTTGCCGCCTTGGCCTTTCCTTCCGGTGTCTTCGGTCCCGTACTCGGTCCCCCATGAAGGTGTCAACGGCCATTAGGAGCAAAGCCTTTTTGCTTACATGGTATCCCTGCCCTGCTTTCCGGTCGGTAATGATCTTGCGGTGGATGAAAGTTGCGCCCGTGCGTAGATTTGAAGGGTGCCCTTACTGATCCAGGCTCAAGAGACGTACCGTCTCCAGGCAAGGGTACGCTGCGTGTACTTTCCATTGCCCTAAATGGTTGGTGCAATGGCGTAAGATAGTTGATAAAACAGAATGTCCTTGAAATCCTAACTTGATGTGCATATTTTATTCAAGTTATGAGTTATAACTATCAAGCGCGCTTAATGAATCATTTATTTTGTAACAGGGAGAAAAGCTGTGAAAAAAATCATGGCAATAACAATTATAATTGTTTTTTGGGGTTTGGTATCTATATGTGCTGCCGCAAATGAAGGCCAAGACAATTTTAATAAAACAATAAAGCGTTCTTTCAGCTCAAGTATTATTAAGTCAAGAGAATTTAATAACGGAACAGGTATAATATTTTTTAAGGTCAAAGATGACTATTTAGGGACAGGTGATAAAATTAATAAAATTTTTGCCATAACATCTGCTCGCTTATTTACTAGAGTGCCAAACCTAAGCATTCTTAAAATTGCGATCCCTTTATCAAAAGATACTCGTGTTTATAAACGTGGTATATACACCATGGTTATTACTCGGCAAATGATTGAGCAGTTTTACAAAATGAAATTTTCTAAAAGATTACAGGATAATAATTATAAACCCTGGCGACAAGAATTCATCCAAAAATATGACAGCAAAAGAGTAAGAGCTATTTTTGCTGTGATTTTTGTTAAATATTCAAAAAAATAAAGGAAAATTAACAGATGATAACAGAATTTAATTCATAAGCACGCAAAAAAACCTTGACTGCTCCGCCCAAAGTGAATTTAATGTGCAAGTTTTTTGCCGGATGCCAAACTACACCACAATGGTCCAGCCATGGGATATTGGCAGAAATACCACTGCGGTTTTCACAAATGTTTTCAGCAAAAAAGACCAAATAAGGCAAAAACACTTGTCATTGAGTTTTTCAAAGGTGCCACAAAAGGGGATATATCAGGGGCTTAGTTTTTCATCAGGTAGGCGTTAGAATATCTGGGTACCCTTGCCAATAAAGGCTATTAGGCGTTTGACTTAAAAAGTTTACATAATAAAGCTTATCAAATACTCACCTAAGACCCCTGCCGTTACTGGCTACAACAATAACCATACCATAAGCACCAGACCGGGCAGTGTGTCCGGTGTTTGTGATCTGATCAAAACAGGCGGGTTAAATTTATGTTTTCAATGGTAAGGCTTGCCTTGGTCTACTTGAATTTTTACCATAGCAGGTGACCGTGTCCCGGGTCAATATCTGGCAGGTAATATTATCCCCCAAGCTCTGCACCCTGGCCATGCCTGAAACTATCACCGGGTTATCACAAACCCAGGCTCCCGACGTTGCCGAATAACAGCCTTTTACCCATTGGCCCATTGACCTGACAGGGTTTACAATGTGGCATATGCTGACGTTTGGCAGCTCTACAAAACTATAGTTTTAGAGACGCATCAGAATACCAAAGGGTATGGAGTGTCCCACCCGGTCAGTCTGAGATGGACAAGAAAAGCCCTTAGTCTTGGCATACCATGAGATGTCGTATTTGTTCTTTTATCAAAGACTTATGGATTGTTTGATGAGTTTGAAGGGATGGCTCAGAAGGCTTTATTTAAGCACCAGGAAGGGACGAGCATGGGGGCATAGTTGTTCGCATTAATGATAGAAGGCACCGTCCGTACCTGGATCAAAATTTTCATTTTGTTGTATTACTGGGCTATGCTGCTGCCTTGCTACCATATTTTCTTAATGCTCTTTTTTTTTCTATCTATGAGACTACTTAATTCAGTTGAGCATGCAAAGCCTACTTTGGATTAGTTTGTCTCATATATGAGACCGGATGCAATGATATAATTCCAAACTTTACATATTATCAGCATCTGTTAAGATGCGATCAGAGTATCAACAAACAAACAAATAATCAATCAGCTGGATCAGGTAGTTCGGACTCAAATCCTTTCATATAGGGGGCTATCAAATTTTTTTCGTTGGGGAGGATGGGTCTCCAGGATGCCTTGTAAAGGGGGATTGATGACAGTGATCCCATCCGGTCTAGTATTGCTACCTGTATGTCTCCGGGGGGGTATTCCAGTAATTCAATCCAGAGGGTTTTTTCCATGTGTAGATTGAATTTTTCCGAAATCAAACGTGCAAAATTTTGGGCATAGTTCCGTATGGAGGTGCCTTTTCCCATGTTTCGGCATAATACCGCGTGTCCCTTGAGAAAATGAATTTCCGGATTTTCTGCATTCAGCTGGATTATGCGTATGCGATATTCTCCAGGCCACCAGCATACAGGCGTCTGCCCATTCCGTTGTTTGCCGTCCCATTCATAAACACCGTCATAGATAATCATGCCGTCCCCCCTTTGGCGAAATTGGATTCAGGAGAGAATCAAAATGCGGTTTCCTGAATCCATGGCTGTTTTGGTTATACCAGTTTCTTCCCGGCACCAGGTCCTGGTGATACCCCATAAATTTCTTTAATATTGAGTATCACAGCACCCTTGGATTTTAACGGATGTCCTGCCTTGTTGCCCAATGCCTCAATCCATTTGGCTGTTTCTTCATATCTGTCGCCCTGGGTTTCAATGGTGATGCTGCACTTCAACTGATACCCTTCATGCCCTTCCCAGAAAGTAACGGCTGCCTGGGGATTGCTTTTAAGATTGGCAAGGGTTTTGTTGAAGTATTGATCCGAAATCAGGAGGGTTTCATCATCAATGATTTTTTTTGCGCCCACCGGAACCGCATTGGGGGCTCCGTCCAGGGTTGCTGTTGTGAGAATTGCCGTGGGGACTTTGGTGAAGAGTTCTTTCATTCGTTCCGTCATTTTTGCCATGAGATGCTCCTTTTTCTAGGTGATAATTATTTATATCATAAATCAAATGGAAACCATGGGGTTTATCCCCCTTGGTTCCACCAGCTGGAATCCTGAAAATTTAGTCGGAGAAATTAATTTTTCCCCTCAGCTTTTTTTTCTCACTACGTCTGGATTTATTGTCCATTCTGCGCTGTTTTGCTCCCCGGGTTGGACGTGTGGGCTTTCTTTTTATAACAGGGACAAGGGCCTTCTGGATTATGTGAGTCAATCGGTTCAGGGCGTTGCCGATGTTTTTTTCCCGGGTTCGAAATAGCTGGGCCTTTATTACGATAATTCCGTCCTTTGAGACGCGACGATCGTTGAGATGCAGCAGCTTTTCCTTTACGCTGTCCGGCAGGCTTGATTTTAAAATGTTAAACCGGAGATGAACCGCCGAAGACACCTTGTTGACGTTTTGCCCCCCTGCACCCTGGGCCCGGATGGCATTGAGTTCTATTTCATTGTCAAGGATGAAAATATCATCCATAATGTGTAACATAAAAAATTCCCCATCTGTTTGGGACACTTCCACTGACCCGTAAATAATAAATATAGGACACAATTTTCATAGATCAAGTGAGCTTATGCCGAAAATGCCCTGAAAGCCCAATGACAACTGCCCTGGAGATTTAAAAAAGGGGCTGGCAGATGATTCTTTTAGGACCGCAGATGAAATAACTTGGATAGAAATAGCGCAGATCAATCTATAAACTCTGGTGGTTTATCTACAAGGCACATTAAAGGTTTAATAGGGTTGCCAACCCCAGCGTTGAATTTCGGATAGACCAGCGAATTAAGGTGGTTCAATGGCCCGCTTTAAAAAACCCGGTGGAACTTATGTGGCTTTCCTGATATAAAGCGATCTGGTATTATTCTTTGTTTGACCCAATGGAAGGACTCGCTCTAATTAAAATGGTGGAAAAATTACAAAAAACAGATTTCATTATGGCCAGGGTGTCTGACACCGTGCAGGCCCATGGCATGCTTTTGCCGGGTGATGTGGTGCTGGCAGGGGTGTCCGGAGGGCCGGATTCCGTTGCGTTGCTTAGAATTTTAAAGGATCTGTCCCAACCGCTGTCCCTGAAGATTGGCGTGGCCCATCTGAACCATTGCCTCCGGGGAAAGGAGTCGGACAGGGACGAGGATTTTGTCCGGGACCTTGCCGCCTTTCATGGATTACCACTGCATGTACAGCAGACCGATGTGGCGGCCCGGGCCCGGGAAAACAAGAAATCCATTGAAGAAGCGGCAAGGGATGTTAGATATGCCTTTTACAGGGACATCGCCTCACAGCATGGCTATAACCGTGTTGCCTTGGGGCACAACAGCGACGACAACGCCGAACAGGTGTTGATGAACCTGTTGCGGGGCAGTGGTCCCCGGGGGCTTATGGGGATTCCTCCCATGAGGGAGAACTGGATCATCCGGCCCCTGATTCGAGTGTCCAGGCAGGAAATTTTGGCATTTTTGGCCCATGGTTCCCAGACCTTTATGTTGGACAGTTCCAATGAGGATACCCGTTATTTGAGAAACCGGGTCAGGCATGAGCTTTTACCCTGCCTGGCAAAGGACTATAACCCTGAAATAAAATCGGCTTTAAACCGATTAAGCCTCCTCCTTACGTCTGAGGAAGCCTGGATGGAAGGGGAGACCCAGGAGATGCTTTCCCATCATCTGGAACGCCTTAATAACAGGGAGGTTCGTTTCCAGCGGGATTTTTTTGCCACCCTTCCAGAGGCCCTGGGACGGCGGGCTATAAGAGGTGCCATTGAGGAGGTTAAAGGGGATTTGAGACGCATTACATTTGGCCACATTGATGATATCATAGGGTTGATGGCCGGGAATACCGGTGATAAAAATTTGGATCTGCCCCAGGGTATCCGGATGACCCTGACAAAAAAATGGCTCTATTTCACCCGGTCTGCCAAACCATTGCGGCATCTGGGGCCACTGCATCAATCCGCAGGAAACAATACTGATAAACTCAAGAGTCCTAAGTTCTCATAACTCATTGAAATTATTAATGCCTGCAAAATCGATATTTAAGATCCAGGGGTGGTTATTTCAGTTAGTTAGCCAATATATATACAAAATAGGCGTAGAACTTATGACTGACGAGTGGTAAATAACGCCAATAAAACAAGCCTGACCCCGTTTGTCTGAAGATCAGATCCATAGAATGCTATGATGATGTCGGGAAAAAGGGAATGCGCCCGGGGCGATAAAGTTTTTCTTGCCTAATGAAAATTGATGTTTATTATTGAATTTAAATGTTTTTTATGTTTTTTCTATTAGAGCTTAATTTTTAAAATTAACCACCCAGTTAAATGGGATCAACAACAGACTCAAAAAGGAACTACCATTGAATCAGTTTTATAAAAATTTGTCTCTGTGGCTTGTTATCGTACTGATGATGGTGATGCTGTATAATATTTTCAACCAACAGCAGGTCAGTGACAACAGCATGGGATATTCGGATTTTCTGGCCATGGTTGAATCTGAGCGGGTTCAGAGTGTTGTCATACAGGGTCAAGAACTATATCTTACGGACAATAACGGCTCAAAATATAAAACCTTTTCACCGGGGGACGGGGATCTCATTCACACCCTGAGAAAAAATGGGGTTTCCATTACGGCCAAGCCGCCCACGGAATCCTCATGGTTCATGTCCATTATTATCTCTTGGCTACCCATGGTTGTGCTCATTGGGGTGTGGATATTTTTCATGCGTCAGATGCAAGGGGGCGGTGGAGGAGGCAAGGCCATGTCCTTTGGTAAAAGTAAGGCCCGCCTTGTGTCTGATAAAGGGGTTAAAATCACCTTCGACGATGTGGCAGGTATTGATGAAGCCAAGGAAGAGCTCACCGAGGTGGTGGAGTTTCTTAAAGAGCCTGATAAGTTTACCCGCCTGGGGGGACGTATCCCCAAGGGGGTTTTGTTAGTTGGATCTCCTGGTACAGGAAAGACCCTGTTGTCCCGGGCCGTGGCCGGGGAAGCTGGCGTTCCCTTTTTCACCATAAGTGGTTCTGATTTTGTTGAAATGTTTGTGGGTGTGGGTGCTTCCCGGGTGAGAGATCTCTTTGCCCAGGGTAAGAAAAATGCCCCTTGTATTATTTTCATTGATGAAATTGATGCCGTTGGCCGTCAGCGAGGTGCTGGCATGGGCGGTGGCCATGATGAGCGGGAACAGACTCTGAACCAGCTGTTGGTGGAAATGGATGGGTTTGAATCCAATGAGGGGGTTATCCTCATGGCTGCCACCAACCGGGCAGATGTGTTGGACCCCGCCCTGCTTAGACCCGGAAGGTTTGACCGCCAGGTGATGGTGGATATGCCCGATATCAAGGGACGTATTGGTATACTCAAGGTTCACATGAAAAAAACACCCTTGGACAAGAATGTGGACGTGGTGACCCTGGCCAAGGGAACCCCTGGTTTTTCCGGGGCGGATCTGGAAAACCTTGTGAACGAGGCGGCCCTGCTGGCGGCAAAGAAGAACCATGAGAAATTGACCATGATGGATTTTGAAGATTCCAAAGATAAGGTCTACATGGGGCTTGAACGAAAATCCAAGGTGATTCGCAAGGATGAAAAACGGACCACGGCCTACCATGAAGGGGGGCACGCCCTGGTGGCACGACTTCTGCCTAATACCGATGCCGTCAATAAAGTTACCATTATTCCCCGGGGAAGGGCTGCCGGAGTCACCTGGTTTCTTCCCGAAGAGAGTGGGTTTAAATACAAAGATCAGCTTGAAAACGATCTTGCCGTGGCCTTTGGGGGGCGGGTGGCTGAGGAGTTGATTTTTAAACGCATCAGCACCGGGGCTTCCAATGATATTAAGCAGGCCACCGCCATGGCCAACCGAATGGTTCGAGTGTGGGGCATGAGTGAGAAATTAGGTCCCATGGCCTATGACTCCGGGGAAGAGCAGATTTTTATTGGCAGAGATGTGGGTCATGCCAAGGAATATTCTGAAGATACTGCCCGGAAAATTGATGGTGAAGTGTCCGACATTATCAACCGTAACTACCAAAAGGCCCAGAAGGTTCTGGAAGAGAATATTGATATCCTTCACAGCCTTGCTGAGCTTCTCCTGGAACAAGAGACTGTCATGGGTGCAGAACTGGATGCCCTGATCAAATCCATGAAGCCGGATTTTGATCCGCCAAAACCGGAAAATCTCTTTGAGGATGAAGAACTTCTGGCGGAAGTGGAAAAAGACGCCGCCCCCTCCTCAGAAGATAATAGCAATGACGCTGACGATGGCAATGACGCTGACGATGGAAAAGAGGGAACGTCAAAGGACGAGACAGGGGATGACACCCCTACCAATGATGAACCTGACACTGCACAGAAAGGCGATGTAAAAGGGGATGGGAGCACCAAAGAATCATGAAGTCCTTTGTCATTGAATGGGGCCGGTATCGTCTTGATCTGGCCCCGGGTAAAACCTGTATTATGGGCATTCTTAACACCACCCCGGACTCATTCTCCGATGGGGGGAAGTTTTTTAGCTTTGATGACGCCGTGGCCCAGGGCCGGGCACTGGTCACCGCTGGAGCCGGGATCCTTGACATTGGCGGTGAGTCTTCCCGGCCCTTTGCCAAGGGAGTCTCAGCCCAGGAGGAGATGGATCGGGTGGTTCCGGTGATTGAACGTCTGTCCCGGGAAATTGAGGTTCCCATTTCCATTGATACGGTAAAATCAGAGGTGGCAAAGGAGGCTCTCAAGGCCGGTGCCGCCATCATCAATGATATCACTGCTCTGGAACGGGACCCTGATATGGCGGTTCTTGCCGCAACGGAAAAGGTGCCTGTCATGCTCATGCACATGAAGGGCACTCCGGAAACCATGCAGGTCAATCCCGAATATGGTGATTTCATAAGTGAGATAACAACCTACCTGGAACAGCGAATCTCCTTTGCCGTTCAGTCGGGCATTACAAGGGAGCATATCATTGTGGACCCCGGTATTGGATTTGGTAAGACCGTGGATCATAATTTGATGCTCATCAAACATCTTGACCGGATTCATTCATTGGGGTGTCCGGTGTTGATGGGGCCTTCAAGGAAATCTTTTATTAAAAATCTGCTGTCTGGGGAACTTAATGGATCAGACTTGGGGATGAGTCTGACTGAATTGGGTAATCTGGGAGCGGTGGCTGCCTGCATCTTGAATGGGGCTCAGATTGTCCGGGTCCACGATGTCAATGCCGTTCGTCCTCTGACCTGCATTATCAACGCCATCCAAACTGTATGATCCTCCTGGGGAGACACCGCTTTGGTGCATCCCCCGGGGATGAACTTACAGTGGATCTTCCAATGAAATTTCTCCTTTTTATCATTTTTACACTCTCTCTTCTGGTTGTGGGGTGCGCTTCTGAACCTGTTGAGACAGATCTGCTGGTTCCTGTAAAATTTGCAGACATGCCCGCGGGACTTATCCAAACTGATTTTTACACCCGGAGCATTGAGGTTCGGGTAAGGGGATCCTTGGATCAGATTCATCGGGTGGAGGCATTGAACCTGACCTATCTTGTGGATCTATACGCGGATTTGACCTCGGACCCTGTAGACGCCACTGCCTTTATCCCCCCAGCTTTTTATGCCATTCCTGTGATTAAAGAGCGATTGGCCACCCCCCCGGGCATTGAAATTATCCATGTCAAACCCGCATATATTACGGTGGAGCTGGAGAGGAAAGAGATTCGCAGTCTGCCTGTGACGGTTGTGCTCACCGGCGAACCCGCCATGGGCTATGAAGTGGCCCACACCAAAAGTGAACCGATAACGGTGGTCCTCACAGGGCCGGAATCACTCTTTCGAAAAATCACGTCGATTCAAACAAAACCCGTGGATATCACCGGCGCAGATGCTGATTTGAAAAAAATGGGGTCTTTGGATATTGATGCTTTGGGTTTTTCCACCGCCGCTTCCCTGGTCACCGTGATGGTTGCCATTCAAGAGAAAATAACCACCCATACCTATGGGGCCATTCCAGTAACCACCCGAAATAGTCCCCCCAGCGTTCAGATAAGCCCCCCTGAAATGCAAATTATCCTGAAAGGTCCTGTCAATCGATTTAAAGACAAGGGCGTTGATGGGGATTTTCAGGTGTATATTGATTTAAAAGATCTACCCGCCGGGGTGTATGTGCGACCGGCCGTGATCAATGTGCCCGTGGGGTTGATGCTTGTGGATGCAAAACCGGAAAATTTTACAGTGACAATTAAATAAACACAGTGACGATTAAATAAACACAGTGACAATTAAATAAACAAGGAAAAAAGATGCTGCTGGTAATTGATGTGGGAAATACCAATACGGTGCTGGGCGTGTTTGATAAGGATGATTTGATTTGTGACTGGCGTATTCGCACCGTGAGGGATACCACCGCTGACGAGTTTAATCTTCTTGCCAGGGGGCTGTTCAATGGCAATGGGATTGCCTTTTCTGATATTAAAAAAACGGTGATTTCCTGTGTGGTGCCTCCGGCTGTGAGAATTTTGGATAATTTTTGTCAGAAATACCTTGATCAAACCCCTTTGTGGGTGAACCCCGATGCCGTAAGGCAGTTGATGCCCATTCTTTACAACAATCCTGCGGAAGTGGGAGCAGACAGGGTGGTCAATGCCATTGCTGCCTATGAAAAGTATAAAGAAAGTTTGATCATTATTGATTTTGGTACGGCAACCACCTTTGATGTCATTACCGAAAAAGGCGAATACCTCGGGGGGGCCATCATTCCGGGCATCATGATTTCAGCGGAAGCCTTGTTTCAAAAGGCATCACGCCTTCCCCGGGTGGAGATCTTCATGCCCCCGGAATCGGTGATCGGAAGGGACACCATCGACAGTATTAAATCGGGTCTTATGCATGGAAATGCGGCCCTTGTGGACGGCATGGTGGCCCGCATGAAAAAAGAGATGGGTACGACCCCCCGGGTGATTGCCACAGGGGGACTTGCAGTGCTTATTGCGGAACTTACCGACAGCATTGAAATTGTGGACAATACGCTTACACTGGAGGGGCTTCGCATCATCAGCCGGGAGCTGGATAAAACGATTTAAGGTCATTGGCGGAAAAGAGTCTGCCGGGATGCTCGGGTTTGTATCCGTATTCAAGGCGGGTTTTGCACGCCGTAGCTGGTTCTTTGTGTGGAAAAGCTCAACGTAGAAGACGGATACAAGACGAGCAGGCTGTTTTTTTGATAAAAATAGCTTATCCTGTGCTCAATTTTTTCAGGATTTCATTGAAGATGGCGTAAAATTGCCCATGATCTTTCAGGGTTTTCTTAAAGAGATTCAGGGCATTGGATGCCATTTCCCGGTGGTTGATAATCTGGTTGACGCTGGCGTGCAGGGCTGCCATGTTATCCTGGGTTCGCAGTGTTTGGGCGATGAGAATTACCACGATCTGCCTTCTCTGGCTTATATCCAGCTCTTTCAATTCCTGTAACAGGGTACTGGAGCCCATGTGTTCGGAGTCAAAGGTTTCATCCACCACAATGATGTTAAACAGGTGATATTTCATCCGGGTCAATGCCGTTCTGATATCTTCCACCGCTTCAATGTGATATTTCATCTGTTCCAGGGCCGTACGGGCATGGGTTGCGATGTCCGATGTCCCTAAGCAGATCAGAGCGGTCTCTGCATTGTCATCCAGATAGTCAAAGGGCCTTTCTGCCGCATCATAGTCCGGGGTGCTGGGTTGGGGTGCCGGTTCCATGGTATTCGTTTTCCGGGAAACTGGATTACCATTGGTGGCATTGGCCAGGGCGTCGGGTTCAATATAAAGACGCTGTTTGCATTTGGGACAGAGAAATGAAGATTTCTTGTCTTTGGGTATTTTATGATCCGGTATATTGAGCTTTGCGCTGCAACCGGTGCAGGTAATTTCCACGGGTGTCACGCTCCTTCGTAGTTATGGTCAAGTTCCAGATTCTCAATTTCAGTGGTTTTTTCTCCCCGGGAACTTTTGATGGAGTCCAGTCCCCTGCCCACCACGGCCTTTCTGGAGGCATAGCCCATGGCAATATCCTCGGTGATAAGGCCCTTCTGGTAAAGCTCCAGAATGAAGTCGTCAAAGGTGGTCATGCCAAATGCTGTACCGTCTTTAATAATTTGATAAAAGGTTTTGTCCTCGGATTCCCCGTTGGTGATGGCATCCTTGATTCTCAGATTGTTGCCCATGATTTCAAAGGCGGCCACCCGGCCTCCCCCGGTTTTGGGCAAAAGCCTCTGACATACAATCCATCGAACTGTGTCGGCCAGTCGAATGCGGATCTGTTTTTCCTCCTCCGCTGAAAACATGCCCACAATACGATTAATGGTCTGGCCCGCATCCACGGTGTGCAGGGTGGATAACACCAGATGGCCGGTTTCTGCGGCGGAAAGGCCGATCTCCACGGTCTCTCTGTCCCGCATCTCCCCCACCAGGATTATTTTGGGGGCCTGGCGAAGGGCCGCACGCAGACCACTTGCAAAGGTGTCAAAGTCAGTGCCCAGTTCCCTTTGGTTAAAGGTGGATTTTTTCTGGGGATGCTGAAACTCAATGGGATCTTCCAGGGTGATGATATGAACGGACCGGGTGTCGTTGAATTCATCCAGCAGGGCAGCAAGGGAGGTACTTTTACCACTGCCGGTGGACCCAGTGACAAATATGATGCCATTTTTTTCATGGACCATTTTGTCAAAGGTCGAGGGCAGGTTTAGCTGCTTTACCGTGGGAATCTGGGTTTCCAGTTTCCTTAAAATAATGGCGTATTTGCCGGATCTTGAAAAGATATTCACCCGGAATCTTGCCTTGTCTCCCAGGGCATAGGAGAGATCGCAGGAGCCTTCTTTTAAAAGGGTCTCGGTGAGACGCCGATCGCCGTGAATGAGATTCAGGGCAAGGGCCTCTGTTTGAAAGGGGGTCAATAAATCAAATTCCGGCTCCATGTGGACGGGAACCAGTTCACCGGAATTTTCCACCTGCAATGGTTTCCCCGGGGTAAAGTTCAGATCGGAAACATTGTTGTGGGATTCGAGCATTTTTGACAGTATGTGATCCATCTCTTGTCTTTGCATGGTCGCTTCCTAATTGTACCTGTGGCTTATTTTCTTTTAATAGGCTTTTAAGGAACCCGTCTTAAAGAACTTATCCATTTTAGAATACGCTGCCGTTGAAGGAAAGCTTTTCCCAATTTTTAAATGGGCATGTTATGTCGGACTCATTGCTACATTGCTAGGCATCGGTGAAGTCCGCTGGCGGATTCTTGAGAAAGGGCCTGAACAATGACTTGGTGTTGGCTTTGGCATAAGCTTCATCCGGGCTGATCCATCCTTTCTCGTAGAGCTGCATGATGGCATCGTCTAACAGTTGCATGCCGTATTGTTTACCCGTCTGGATCATGGAGGGAAGCTGATGGGTTTTGCCTTCCCGGACCAGATTTCGCACTGCCGGGGTGGCCACCATGACCTCCATGGCGGCACATCTGCCTTTTTTGTCAATTCTTTTAAACAGCACCTGGGCCACCACGGCACGAAGTCCATCGGACAGGGTAGAGCGAATTTGGGCCTGTTCCGAGGAGGGAAAGACTTCAATGATTCGATCAACGGTTTTGGGGGCAGAAGAGGTGTGCAGGGTGCCAAATACGAGGTGACCGGTGGATGCCGCTTCAACGGCCAGTGAAATGGTTTCAAGATCCCTCATTTCACCCACCAGTATAATGTCCGGGTCCTCACGAAGTGCCCCCTTTAATGCCGATGAAAACGTTTTGGTGTGTAGCCCCACCTCCCGATGGTTCACAATGCATCCCTGGCTTTTATGGACAAATTCAATGGGGTCTTCCACGGTGATAATATGATCTTTTCGGGTTCTGTTGGCCTGGTCAATGATGGCGGCAAGGGTGGTGGATTTCCCACTGCCGGTGGGGCCGGTGACCAGCACAAGCCCCCTTGGAAGTTGGGCAAGTTTTGATATAACTGGCGGAAGCCCCAGTTGTTCCGCCGTTAATATATCCGATGGGATTTCACGAAATACGGCGGCAATGCCGTATTTCTGCATAAAGTAATTGGCCCGGTACCGGGCAAGGCCTGGTATCTCATAGCCAAAATCCACGTCCCCGGTCTCTTCAAAAATCTTTATTTTTTCCTCTGGTGTGATCTCATATAAAAGTCCTCTAAGATCATCATTGGAAAGGACGTTGTATCGAATACGTTCAATGTCACCATGGAGTCTCAATGCCGGAGGCTGCCCTGAAACAAGGTGTAGATCCGAAGCACCCTGTTCGTTCATCAATTTGAAAAAAGCATCTATTTTTGCCATGAAGCCTCCTGGTATTGTATGGATTTATAAGCCCGGTATGTCTGGTGCGGGGCTATCCCTGTTTCATGAATCTCAGGGAGGGATCTGCCTCATCTGCGGCCTTGTTTTCTTCTTTACTCATTTTGAGTAATTTGGAATGATTTTCAACCACAGCACCGATTTGAACTTCTATCTGCATGCGCTGGCGTTTCAATTCCGTGATGTCACTGTATAGCTGGGCAAGGCGTTGGTGGGCCCTGTTTAATATCTTTTCTGCCTGGGTCTCTGCTTCTGCAATAATGGATTCAGCGGATTTACTGGCATTCTTTTTCATCTCATCCAGAACTTCCTGGGATTTTACCATGATGTGTTTCATGGTATTTTCCCGTTCCCTGTATCCTTGATTTTCCAGGCCTAGATGATGCTTTTCCGCATCCTGGGTTTTTATTTTATCGTTTAGCTGTGTCACTTCCTGGGCGATTTCTTCAAGGAAAACGTCCACTTCTCGCACATCAAAGCCCCTGAAACGGGTGGAGAATTCCTTTTGTTGAATGACAGCCGGTGTGATTCCCATTTTGGCTCCTTATGGTATTTACGCAACCTTGCGGGTGGATCAATTTATATGGGTCGGCGTTTCATGTGGATGGATACCAGCCCGGAAGGTTGACGTGATAATGGTCAGGACAGCGTCATGGCCAGACGATGGAGACTTCCCACAACAAAGGTTTGTACAAAGATGATACCCAGCATGGCAATAATGGGGGAAATGTCCAGGCCGCCAAAATTAACTGGCAGTTTCTTTCTTATTTGGTCGAGTACCGGATCGGTGATGTTGTTGATAAATCTGACGATGTTGTTGTAAGGATCTGGGTTGACCCAGGAGAGGACGGCCCTGGCAATGATGATCCACATAAAAATGCTCAATGCATAGTCCAGAACAACGGCAACGGCCTCAAAAAAATTTCCAAGGATAAACATTAATATTCAATAGCTCCTGTCTAAATAGCATGGTTTGTCTGGTTGCGTTAATCTGGTTTTGGTTTGCGGGCCTCGGTGGAGGGTATGCAAATGAACCCATTAACTGAAAATGTTTGATTATGACAGGAATATGATATCTACCGGTTAAATGTCAAGATTTTTCGACCTTTTACAGATGATAGCCGCAAGATATGTCATGTACCACTTGGTACTGTTTTTTTTAGGCTGCGTAGTGGGGAGGGGCAGCCTCCGTTTTTTGAATCAGGATGGTCAGGCTTTGGATTGGAATTGCGAATGATCAAAGGAAGCTTGACAAGTAAATAGATATACCATAGTAATGGTCTAACCATTCAAAAAAAGGACGTGTATGGCTCTTAAGGGAAAAGCTGATTTTCAAAAAGTCAAAAAAAATAGAATATTTCAGAATGTCGTAGATCAGATACAAGAGGCTATTTTGAACCGTACACTTCGTCCGGGTGATATGCTCCCTCCGGAGCGGGAGTTGCGAGAGACCTTTAATATCAGTCGTGGCACCCTGCGGGAATCCTTGCGGGTCCTTGAACAAAAAGGGCTCATTGAAATTCGCCTGGGCACCGGTGGCGGGGCCATGGTCAAAAATGCTGGCACAGAGCAACTTACTGAAACGTTGGAACTCATGATGCGGTCAGGTACCCTTCCCGTCCAGGACATTGGTGAATTTAGACAGGGGATGGAAGGGCAGATTGCAAGGCTGGCCACCCAGCGGGCCACTGTAGAAGACCTTGTTTGTCTTGAGGCTCTGGTGGAAAAAGCCCGGATAAAGACCCGTCAGGGGGCGGTGGAAGCGTTTCTTGATATAGACCAGTCAATTCACAAGGAGATGGGGCGCATTGCCGGGAATGCCCTGTATCAATATGCAGCCCAGGTGATCCATGATAATATTCGTAAATATTATGATAATTTTCTGGAATTTACCCAGGAAAGAATGGACGAGAACCTGTTAGATTTGGAACATATCGTTAGGGCCATGCGGGAACACCAGCCCCATGAGGCCACCCGGCTTGTCGAACAGCATGTGTGTCGATTCAATGAGCGGATGCAGAAAAAAGAGGCCCAGATTCATTAGTTGCCCCCGTGGCAGTCGTATCCGTTATTTTTTAGTGTGACAAGGTATCTTGCCACGTATATTTTATATTTTTTGGAGGAACCCAATGTCTAAGCAAAGATTGACAAAACATCCTGTCATGGATGTGGTCCCGGGAGAAACCGTGACCTTTTCATGGAATAAAAAATCATTGCAGGGCATCAAGGGAGAGATGATTTCTTCCGCCCTTTTTGCCAATGATATCCAGGTTTTTGGCCACCACAGTAAAGATCATAGTGCCCAGGGAATGTTTTGTGCCAATGGCCAGTGCTCCCAGTGCCTTGTGATGGCCGATGGCCTTCCTGTAAAATCCTGTATGACGCCTTTGAAACAGGGCATGGTGGTGGAATCTATGGAGGGACTGCCCCGGGTGCCGGAAGCAGATGAATCCATTGTCCGGGAAGA
>Ga0307987_1000248_pt1 | contig 33401 bp, 29 predicted proteins | sample EllFjometagen181_FD_203157 | JGI IMG/M metagenome (GOLD analysis project Ga0307987, IMG submission 203157) | Marine microbial communities from Ellis Fjord, Antarctic Ocean - #181 | ecosystem: Environmental > Aquatic > Marine > Unclassified | place: Southern Ocean | collected 2014-10-08 | reverse complement strand
ACGTCCTCTAACGGCCCCCCCATGACCACCACTTCAACCGCACTTTTTGACTCTGATTCCAGCTCATCAATAAAACACCCGGCCCCTGCCTCTTTGCCGATCAGGTCGATCCCCTCCGCCTTGAACAGGGGTTTGAGGGCATCGGTCACCATGCCGCCGTCCCACGGTCCCCAGTTGAAGGCAACCGTCCTGCAGTCAGGCCTTTTCCTCGCCGCAATGTGGGCCGTCTTGTTCAGAACCTCGTTTGCCGCCGCATAATCGATCTGGCCTTTTCTTCCGAACCGGGCGGTGGAAGAGGAAAAGAGAGCAATCATCTTGAGATCATCCGACTCGGTTGCGGATAGAAGGTTTCTTAATCCTTCCACTTTGGTGGCATAGACCCTTTCAAACTGGGAAATTGTTTTATCCCCTATCAAACGGTCTTCCAAAACGCCGGCGCCGTGAATAAGGCCTGTTATTTTGCCGAATCGGTTTCTGACCGAGGCCAGCGCGTCGGCAACCTCCGAAAGGTTCCTGATATCGACCCTATGGTATTGAACCGTTGCGCCAAACCCAGTTAACCGTTCAATGTTTCGATTCATCTCACGGTTGGCCATCACCTTCCTGAAATCATTCTCAAGTTCCTTAGGGGACATGTTGCCGGACCCGCCCGCCAAGATGGCGCGTTTGATTTCCGATGCGGTTTCCAAATGATCGAACCGGTCGGATTCATGTTCCGGCTCAGGGCTTCTTCCCAGAAGAACGATCACCGGGCCGTAGGCCTTGGCCACCGCCGCTGAAATTTCCGCGGTAACCCCCCTGGCGCCTCCCGAGACTATGACCACATCGTCCGGGTCAAGAATGGAAACGGTCTGTTTTTCCAGGGCTCTGAGTGGCTCGGGAATCAGTTTCAGGGTAATGCGGTGGTCTTTGGTAAGTCCCCTTTCCACGGGACCGCTCTTGAATATTTCAGCAACAATTGCCGCTGCCGTGTCCTCAATGTGGTCAAACGCACCCATATCAAGGGCCAGACACCCCACTTCCGGCCATTCATGGAGAATGGTTTTTGAAAACCCGACGAGCCCTCCCTGGGTCGGCGCAATCTCTTTTTTAGAATTGCCGAACCCGAATTGGCCGTCCATGAACGTCACCGTAACAAACCGTGCGACCCCATCATTTTTGGCCTTTCGAAGGCTCTTTTCAGCCATGCGGAGGAGTTCAAAAGCGTTTAAGAGAAAACCATCGTCCGTATCCGCGGCGCCTAAGATCATCAAGCCGGCCAGAGAATCGGGCGGCGTCAATTGATCAAGTTCTGCAAAAGAGATGGGGACCGCTTCATAACCCAAATCATTCAGCCGCCCTTGCAGGGCCGAATAGAGCACACGGTCGTTCCCGGCAATCCAAAAAGGGCCGGTCCTGGATATGTTAACGGCGGTCGAAGAGGCGATTTCCATGGGTTCAGAGGAAACCACCATTCTAAAGATGTGGGAGGAAGCGGGCGCGCTTTTAAGAGGTTCGCTGGAAGCATCCGCATTCAAAAGACTATTTTGATCGACCATACCGGCATCTTTTTTGGAACCCGAAACCAGATGATCCACGATGTCCTGCAAGGATTCCAATTCGCCAAGATGCTTCGGTTCTATTTCAGGCGCATGGGGCAACTTTTCCCGCAGTATGGAGAATATCTCCACCCGTTTGATGGAGTCGATACCCAAGTCGCTATCAAGGGTCATTTCGGGTTCAAGCATCTCAACCGGATACCCGGTGGTTTCAGAAACGACCCCCAAAAGCATCTTCAGAATCCCATCTTCCACCGGGTTGTCAGGTTCCGAGAGCGGCGCCGTCTCGCTACCGGCGGCCAGATGATCCACGATGTCCTGCAAGGATTCCAGTTCGCCAAGGTGTTTCGGTTCTATTTCAGGCGCATGGGGCAGCTTTTCGCGCAGCATGGAAAATATCTCCACCCGTTTGATGGAGTCAATACCCAGGTCATTGTCGAGGGTCATGCCGAGCTCAAGCATCTCAACCGGATACCCGGTGGTTTCAGAAATGGCCTTAAGCAAAACGCTTTGGATCTGGGCCTGTCCCGAATTGGGGCTTGGGGCTTGGGGCTTTGGGATTTCATCTTCTTTACAGGCTGCGGTTTTGGAACATGTGGGTCCTGAAACGCCGGTCTCCTCAGGCACTGGAAAGTCCGAAGGATTCTCTGGATCGGGGGTTGCGGATTCCGGATTGCGGATTTCAGAAACTTTGACCTCGAATGAATTTTCGGTTTTCTCCGATAAATGGGTCTCTGGAGCAAAACCCGGTTGAGACTTTCCTAAAAGAGAGGCCAACATCCGGGTGGCGGCATGCTGCCCATCCAGAAACTTTCCGTGTAGGCGCGCGGTTTCTTCCTGGAGCTTCTGAAGGGCGACCATGCCCGCCTGAAGGCGTTTCATTGATTCGTCCGTTGATTCCGACATCATATGCCCCTTTGGTTCTTCGGCCCACTTCACCGGCTGGATCCCCGGTTCAAAATGAGGAAAGGTTTGAACCATTCTTTCCTCCTTTTTCAGTCTCGGGAAGGTCTTTGGTTTCGGCGGCGTCAACGCTCTTTTAGAAACATGGTTGACGCCCGATATGGCTACCGTCATCTTCGGCTTTCCGGAGACGACGGGTTCTTTCAGATTCACGTTCCAGCACTTAAGATCAACGGGATATCCTGCTGCTGACAGATGGGCCAGGACGCGGGCGAAAACAACCATACCCGATTGTTTTGAAGACGGGTTGTCGAGGCTCATGCAAACATGCGCATCGTTATCGAGTATTGAATTTACAAGCCCTTTCAAGACGGCGCCCGGCCCCACCTCCACGAATGTCCGCACACCGTCTGCGACCATGTTTTGGATCATTGATACAAAATCAACCGGTTTTGCCAGTTGGTTCGCAAGGAGCTCGCGTACGGCCCCGGCTGTTGCAGGATATTTCTTGCCGGTGGTGTTTGAAAAGACGGGGATCGCCCCCTTTTTAAAAGCAATTTTTTTGAGCCCTTCCAGAAACGCGCCCGCCGCGCCCGATACGGCTTTACTGTGAAAGGCATTGGCCACGGGGAGCGGCTTGCATGGAATTTTCCTCTTTTTGAATTCCGCCTTTGCCTTTTCGAGATCAGGGTTATCCCCTGAAAGGACCACCTGGTTCGGTGCGTTTTTATTGGCAATCACAACCGCAAGCCCTGTTTCCGAAAGGACCGCTTCGACCTTGGGGACGGACCCCAGGACCGCCAGCATCCCACCCCGATCCGACTTGCCTGAATTCATGAGCATCCCGCGGAGCACGGAAACATCAAAGAAGGATTTCTCATCCAGTTTTCCTGCTGCAAAAAGCGCCGCGAGCTCTCCATAACTGTGACCCGCAACCGCGTCGGCCCTGACCCCAAAAGACGCCAGTACCTTAAAAAGTCCGGCGCTTACAGCCCCGATGGCCGGCTGAGCCGTATCGGTTGACCTGAGGGCCGATTCCTGTTCTTTTTCTTCCACTTCCGTAAATGCACATGGCGGGTAAACAGCGTCGCTGATACGGGTTTGACCGGGCGCTTTTTCCTTTAAAGACAGGTCTGCCGCTTCCAGCGATGAGAGTATTTGAGGGAACTGGCAACTCATCTCCCGAAGCATTCCCACATATTGAGAGCCCTGCCCGGAAAAGAGAAATCCCAGTTTGCCCTTGAATTCGTCCAAACCAAAATAGACGCCCTCGGGCAAGGACCATGGGGTGTCAACGGGGCCGGTTTCAAGGGTTTTTCTGATCCGCTTAAAGAGTTCATGGAGATCGTCATTTTCGTTCACGACGGCGGTCAACCGATATTTATTCTGAACATTGAACCCGGCTCTCAATTTATTAAAAACCCTTAGCAGGTCTTCCCATGACGACCCGGCATCAATCCCGTCCAGTTCCCGCTTGAGGCCTTCGGGCGTGTTAGAAGAAATGGCCAAAATTTCCGTTCCGCCGTCAAAATCGGGATGGGCTTTTTCGGCGTCATACTCCTCCAGCACGCAGTGAAAATTGCTTCCGCCGAATCCGAAGGCGCTCACAGCGGCCCGGCGCGGGTGTTCAGGGTGCGCTACCCACGGTTTGGGAGCCTGATTAATGTAGAAGGGGCTGTTTTCACGCAAAACCTTGGCCGGTGTCGTCACTTTGATGGTGGGCGGTAACACTTTATGATGGAGGGCCAGGGCCGCCTTTATCAATCCGGCAGCACCCGCTGCGGCCTTGGTATGACCGATTTGGGATTTCACGGAGCCGATGGCGCACCATGGGGGCCTTTCGCCGTTTTTGAATACTTGGGTAATGGCTTCGATCTCAACCGCGTCGCCTACTTTTGTTCCGGTGCCGTGGGCTTCCAAAAGGCTGATGGTGGACGGGTCCATATGCGCCAATCGGTAGGCCTGTTTTATGGCCTTGATCTGCCCCTTTGCGCTGGGCGCATAGATGGCTTTCCCTTTTCCGTCACTGGATGTACCGATGGCGCGAATAACGGCGTATATGTTGTCTTTGTCCCGTTTTGCATCCTCAAGGCGCTTTAACACCACAAGCCCTAGGCCCTCGCCCAGGATCGTACCGTCGGCGTTTTCGTCAAAGGGTTTTGCGTCGCTTGTGGGGGAAAGGGCCAGGGTCTTGCTGAAGCACAAGTACATGAAAACATCGTTAAAGGTATCAATGCCGCCGCTGATCACCATATCGGCCCTTCCGGTCTGCAATTCCATGCTTGCCAGGTGTATGGCGGAAAAAGAGCTGGCGCATGCGGCATCCACGACGCAGTTGGTCCCTCCCAGATCGAGGGCATTGGATATGCGGCCCGCCACAACATTCCCCAATAGACCCGGAAAAGAATTTTCCTGCCAAGGCACATATTGTTCCGAGATGCGATTAACGATACTGTCCGAAAGCGCGTCGTCCAACCCTTCATCTCTCAGGGCTTTCCGCCATTTGGGATGGCCCAGGCGGGCACCTAAGGTGGTGGTCAATTCCAGAGCACCCGTCACGCCGAGGATGACGCTGACCCGATCCTTGTCGTAAGTCGCGTCATCGCCGTATCCTGCATCAAAAAGAGCCTGTTTGGCCGCAACCATGCCGAGCAGTTGAGAGGTGTCGGTGGCCTCTATGGCATTGGGGGGGACACCGAATTCGAGAGGGGCAAAATCGATGGGAGACAAAAACCCGCCCCGTTTTGCGTGGGTATGGTCCTGGGAGGAAGGATCGGCGGAATAGTAGTCGTCGATGCGCCAATAATCTTCAGGAATTTCCCTGATGCCGTCCACGCCGTTTTTGAGGTTGGCCCAGTAAGCGCCATGGTTGTCGGCCCCGGGGAAAATGCAGCCGATGCCGATAATGGCGATGGGTTCACATCCAGGGTTCACACCGATTTTTTTGTCGTCTTTTGTCGTTTTCACTTCAGGTACTCCAAAACCCGGCCCAATTGAAGGGGCCGTATTTTTTTGAGGTTTTCAGGAAGAGAAATCCCCATATGTTGAATGGTGTCGCAGCGTCTTAAAAACGCGGCGCCGTAAAGAATATTCAAGGCCACCGTTCCCACTTTGCGGTTTTCAGGCGTTTCTAAAAAACTGTCTTTGACCCATTCATTAAAGGCGCCCATGGAAGGCCCGCAATAGATCTGATAGTCGATTTTACGCGAAGGTTCGCCGTTTCGCGCCCAAACCGCAGCTCTGCCCAGATATGAACGAAAGATGAGCGCCATTTTGTGTTTGGGATTGCCTTCAGCCCTTTCAACCTCTCCGGGATCACGATGTCGCCAAAAGGATTTTGTCTCCTGCCACGACTCCTCAAGGGAGCATTTCAAAATGGATTTCTCGATTTTTTTTCGTTCAACCAAAGGGATCTCTTCAATGGCGCCGTAATTCCGGTACAACTCATATAGTTTTGCAGCCCTCATGGCGAACATGGTACCTCTTTTGAGAACCTGGACCTTTACGCCCATTTCAAACATGTCTGCTGCGGGTGCCATTGCCACATCCGCCTGTCGGGTCTCGGCCAGCATCTGGCGAACTACATGGGAAGTTCCCGATTCAACACAGGCTTGGTTGACGGATCCGGTCACAATGAAGGCCGCCCCCATTGCATAGGCTGCGGCCGCGGACCACGGGTTGGATATTCCGCCGCCTAGACCGATTCTGGGAGGTTGAGCGTAATTGAACACCGCCTGCTTTTTGTCTCTCAAGGCCAGTAAGGTGGGAAAAAGCGTCAAAGCCGGTCGATTATCCGTATGGCCCCCTGAATCGGCCTCGGCAACGATATCCTGGGCCAGAGGAATGAGAGCGCATAATTCGGCCTGTTCGGGACTGAGTTCCCCGGACAGCACCAATTCATCGATGAAATGTTTCGGCGGTGGAGAGAGAAATTTCTCCGCCACTTCCTCCCTCGATAATTTTGCAATGATGTGATTGGGGGTGACCACTTGGCCCCCATCGTCCCGTGAAATGCCCGAAACCCGGTATCGCACCAGCGGCAGGGTCACATCAAGGAAAGCGGCAGCCTCCACAAGCCGGATATTTCGATCCAGATAAAGCTGAACCGTGTCCGCTTCCAACTTCGGTTCGTTGGGGCTGTGTATCAGATTAAATCCGAAAGGCTTATCCGAGCATCTCTCAGTTAACTGGTCAATGGCCTTTCCAATTTCCGCAAGATCCAGCCCCCCCGATCCGAAAATCCCCAGCAACCCACAGTCGGCAACCGCTTCCACCATTCCCACGGAAGCGATACCGTTGGCCATGGCCCCGGTATAATACGCATAGTCTATTCCGTGATCATCGCAAAAAGATCTGTCTCCAAGGTTGGCGGCAGGCAGAGCCGCCAAACTGCCGATAATGGGAATGGTGGAATCCGAACTCAACATGGCCTCGGTCATGTCCCCGTTTATGACGACGAGCCCCAGACCGTTGTTCTTAAAAACGATATGAACGGGACAGTTCAGGTGCTTGACGGCCTCCCAACTCTCCGGTTTATGGTAAGGAAGAACATTCGCACTCTTATGGAGCCAGCCGATGGCCGGGCCGGGCAAAAATTCACTGTCGGCAAAAGACTTGCTCGCTTCAATGGCTTTAAGGGAAACCTTCATACGGTTCAGCCAGCTTTCGGCTTCCTGCTTTTTTGTGGTTCGAAGGCTCTTTTTGAAAACAACTTTTCCATCGATTTTCTTGTATCCATACCAGTTCCGGTTGTTCCGATAAAGCATGGGCTGACTGATGAAATATGTGGGTCTTTGCATCTTGATCCTTTTAAATATTGATGTGAGCTCTGATAGGTACCAAAGTAGGGACCCAAAAGCAATTTATACTTTTTTTCCCATATGCAAGGTGAATCTGAGCAGCCCTTTAAAATTTCGCCAGCATCTTAATCCATGCGCCTTTGGTATTGACATAACCGAGAAATGAATGCTACTCATAACGGAAACGTAATGCTTCGGAGTATTTTCACATGGATATTCTCTTGCAGGTTGTTGTTTCCGGTCTGGCCACAGGCGGTGTTTACGGTCTGATCGCTCTTGGGTTTGTTCTCATTTATAAAGCCACCAGCATCTTGAATCTTGCCACCGGCGCCTTCATGTCACTGGGGGCTTTCGTTTGTCTATCAATCCTCACGGAAACCGGTGCGCCATTCTGGGTCGCCTTCACCGGCACCCTGGCATTTGCCTTTCTGTTGGGACTAATCATAGAAAGGCTGGTGCTGCGGCAACTCATCGGGGAACCCATCATCTCGGTCATCATGGTCACCATCGGCCTGGCCTTTATGCTCCAAGGCATTACCCACATTATCTGGTCCCCTGAATACCGATCCTTTCCCGAAATTTTCCCGCCTGAACCCCTCGATCTGAATTTCGCCATCGTCCCCTCGGGACTCCTGTGGGGCTTTGTTTTTGCCATCATCAGCTCCATCATCTTCATCCTTATCTTTAAATTCACCCGAACCGGTGTGGCCATGCGCGCCACGGCCAATGATCAGCAGGCCGCTCTCTCCATGGGCATCAGCGTTCGCTGGATATTCGCCCTTTCCTGGAGTTTCGGCGCCATTGCCGCCGTTATCGGCGGCATCGTCATCGGAAACATCAGCGGCATCAGCATCTACATGGGAGACATCGGTCTCAAGGTCCTGGCCGTGATCATACTGGGAGGGTTGGACAGTATCGGTGGGGCCATCATCGGTGGGTTCATCATCGGCATCCTGGAAAATATGACCGGCCTCTACATCGACCCGCTGGTGGGCGGCGGCGCAAAAGCCGTGGCACCTTTTTTCATTCTGGTCATCATCCTGATGATCCGCCCTTATGGCCTGTTCGGAAAAAAGATTATCGAGCGGGTGTAAGGGCCATCATAGACAATACCAAATCGGGACAAAAACCATGAGATGTGGCGATTTCAGAGAAACCTACATCAAGGACGAAGAAATTTTTCAATCCTTGTTTGTCAAGTGGTGGCTGGGCCTTTTCTTTGTATTCCTTCTGGTCTTTCCCTTTGTGGCCAACGCTTATCTGTTGTATGTGGCCAACATGATCGGTTTTGCGATCATCGCCGCCATTGGCCTTAACATCCTCACGGGGTTTACCGGGCAGATTTCCCTGGGGCACGCAGCCTTTGCCGGCGTCGGCGGTTATACCTCCGCCATTCTGGTCACAAAACTGGGGTTTTCCTTCTGGATTGCGCTGCCCTGTGCCGGCGTCATGGCCGCCATTGCCGGACTCATCATCGGCATTCCATCCCTTCGGGTCAAAGGGCTCTATCTCTGCATCGCCACCCTGGCGGCACAGTTTATTTTCGAGTTTATTTTCGTTCACTGGGAAAGTCTGACCAAAGGCGTTCGCGGTATCAACGTACCGCCGCCCAGTATCGGAAGCTTTCTCATCAACACCGAAAAACGGTTCTATTTCCTCACGCTTTTCATCGTGGTGCTGGCCGTAATTTATGCGCGCAACCTGGTTCGCAGCCGCGTGGGCCGGGCCTTTGTGGCCATTCGGGACCGCGATCTGGCAGCTGAGATCATCGGCATCAACCTCTTTCGGTATAAACTGACCGCCTTTGCCATCTCGTCGTTTTATGCGGGCATTGCCGGGGCCCTTTGGGTGGGCTTCATCCGCATCGTCACCCCGGAACACTTTCCATTCTATCTGTCGGTACAGTACCTGGCCATGGTTATTGTGGGTGGCATGGGAAGCGTCATCGGATCCATCTTCGGCGCCATCTTCATGACCCTTGTCCCTGAAGTACTCAATGTTTTAAGCAGCAGCCTGACAAGTGTCTTTGCGGGAGCAGGCCACTTCTTCCTTTCCTTTAAAGAGGTGGTTTTCGGTGGCCTCATCGTATTTTTTCTCATTTTCGAACCCCGCGGTCTGGCGGAAATCTGGCGCCGTATCAAGGCTTTCTTTCTACTGTGGCCTTTTTCATATTGATATCTGTTCACAGGGTGCAGGGGGCAGTTATCAGGGTTCAGGATGGAATTTGAAGATTTGAATGTAATGTTTGGATATGAATCGAAGTTGATTTTTCTGCACCCTGACAACTGCACCCTGACAACTGCTCAAAAGGGAGGTGATGCCGGTCATTCTTAATCTGTAACGGAACCCGGGCCGAAAAATGTGCCCGCCAAACAGGATCATCAAAAAAATGGAGGAGGAGACGACAATGAAAAAAAGGTTTTTTGCGTCATTGGGACTAGCAGTTCTGGTAATTCTTTTCATGATGAGCTTGGCACCAACCGCCTTTTCAGCCGATGAGATCAAAATCGGCGCCGTTCAGCCGGTGACCGGTCGATTTGCCTTTGCAGGGGTTCATATCAATGCAGGGTTAAAAGACGCACTGATGATGGCCAATGAGGAAGGGGGCATCAACGGTAAGAAAATCAAATACATCATGGAAGACGGCACCTACAAGGTGGATGTGGCCGTGGCCGCTTTCAAGCGGATCATGGCCCGGGACAAACCGGTGGCCATGTACGGCGAAAGCACGGCATTAGGCAAAGCCATGTCTCCTGAAATCAAGGACCGATACAAAATCCTGTACAGTTCCACCTCTTTTTCCAGCGAACTGGCCGATACGGCCAAAAACCCCTTCGTATTCGTACCCGGACCCACCTACAGCGACATGTTCGGCATTCTGCTTCAATACATCGCCAAGGAAAAACCCGGTGCCAACGTGGCCTTTTTCTATAGCGATACCGAATTTGGAAAAGATCCGGTCCCTTATGGCCGGAAAATGTGCAAAAAGCTTGGGCTCAACCTGGTGGCGGAAGAAGTGGCCAAGGTGGGGGGTGTGGACATCACCAGCCAGGTACTGGATCTGAAACGGAAAAAAGCTGAATACGTTATCTTTCAGGGGTTCGTGCTCTCCCCCATCCCGGCGGTCCTGAAACAGGCGCGGGATTATGGGCTGAAAGCTAAATTCATGGGCACCTTCTGGGGCACCCACAAGATGCTATTAGACAAACTGGGACCTCTGGCCGAAGGGTACCTGGGTGTCATGCCGTATGCCTTTTACTCCCAGACGGAAATTCCCATGATCAAAAAAATCAGGGCATGGACGGAAAAAAATTACCCCAAGATCAAATATAGACCCACCGCCTACATGCAGGGATTTTTCACGGGCCTGGTGTTTGTGGAATGCCTCAAGCGGGCGGATAAAGCCGGTGAATTAAATGGCCCGGGCCTGGCCAAAGCGCTTCAGACCCTCAAAGATGTCGATACCGGCGGACTCATGTGCCCCTACACGGTAGTCGACAACAAAATTCCTTATGGAAGGGTTTACAAAGCAAACATAAAGAAGAAAATCTTTGAACCCATTTCCGATTGGATCAAGACCGAGTAAACCGCAGAATAATGAACAAGGAATATCGAATGTCGAAGGTTTCCCAATGACCACTTCTTCGGTTCGAAATTCCTTGTTCGAAATTCGAAATTCGCTTTTTTTGCTTATAGGTTCAACCCCATGACCGACATCATCACCATGCCCATGCTCCTTAAGCGTAATGCCGATCGCCTGGGAGACACCCGGGTCGCCATTCGTGAAAAAGAGTTCGGCATCTGGCAGCCCGTCACCTGGAAAGGGTATTTTGAAAACGTGCGGGATTTCGCCCTGGGACTCCATCACCTGGGTTTCAAGCGTGAGGATAAGCTCTCCTATGCCGGTGATAACCGGCCTGAAGGCCTCTATTCGGAACTGGCCGTTCAGTCCCTGGGAGGCGCCATCGTCGGCATCTATCCAGACAGCCACCTGGACCAGGTGGAATACATTATCAACCACTCCGATTCCATTTTCGTGGTGGCCGGCGACCAGGAACAGGCGGACAAAATCCTGGAAATAAAAGACAAGTGCCCCGATATCATCAAGATCATTGTGGATGATCCAAAGGGAATGCGGCGCTATGAGGAGCCCACTCTCGCATACTTTAAAGATATTCAGAAACTGGGTAGAACGCTCCATGAAAAAGAGCCCCATCTCTTTGATGAAATGATTCAAAAAGTCGAGCCCGATGACGTGGGCATGATCAATTATACCTCAGGCACCACCGGGCTGCCCAAAGGGAGCATGATCACCCACAAAAACATGTACTCCGTGGCCAAAGGCCAGGACGAAGTGGATGAAGCGCAGGATGACTTTGAATATGTGTCCTTCCTACCACTTCCCTGGATCGGAGAGCAGGAATTCGGCGTCTACTGGGCCCTTTACAAAGCCTTCACCGTTAATTTCCCTGAAAAGGTCGAAACGGTTCAGGAAAATATTCGCGAGATCGGTCCCCACATCATGCTGGCGCCGCCACGCATATGGGAGCGCATGTGTTCGGACATCCAGGTGAAAATACAGGACGCCGTATGGATCAAACGGATGGCCTACAAGTGGTTTCTGTCCGTGGGGTACAGGGTGGCGGATCACATATTGAACAAAGAACCGATCCCCTTAGGCCTCAAATGCCTTAACATGCTGGGATATGTTTTTTTGTTCAGGTCCCTGAAGAATTATCTGGGTCTTGCCCGGCTGCGCCACGTCTATACGGGCGGGGCACCCCTGGGGCAGGAGATTTTCAACATGTTCATGGCCCTGAACGTCGACATCAAACAGGTCTACGGCATGACCGAACAGACCGCAGGCTCCATCATGCACCGGACCGGCGACATTCGCCTGGATACGGTGGGAAAACCCATCCCGGGCGTTGAGTTCATGGTCTCTGATTCAGGAGAGCTGTTGAGTCGGGGGAATACCATCTTCAAGGGGTATTACAAAAACCCCGAAGCCAGCGATGAAGCTTTGCGGGACGGCTGGTTTCATTCGGGAGACGCGGCCATCATTGAAGATGACGGCCACATCATTATTATCGACCGTATGAGCGACGTCATGAAACTGGTTGACGGCGGTAAATTTTCACCCCAGCTCATTGAAAACAAACTGCGGTTCAGCCCCTATATTGTGGATGCCGTGGTCATCGGAAAAAATCGGCCGTTCATCACAGCCATGATTGCCATTGATATGGCCAATGTGGGAAAATGGGCCGAAAACAACCAACTTGCCTACACCACCTTTACGGATCTTTCCCAGAAAAAAGAAGTCTACGACATCATTGCGGTGGAAGTGGCCAAAGCCAATGAGACCCTTCCCAAAGTGGCCAAGGTGAACCGATTCGTATTGCTTTATAAGGAACTGGATGCCGATGATGACGAATTGACCAGAACCCGCAAAGTACGACGAAAGTTCGTTGAGGAGAGATATAAGGACCTGATCGAAGGGTTGTATGGCGACCGGGAGGAAATTCCGGTGGAAGCCGACATTCGCTACAAAGACGGCAAAGAGTTTCGGATGAAGACCACCGTTTGGATCAAACAGGTGGAACCGCCTCAATAATAGATGATACCCCATTCAGCGGCACACAAAAAAATGGACGAAAAACAAGATTACCAGCTTGAAATCAAAGACATCCATCTCAGTTTCGGGGGTATCAAAGCCCTCCATGGCGTGAGCACAGGCGTCAAAACGGGAGAAATATTCTCCATTATCGGTCCCAACGGCGCGGGCAAAACCTGTCTTCTGAACTGCATCAATCGATTTTACCAGCCAGACGAGGGGCAGATCGTTTTTGAAGGTCAGGACATCACCGCCCTGAAACCGCACCGCATCGCATCTTTAGGCATAGCACGCACCTTTCAGAATGTGGAACTTTTTGGGCACATGAACGTTCTGGATAATATCAAGCTGGGGGCCCACGTTCATTTGAAATCAGGGTCCATTTCAGGCGGACTCTATTACGGTAAAACAAGGGCCGAGGAGATGGCCCTTAGAAAAGACATCGAAGAGCGAATCATTGATCTCCTTGAAATTGAACCCATTCGAAAACACGTGGTTCATTCCCTTCCCTACGGCCTTCAAAAACGTGTGGAAATGGCCCGGGCCCTGGCCATGCGGCCCCGGGTGCTCCTTCTGGATGAACCGGCCACGGGCATGAACCTGGAGGAAACTGAGGACATTGCCCGGTTTATCCTGGATATCAACGAAGAGTGGGGCATCACCATCATTCTCATTGAACACGACATGGGTGTGGTAATGGATATCAGTAACCGCATCTGTGTGCTGGATTTTGGCATTAAGATCGCCGAAGGAAATCCGGCGGAAATCCGGCACAATGAAAAAGTCATCAAGGCCTACCTGGGAGAGGAGGACATCACCTACTCCCGGCTCGGGGCATAAAAAAAATAATAGAAAAAAACCCGGGATAACCCTATGGAACCATTGCTTGCCGTCAACAACATTGAAGTCATTTATCATAACGTGATCCTGGTACTGAAAGGCATGAGTCTCCAGGTGGATGAAGGGCGCATCGTGGCGGTCCTCGGAAATAACGGGGCCGGTAAAACCACCACCCTTAAAGCCATTTCGGGGCTTCTGAAATCCGAAGACGGCGCCGTAACCGACGGCCAGATCCGATTCAAAGGGGAGCGCATCGACCGCAAACAACCTGAAGCAATTGTTCGAAAAGGCATCTTCCAGGTCATGGAGGGGCGACGGGTGTTTGAGGACCTCTCCATTGAGGAAAATCTCATTGCCGGCGGACACACCAATCGAAGCCGGCGAAAAATGAAAGAAGACATTCAAAAAGTTTACGGCATGTTCCCGAGGTTGAAGGCCAGGAAAAATGTTCTGGCCGGATACATCAGCGGTGGCGAACAGCAGATGCTGGTCATCGGCCGGGGCCTCATGTCCCTTCCCACCCTCATGCTCCTGGACGAACCCTCCATGGGCCTGTCCCCTCTGCTGGTCTCCGAAATATTCAAGATCATTCAGCACATCAACCAGGAGGAAAAAGTGAGCATCCTGCTGGTGGAACAGAACGCACGATTGGCCCTATCCATCGCAAGCCACGGCTATGTGATGGAAAACGGCCGCATTGTTCTGGACGACACCGTGGAAAAACTGAAAGAAAATGCCGATGTGAGAGAGTTCTATTTGGGACTCACGGAGGTGGGCAAGAAAAAGAGCTACCGGGACGTGAAACACTACCGAAGAAGAAAACGGTGGCTTACTTAATATTGTAGGGGGCAGTTGTCAGCACTGGCGGTTATTATGCTGTTACTGATAACTGATAACTGACAACTGATTTCATAGGAGGTTTATGATGGGTAAAGAAGATCTGGTCAAAAAAGAGATGGACCGAAGGACTTTCATGAAAGTCACGGGGGCTGTGGGTTTGGGAATCACAGCCACCTCCTTTGGCGTTCCAACCCTGCTGAGAGCTGCGCCAGCAACCGTTAAAATCGGGTCCGTTCAGCCGGCTACAGGGCCCCTTGCGGTGATCGGACAGGGCCAGCGCAGGGGAAATCAGCTTGCGGTGGATTATATCAACGCCAAGGGCGGTATCAAATCCATGGGAGGGGCGAAACTGGAACTGCTCCTTGGAGACAGTGAAACCAAAGCCACGGTGGGCCGCAGCGAGGCGGACCGGTTGATTAAGGACGGCGCATCCGTACTGATCGGCGCGTTCCAGAGCGGTACGGGCATGGCCATTGCCACCCTGGCGGAACAGCGACAAATCCCCTTCGTGATGGATGTGGCGGCCCTGGATGTCATTACCCAGAAAGGGTACAAATACAGCTTTCGCGTTTTCCCAACAGTCACCACCTTTGGAAAAACGGCCTGCAAATATATCGAACAGATGATTAAAGAGAAAAAAGTCACCCCCAAAAGAGCCGTGGTCACCAACACGGGCGACCCATTTGGAAAAGGCCAGGGGGGGAATTTCATCAAATGGTTCAAAAAATCCGGTATCCCGGTGGAAATCGTGGAACATATCACCTACCCCTTGGGCATCCATGACCTTTCCTCCGAGGTGGCGAAAATCAAGGCCGCCAAACCGGACCTGCTCTTTCCCGTGTGCCGGCCGGGAGACTCCATAATTTTGACGCGGCAGCTCCTCAAACAGAGGGTGCCGCTCATGGGCATCATCAGTCCGGGGAGCCCCGGGTGGTATGAGCCGAAAGTGATCAAAGACCTGGGCAAACTGGTCTACTATGTCATGGACAATGTTCCCTGGGTCAACGCGGCGAGCCCGATTTACCAGGAAGCCAACGCGCTGTTCAATAAGAAGTACGGGGGATATCTTGATACCAATTCCGGTTTTGCCTATACGGGCATTCTGGTAATTGCCGACGCGCTGGAAAGGGCCGGGTCCGCGGACAGTGATAAACTCCTGGCCGCCATCAGGACGACCGACCTGAAAGCGCAGCCCATGGTGGGAGATGCCATCCGTTTTGCGGAAAACGGCGACAACATCAATGCCGCAACGGCCATGGTCCAGGTCCTGCCGGATCCTGATCCCATAAAGCGGGTCAAGGTGGTCCTGCCCAAGAGTTTCGCCCAGGCGGATTACGTGTTTCCCGCCCCACAGATCTGGGATAGAGGATAATGGACTCCACCCTTGCCCTGCAACTCCTGATCCAGGGGATTCTGCTGGGAGGGCTCTATGGACTCATTGCCCTGGGGCTCTCCCTGATCTTCGGGGTAATGGGGGTCATTAATTTCGCCCATGGCCAGATAATGGTCATCGGCATGTATTTCTCCTACTGGATATTCGTTCTCCTCGGCATCGAGCCCTACCTTTCCCTGGTCATTGTTTCCGCCGGGATCTTTGTCCTGGGTTACGTCATCCAGTCTTCCGTGGTCAACCGGATTCTCGATTACCCCGAAGCCATGCAGGTACTTCCCCTTGTGGCCATCGGGATCGTTTTGGAAAACACCGCACTCCTCTTGTGGGGTCCGGATCACCGGAGTCCGCACACGGCTTTCAGTCTGGATACCATCTGGCTGGGAGACGTCATGATCGATGTGTCGCGCCTCATTGCATTTTCCTTTGCCATTATTATAACGTTTGCTATCGTCATCTTCCTCAAAAAGAGCAATATGGGAAAACGGATCAGGGCTGCGGCCGATAACCGAATGGCCGCCACGTTGGTGGGGATCAATGTGAGCCGCATCAATAACTTTTCCTTCGGGTTGGGGGCTGCCACAACCGGTGCGGCAGGAGCGCTATTGCTGCCGCTCATGCCCCTTTCTCCCAGCCTGGGGCACGATTTTACACTGACCGCTTTTATTGTGGTGATTCTGGGCGGCATGGGAAATCTGGTGGGGGCCCTCGCGGGAGGGCTCATCTTAGGCGTTGCCGAATCCATGTCCACCCTCTTTTTGCCCGCCACCCTCAAACAGGTGGTCAGTTTCGGAATACTGATCGTGATCATGCTTTTTCGTCCCCAGGGGCTTTTAGGGGGGAAGAAATGACCCGGCTCTATATTTTATTGGCCGTCTTACTCACGATTCTTCTTCTGGTCCCGCTTTTTCTTGAAACATACGTTCTGGGTATTTTTGTCATGATTTTTTTCTATGCCTACCTGGGTCAGTCGTGGAACATTCTCACCGGGTATACGGGACATATTTCTCTGGGGCACGCCCTCTATGTGGGTGTGGGGGCATACACCTCCACCTACCTTGCCCAGAACTATGGACTCAGCCCCTGGATCGGCATGCTGGTGGGAGGCGTTTTCGCAGTGATGATCGCCCTTTTCCTGGGGTACCTGGGATTTCGTTTCGGGCTCAGGGGCGTTTATTTTGTCATCCTGACCATCGCCTTTGCGGAAATCACCCGCCTGATCGTCTCCCACGTGGAAGCGCTCGGCTCCTTTTCGGGAATTTTTCTGGATTTCAACCCTTCCTTCTGGAATTTTCAGTTCAGGGGAAATGTGCCTTACTACTATATTGCCCTGGGGTTCATGGTCTTTTCCATCATTGTGGTTCGCATCCTGGAGATATCAAGGGCCGGGCGATTCATGGTGGCCATCCGGGAGGATGAAGACGCGGCCCAGGCCCTGGGCGTCAACGCATTCAAGTATAATATGATCGCCATTGCCTTAAGCGCTTTCATGACCTCTTTAGCCGGCACCTTTTATGCCAATTATATTTTCTATCTTCATCCCGACACACTGTTCGGTATGGCCCTCAGCATCGAACTGATCCTGCGCCCCATCATCGGCGGGTTGGGAACCATTCTGGGCCCGGTCCTGGGATCATTTATCCTCACACCCCTTTCAGAGATCTCCAGAGCCTACTTTACAAAAGGCGGTTTTGAAGGACTTCATTTGATTCTATACGGCATTATTGCAGTTCTCGTGGTGCTTTTCATGCCCAAAGGGGTCATCTATTATGTGAAAAAATGGTTAAATCCCATATTGAGGCTGGATGAAAAAAACCAAGGTTACATAGAAAAAGGAAAAGAGGCTGAAGCGGAATCGTGAGCATTCTGAATGTAACAAATCTGAACAAACGGTTCGGGGGTCTGACGGCCATTTCGAAACTCTCTTTTGAATTGGGGGAAGGCGAAATCCTGGGATTAATCGGCCCCAATGGCGCCGGCAAAACCACCGTATTCAACTGCCTTAGCGGCTTTCATACGCCTGATACGGGTGAGATGATCTTTTCCGGGAAATCCCTGTTGGGCATGCAGCCTTATCAGGTATGCCAGGCGGGTCTTGCTCGGACGTTCCAGATTGTCAAACCGTTTCTGACCATATCTGTTCTGGATAATGTGATGGTGGGCGCCATGATACGGGAAACATCCATTAAAAAGGCCCGTGAAGCATCCATGGAGATTATCCAGTGGGCCGGCTTGGGTCCCATGGCCCACAAAGAGGCCGAGGGGCTCCCCCTTCCCCTCAGGAAACGGCTGGAGATGGCACGCGCCCTGGCGACCCGGCCGAAACTTCTTCTCCTTGACGAAGTGATGGCGGGGCTGAACCCTACGGAAGTTTCGGAAATTATTGAACTGATCCGGGAAGTCAACCAAAAAGGGGTCTCCATCCTGCTCATAGAACATGTCATGCAGGGCGTCATGGCCCTTTCAGAGCGGGTGCTGGTCATCAATTACGGCAGTCGAATCGCCGAAGGGACGCCGGTGGAAGTGGTCAAGAATGAAAAAGTGATTGAGGCCTATCTCGGCAAGGAGTTTCTCAATGCTCAGAGTTGACGGCATAGATGTCTTTTACGGGGATCTCCAGGCGTTGAGAGGTGTCGGTTTTGAGGCGGTCGATGGGGCTGTGGTGTCCGTTATCGGCTCCAACGGCGCCGGAAAATCAACCACCCTCAAAACCATCTCCGGCATTCTCCGTCCCCGGAAAGGGACCATCGAATTTGAGGGTGAAGACATCAGCCGGGCCTCCACCACCCGGATTGTTGAAATGGGGATCAGCCATATTCCTGAAGGAAGGCAGCTTTTTCCCACCATGACGGTGGAGGAGAACCTGGAAATGGGGGCGCAGTTTCCCCATATGAAAAAGGTTCGAAGGGAAACCATGGCGGAGGTATTCGGGTTCTTTCCCCGTTTGAAGGAGCGACTCAACCAGAAAGCGGGGACTTTAAGCGGCGGGGAGCAGCAGATGGTGGCCATCGGAAGGGGGCTGATGTCCAGACCCAAACTCATGATGTTCGATGAACCTTCCCTAGGACTTGCGCCCCTTCTAGTCACCACCATATTTGAGATTATCCGTAAGATTAATGAGCAGAATACCGCAATCCTTCTCATTGAACAGAATGTATTTCACGCCCTGACCATCTCGGATCGGGGATATGTCCTCGAAAACGGAGCAATCGCCTTGAGCGGCGATGGGCAATGGCTCCTTGAAAATCCGCATATCCGGAAGACCTATCTGGGGCTGTAGGGGCGAAAAATCTTTCGCCCTTACTTCATGATTCGTCATTCCTTGTTCGATATTGGATATTCGTTTCAGAAATTCTTGATGATTTTGACAAATTTTTTGGATGCGGATGGAGAGAAAAAATGGGAGACAAGAAGGTATTTCATACAGAGAAAGCGGCAGTAACAGGCGGTCCTTACGCCCAGGCGATCATTCATGACGGACTCATCTACACCGCAGGACAGGGCGCCATCGACCCGGAGACGAATCAGCTCAAACTGGGAACCGTGGAAGAAGAAGCGGAGCTCGCCCTTGAGAACCTGAAAATCATTCTGGAAGAGACAGGGTCGTCCCTGAAAAATGTCTTAAAGGTAACCGTCTATCTGCTGGACATGGAAGAGTTTGCCCGATTTAACGTGGTCTATAGGAAATACTTCGGTGAAGATCTGCCGGCCAGAACCTGCATCCAGGCGGCGTGCCTCCCCTTTGAGACACGGGTTGAAATTGAGGCGATCGCTCACCTTTGACAGATCTGCCGGACTTTTCCATATCGGGTTTCATTTAGCAACCAGAGGTGGTATTATTTCTCATAAAATTCCGGAAGCATCTCCGGTTATGGTATTCAGCATATCGAGAGAGGAGGAATTCGTTATGAAAACATTACAGCCTTTTGATCGTATCACTGTGGATTCTGCTGTCATGAATGGCAGGCCCTGTATCAGAGGGATGCGTGTTCAGGTCTCTCTAATACTCAATCTGGCGGCAAATGGCATGACCATGGAAGATATAACCAAGAGCTATCCATATATCGAACCCGAAGACATATCCCAGTGTCTCCGCTACGCGTCCTGGTTGGCCGAAGATCGTATAGACCTGCTGGCTGAGGCTTGAGCTCAATGCGTTTCTTGCTCGATATGGGGATATCGCCTGATACCGGACTATATCTGAAGAAACTGGGTCATGATGCAGGCCACCTGATTGATGAGGGCTTGGAAAAGGCCTCTGATTTTCAAATAATGGAAAAGGCAATGAATGAGCGGAGAATCATCCCCCCTGTGTCAGAATAGTTGACGCTTCTTTGAGATTAAGAAAAATTCACAGTATAAAAGGAATACGCAAATGGACAGAATTGTAGCTCATTGGGTGGAAAGATCAGAATATGATCTCGATACCGCTAAGGCGATGCTGAACACAGGCCGTTATCTATATGTTGGGTATATGTGCCAGCAAACAATTTAAAAATTGCTGAAAGCGATGATTGCTCATCAAAACAAAGAAAACCTGCCCATACACAATTTGAATCGTCTTGCGGAAGTTGCTGAAATTGCGGATCTGTTGAGTTCAGAACAGAACACTTTCTTGGCGGAATTGACGCCCTTTTGCATTGAAGCACGTTACGGCGATTTCAAGGAGAGTCTGTCTGAAATCATCAATAAAGAAACGGCAGAGGTAATCTATCGGAAGACCCGGGAGATGTTCGAATGGCTTTATCAGAAAATCAGGTAGACGAAATCGTCACAGGCTTTATTTCGAGACTTGTGAGTGAAATCTCTGTTGAAGAGGTTATCCTGTTCGGGTCCTACGCCCATGGAAATCCTAAAGAACACAGCGATATCGACCTGGCCATTATTTCCGACTGGTTTGGCGATAAGACACGCATCGAAAGCATGCAGTACCTATCCCGGATTGCAGCACGTTATAACACTCTAATTGAGGCGATACCGTTTACAACTGAAGAATATCGGCAATTGGACAGAAGGACCTTCTTGGCCAGTATCGTGAAAAGGGGTAAGCCTTATCATCCTGATTCTGATAGCCCCAGTTTGACTTGAGCAATTAGCCACAGACCCACACGGACGTACAGGGACTCTCTAAGAGATGGAACTTGAGGCGTTGAACTGCAGAGTCAGGGGCGCCATCTTTGACGTAGACTGGGTTTTCAAGCCCACGGGATGAAAAACAGTTCGCTCGGGATGAACGGTTTCGAAGTCTGTACCCTGCTGAGACAAAGCGACAAACCGGACATCCCTGTTCTGTTCCTGACGGCACACCAGGCTGAACACGACCTAAAGGAGATTCACGATCTGTACCGACCGTTTGCCTATCTGGACAAGGGGGGCGACTATGGCGTGGATACTTTCCGGCTGACTGAAGAAGAAATGAAACAAGAGGCCAGTCTTGTCTGAGATAATTTGCGATACATCGCCCATTCAATATCTTCATCAGATTGGGCAACTGAGCTTGTAGCCTGCATTGGCCAGGAGTGTCATTGTTCCGCCTCATGTCGTCAGGGAACCCGAAGCGGGGAGGAACCTTGGCATAAACCTCCCGGATATTGATAACTTGAACTGGGTAACGGTTCGCAGTCTTCATCAAAACCTTGAATCCCATAAACCAAGAATATCGAACCAGCAACGAAAAATGATTGTCAAAAAAAAGGATGCCCTTGCAAAATGAATGATACTGAGATAGATTGGGTGAAAATTTTCAGGACCTTCCTTAAAATAAGATCCCTTTCGGCGGGTTTTCTGAAGAAACGGTGTCTGTAGGGATGAACCCATGAAAAAAATCCTTGTCGTCGATAATGATCTACTGATCCTCGAATTCGTTAAAGACCTGCTTGAGGAAAACGGTCATGAGGTCCGTTTGGCTGAAGACGGTTTGAAAGCCCTGGATATCCTTCAAACCTATTTCCCGGACCTCATATTTGTGGACCTGGTCATGCCCAATATCGATGGGCGCCAATTGTGCCAGGCCATTCGTCAGATGAAGCGCCAGGAAAACAGCATCATTGCCGTCATGTCGGCCCTGGTAGCCGAAGAACGTATCAATATCGCCGATCTTGAAGCGGACATCCTGATCGCCAAAGGGCCATTTCCAGAACTCTCCCTTAATATTTTGTCGGTGGTGAAAAATCCGGAAGAAAACCGCCTTAAGTGCCTGGGGGGTAATATCCTGGGAGCTGGGGACATGTGGCCCAGAAAAATCACCCAGGAATTGCTTTCGGCAAAACAGCATTTTCAAATCATTCTCGAAAGGATGAAAGAGGGCATACTTGAAATCGAAGCGGATGGCAGGATCATATCCGTCAATGCAAGTGCCCGTTTCCTGACCGGACTCTCTGAAAGCGATCTTTTGGGAACCCGGTTCGCCACACTGTTTGCCGAGGAGCACCAGGCGCAAATCACGGAACTACTCAAACAAAACTGCAAGACAAAAGAAATTTCTGAGATCAATGAAGAATCACCGGTCTTGTTCTGCGAACGTCTCGTTGTGCTGAACCTCATCCCGCTGCAGGACCACGTGGTTATCATCATCAATGACATTACCGAGCGAAAACGGAAAGAGCTGGAATTGAATGAAAGCCAGGCACTCATTGGTTCCCTGGTGGACAATATGCTGGATGCGGCGGTTATCATTGATCAGAACGGCAAAACCCTTTTCGTCAATAATGCCGCAGCTGAACTCATCGGCATGACATCCCCACAAGATGCGGTGGGCATACGCGTCAAAGATTTCATTCACCCGGACTGTATGAAATCGGCCATCAGGAATTACCTGATGGTAAAAAGGCGCCATGCCAGGTTTCTCAACGAATATAAAATCATCACACCGGATGGCCAGGAGAAGGACGTTGAAGGGTTGGGCACCAATATCATATTCAAGGGTATGCCCGCCCACATCGTGACGCTCCGAGACATCAGCGAACGAAAAAGCGCCGAAAAAGAAATCAGAGACGGCATCATCCGATTGAGTAATAATCTTGAAGAGACCGTCATCTCCCTGGCATCGGCATTTGAAATGAAAGATCCCTATACGGCCGGTCACCAGAGAAGGGTCACGGAAATCGTCTCCGCCATCGCCCTTGAAATGGATATTGAACAGGAAAGTTTCCAGGGTCTGAGGCTCGCTTCCCTGGTGCATGACATCGGAAAAATCAACGTACCCACAGAAATCCTCAGCAAGCCTGGAAAGCTCACTGAACCGGAATTCCAGCTGATCCGAACCCATTCGGAAGCGGGTTATGACATCCTCAAAAAAATCAATTTTCCATGGCCCATTTCCAGGATAGTGCTGCAACACCATGAACGGATGGATGGCTCAGGATATCCCAACGGCTTGTCCGGGCAGGAAATCCTGCTTGAAGCCAGGATTATTGCAGTAGCCGACGTGATCGAAGCCATGGCCACTCACAGACCCTACAGGGCATCACTGGGCATTGAAAGTGCCCTGGAAGAAATTGAAAAGAACCGGGGACGGCTCTACGACAAGGATGTGGCGGACACATGTCTGCACTTGTTTCGGTCGGGAAAATTTCGGCTGGATACAGAGTAATTTTCCTGCACCGCAACAGAGCAAGATACTCAAGATCTTCTCAAATCAGTCTTGCGAATGGTTTTGTATTCCATCAATGGTTATCTCCTTAAAATGAGACCACTATCTCATCGTATTTTTTTCTCCATTTTGCCGAGTGCAGATTCAGGCCTGGCTTCATGTAACCAACAGCCAGCAAAAGGGGAACCCAGTAGTTGTCAGGGATTTTGAACTCCTTTCGAACGGCTTCATGATCAAAACCGTCCATTGGATGGGTCTCCAAACCAAGGCTGGTCGCTGCATACATGAGACTCATGGCGAAGAAACCCGTGTTTTTTGCAGCAAAAGCCAGATTGGCATCAGGACTCCAGTCATAAAGAGACTTTGTGGCGTTCAGGAACCATTCCCGCTGTTCCAGCTGCATTGATCCGGATTTGAGCATTTCCTGCCAATTTTTTTCAAATGTGGAATGGTCTGCCTGCCAGCCGCTCTTATCAGCAAGAACGATTAGGACCACAGGTGCCTCAACGACCTTGGGTTGGTCCCAAGCCAGGGATTTGAGTTTTTCCTTTTCATCGGAATTTCGAAGCACCATTAGATTCCATGGCTGCAAATTGAAACTGGAAGGGGCATTCGCCGCCAATTCTACAATCCGGGTCAACTGAGCTTCAGATACATCTTTTTCTGTATCGAAGAAATTTATGGAACGTCTCTTTTCGCTTATTTCCTGAAAATTCATTTTGGCTCCTTATTGTTGTTTTGGATAAAATCAAGGAACCGGTCAAACAGCAACCGGATCGGATCGCCACCTGGAACGGATTGCGGATCGTACTACTAATATCGCTGAGGAAGTGATTTATAGGGTCGAAGGCGAGATCTTCGGGCACAAGCACAAAGGGAGGTAAGATGGTTGCAAATGAGGCCCTAAATCCCCAGATAAGCTTCTTTCACGTGTTCATCCTCCAGCAATTCCTTTCCCGATCCCTCCAGAACGATTCGGCCGTTTTCAAGGGCATAGGCGCGATGGCACATGGCCAGGGTCTGTCGAACATTCTGTTCCACCAGGAGGATGGTGACCCCTTCTTCGCGATTGATCCGCTTGATCATCTCGAAAATTTCATGAACCAGGATGGGGGCCAAACCCAGAGATGGTTCGTCGAACATCATCAGTTTGGGCAGACTCATGAGACCGCGACCGATGGCAAGCATCTGCTGTTCGCCACCTGACAGGGTGCCTGCAGCCTGCTTCCGTCTTTCCCGCATCCTCGGAAAAAGCTCAAATATGTGCTGCATGGTTTTCTGGCGCTGTTTTTTGGCTGCTCGGGCCAAAGAACCCATGATCAGGTTTTCCTCCACGTTCATTTCGGAAAACAGCCGCCTTCCTTCGGGTACGTGAACAATGCCGTGCTCGATAATTCCGTGTGGGGGAGATCCGTTAATGGGGATGCCGTTGAACTCTATACTGCCTTTGGTGGGCGCCAGCAGGGAAGAGATGGTTTTGATGGTGGTGGACTTTCCGGCGCCGTTGGCGCCGATGAGAACGAGGATTTCTTTCTCTTTCACCTCAAAAGATACATCCCAGAGGACCTGAAGGTCTCCGTAAAAGACATCAATATCGTTAATCCTGAGCATATTCCTCTCCGAGATAGGCTTCAATGACCTTCTTGTTGTTGGCGACTTCCTGAGGATTTCCTTCCGCGATGGTCTGGCCGAAATTGATGGCGTGAATCCGGTCGGAAATGGTCATGATCACTTTCATGATATGTTCCACGATGATGATGGTGGTGCCGTTTTCACGGATTTTCTTAATCAATTCTATGGCTTGGTCCACTTCGGCAGGGTTGAGCCCGGCAGCGGTTTCGTCCAGGAGGAGAAGTTGCGGTCTGGTGGCCATGGCCCGGGTGATTTCGAGCCGCTTTCTTTCCCCGATGGAAAGACTTTTGGCCAGCACATCCTTTCGATGGGCCAGTCCGCAGAAGTCAAGAATTTCCAGGGCCACATCACGGGCCTGGTGCTTGGATTTGACCCTTGAAAATGCCGCGGCAATCACATTGTCTTCCACCGTCATCCGGCCCAGGGGTTTCACCACCTGGAAGGTTCTGGCAACTCCCAGATGACAGATTTTGTAGGTCTTGAGACCGGTAATTTCCCGGTCCTTGAAAAAGACGCCTCCGGAAGTGGGGTGGTGATAACTGCTGATCATGTTGAACATGGTGGTTTTGCCTGAGCCATTGGGGCCGATGAGACCAAAGATTTCCCCCTGTTTCACCTCAAAGCTGACATCGTTGACGGCGGCCAGGCCTCCAAAATATTTGACCAGATGCTGTACTTCGAAAAAGCTCAATCCACAACCCCCTATTTTTTGAAAGGCGACAGCTTCGAAACGATTTTGTTCCAATCCCCCACAATTCCGTTGGGCAGCAGAAGGATCACCAACACTACCAGAATTCCAAACCCCAGGACATGGGCCTGACTCACATACCTGGCAAAGACATTGATGGCATCCGATCCGGTGATGGCGGCCAGCCCCTTGAAAAACCCGAAGAACCCGGTCCTGAAAAATTCATGGACGGCCACCATGACAAAGGCGCCGACCACGGGACCGTAGATGGTGCCGACCCCGCCCACGATCCCCACCAGGATGGCCATGATGGAAATATCGTGAAGGGAAAACACCACTTCGGGATCGATAAACCCCATGTAATTCATAAAGAGTGCGCCGGCCATGCCGGTGAGGAAAGCGGCAACATTCAGGGAGACCATCTTATAATAGTGGGTATCGACCCCGAGGCTTTCCGCTGCGTCCTGGTCCTCCCGAATGGAAAGAAAATAATAGCCCCACCGGGAACCCATAATGATCTGAATGCTCAGAACGGATACAACGGCCAGGCCCAGCGCAATGTAATAATAGGGGACCTTGCTCACAAAGGTCTGGATGATCAGGATGCCCACCATGCCGTCCGTGAGGGATTCCCAGATGGTGGCGACGTGCCGCATGACTTCGTTAAGGGCCAGGGTGGCGAGAGCGAAATAGGCGCCTCGCAATCGGAAAGTAATCCATCCGAAGGGAAAGGCAACCGCCATGGCGGTTACACCGCCGAAAACCATGCCCCACCAGGGGGAGATCCCCAGCTTGCTGGCGAAGAGTCCGGCTGTATAGGCGCCGGTGCCGAAAAAAGCCGCATCTCCGAAAGATACCTGCCCCGTGTACCCGGCTATAATATTCCATCCCGATCCGATGACCACCCACATGAGGACCAGAATCATCAAGTGCTGATAATAATGATCTCTAACCACAAGAGGGAAGGCGAGCAGGACAGCGAGCAAAATTAGTGCCGGAACTTTTCTCATCGTCACGCTCCTTTAGATCTTCGTCAGTCGTTTGAATCCGCCGGGCAGGAAGAGGAGTACCAGTATGAAAATCAACAGGCCGACCAAATCATCAAAGGCCATCCCGATATAGGTGGCGCCGAAGGCCTCGGCCAGGCCCAGGGTTATTCCGCCGAAAATGGCGCCCACTGTGGACCCCAGGCCCCCCAAAATAGTAATGACAAACGCCTTTCTTGTAAAGGGCCCGCCAATATCCGGAAAAAGGTAGTAGATGGGCATGAGAAGGGTTCCGGCGGCGGCCACCAGGGCGGAACCGATACCGAATGTCATGGTGGTGATCCGCTTGGAATTGATCCCCATCAAAAGGGCGGCGTCTTTATCCTGGGCCGTTGCCCGGATGGATCGCCCCAAATCCGTCTTGACCAAAAACCAGAACATCAAGACGGTAAAAAGGATGGCGATAAAAAAGGCGATGGTCAGGGCAACGCTGAAAGAGATTTCTCCAATAAAGAAGGTGGCGTTACTGTATTTTGTATTTACCGACTTATAGTCCGAGGTAAAGATAAAACGGGCGATTTCGGTCAGCACCATTCCGATTCCAACGGTCATCAACACCTGGTTTTCCGGGAGGATTGATTCCACCTCCATGAGGGGATTGAGGGTGAATTTCTGAATCGCCATACCCAGAAAGAAGAGAGCGGGCATACTGACCAGTAACGAAATGTAAGGATCGATTCCCAGATATTGAAAGCACACAAATGTCACATACATGGCCACCATCATAAGCTGTCCATGGGCCAGGTTGATGATCCCCATGACGCCCATAATCAGGGTCATTCCGATGCCGATCAGGCTGTACAAACCTCCCTTAAGGATGCCTGACACCAAGGTTTGAAGAAAAACCTCCATAATCGCCCCCGTATTAAAATTGTAGGGGCAAAAGATTTTTCGCCCTTACCGGTTGTCGGTCTGTTCATAAGCATAAACCAACAAGGGCGGGGAAATCCCGCCCTTGTTTTTTGATTTAACGAGCATTCCACTTGGGTACCGGATAGACATATTTAGCCGTAGAGACATCTTTCGGCCATACCGTTTCCAGTTTACCATTGATCCACTGGACGAGAAAAGTGGGAAGACTGTTCTGCTGAGTCTTTTTCCCATAGGAAATGAATTTCACGGGACCGAATGCGGTCATCATATTGGTGGTGGCCAGGGCTTCCCTTACGCCTTCGGTGGTCAGGGTCTTGGCCCGTTTCAAAGCGTCCGCAAGCACGTACATGGCGGCATACGCTTCGGCACCGTGGTATTCGGTGGGGGTTTTGTATTTGGCGACGAATTTGTCATAGTACTCTTTGGCTCCCGGGTACGGGACCGAAGGGGTCCAAAGGGTTGCGGAGAAAACATAATCGGAAGCGGACCCGGCGTTTTTCTGGAATTCGGGCAGGGTGAATCCGGCGGCACCGCCGACGAAAAGCTTGGGGCTGAAATTGAGTTCTTTGGACTGTCGCATGAGTAGTGATGCGTCCATGATATAGCTGATCATGTACACCAGGTCCGGTTTTTTCGATTTGACCTTGACGAGAAGGGGCTTAAAGTCAATGGCACCGGCCTCATATCCTTCTTTCATGAGAACCTTGAGGCCCATTTTTTCACATTTTTTTACGAATTTTTTGGATCCCGACTGGCCGAAAAGCGAATTTTCATGGAGGACGACCACGGTTTTGACATCTTTTGCCACGGTTTGAAGGAAAGAGCCAAAGGCCTTGGGATATTCACTCACGGGCGGGTTGAGTCTGAAGACGTATTGCCACCCCTGTTCCGTGATCCTGTCGGCGGAGCCCGTATTGACCAGAAAAGGAACTTTCCGCTGCTGTGCCACGGCGATGGTGGCCCAGGTTACGGAAGAGGAGTATCCGCCACCCAACACGATAACCTTGTCCCGGGAAATCAGTTTTTCGATGGCCGAGCGACCCACGTCGGGTTTCCCAGTGGTATCTTCAATTATGAGTTCTATTTTTTTGCCGTTGACACCGCCTGCCGCATTGATCTCGTCCAAGGCCATCAGGAACGATTTATTTTCAATTTCGCCAAATTTGGCCAATTTTCCTGTGAGGGGAAGAACTATGCCCACCTTGATGGTGTCCGCTGCCATTACGGGCGTTGCAACCATCCCTCCCAGAAACACGAACATTGATAAAATACATGCTGCCTTTGCCAGTCGTTTCATAAATGGACCTCCTTGCAGATTTGTTTAGGGTTTAATAACAAAAAGACGTTTTATGCTTTTAAGGATACAACTTGTCCTTTACAGGCTCAACAGAAACGATTCAGGTTATGTTAGGAGGTGACAAATTTGCCAATGACGAAGGAACAAGGCTTTACACAATACCGACAGCGTTAGATCATAGTGGCAATTTTTTGAAAAATCAAACCATTTTTACTGAAAATCATGTTTAACGTTTTTCCTTCTTGAACATACGGACTTGAACGAAACAAGAGGGACATCCATGCATTTAGGTTGCGGCGCATGAAGATTCATTGTAAAAATAACGGACACGCCCTTGGAGATAGCAATTTTGAGGAGATTCCCAGAAACGCATAAAACGCATGGACGTCCCATTGGAGGAAGTGACACAAATGAGTAAAAATAAATTCAACACCACACCGCAGGAACGATATCTGGAAGACTTCGTAGAGGGAGCAATACATGAGTTTGGACCCGTTACCATCACCGAGGATGAGATCGTCCAGTTTGGCAAAAAGTTTGATCCACAGCTCTTTCACACCGACCCCAATGGCGCCAAAGAAACGGTTTACGGAGGCCTTATCGCCAGCGGCTGGCACACTTGCAGCCTGTTCATGCGGCTGTTTGTTGAGCACTATCTGCCGGGCCAGGCAAGCCTGGGGAGTCCGGGAGTGGATGAACTGCGGTGGCTTAAACCGGTGCGCCCCGGTGATAAACTCTCTTTGCGTATCACTGTAAACAAAGTGAAACCTTCCAGCAGTAAACCTGATCGGGGCGTGTTATTCTCCTTTTGCGAGATGCTGAACCAAGAAAGCGAAGTTGTGGCAACCATGATGGCCTTGAATTTAGTCAGGTATCGTGACCGAGGCTGAGGTGAGGACTTCCATAACAGAAGGGCTGGATAAATAGGGTATGCACTGTTTTGATAATCGATAATGTCATCGTCAAGGCCGAATGATAAAAATGGGGAAGAATCCTCCGAATTTGGAATTCTTGAAAATCGGGTTCTCTTCAGGTATGGTAGGGCAAAATCATTGATGAGGAGAGCCATATGAAACAGATTGCAGAGGGTGTCTTTTTTATTCCGGGGCAAGATGAGATGATCCCGGATTCGCATGTATACCTGCTCGGAATCCCTGATTCCGATGATTTAAGCCTGGTTGATGCGGGACTCATGGGCAAGGGGCGCTATAAAATCGAATCCATCCAGGAATCGGGTGTTTCTCTTTCAAACATTAAACGGGTGATCATGACCCACACCCACCTGGATCATATAGGGTGCCTGGGTGAAATCCGTGAAGCCATACCGCATGCGGAGTTGTGGATTCACGAAAACGAAGCGGTTCCTTTAGAAAATAAAGATGAAAAAACGGTTTATGGCATGGATATGTTCGAGAGCATGTGCCAGGCCCAATACGGGATCAAGCCGGGTGATTTCTGCTTTCCCGTTGACCGAAAACTGTTGGGAGGAGAGGTGCTCGAAATCGGTGGTACCACATGGGAAGTGCTGCATATCCCGGGGCATTCTTCCGGCAGCATCGCCCTTTATCATCCCAAGGACAAAATCCTGATCCCCGGGGATACGGTTTATGCCGATAATGCCATTGGTCGATTTGACCTTCACGGGGCCAGCGGTCCTCAGCTCAGGGATTCCCTCCTGGCACTGGCGGACCTGGATGTGAGCATCCTTCTACCGGGACACAATCGGATTATGGCGAATGTTCCGGAAGGTTATATCCGACAAACCGCCGAACAGTGGGGGCCACATCTCTCCTGAACCGTTGGATGGGGTACCGGAAAAGGGCGAAGGGCATTTTGTGGCAGAAAAGGCGCTGACGATCAAGAATTCCCCAGGTTTTTCAAGGAAGCCAGGATTGATTTGGCAGATTTGCTGATTTTCCGGAGCAGCGGATTCCGGGTCTGCACCTCAACATAGAGATCACCTGATTCAGCGCCCCCTTTTCCCGGTTCACCCATCCCCTTCAATCGGATCTTCTGCCCACCCCTCATGCCGGGAGGAATGCTCACCAGCAGTTCCTTCTGGTTTTTTCGGCACAGATAGCTGATTTTGCCCCCTGATTGAAGCATTTCCGATGAAACCCCAATGATATCCTGGATGTCTTTCCCTTTTTCGGGCAACTCAATGCCCCACTTTTTCTTAAGCCCGTACTTAATCAAACGTCCAAGTTGCCCGCCCATGGGGAACCCTGAGCCCAGGGCTCTACCCTGTCCCTGGCCCTTACCCCGACCCTGTGTACCCACGAAAACCCTGCCGAAAGCATTGGGCTTTCTGAATTCAAAAGAACGGTATTGAGCCCCATAGGCGTTTTTGAAGATTTCATCAAACCCCCTGAGCCCGAAAGCGCGGCTGAATTCCTCAAAAATCTGTTGGATATCGCTCCCTTTGAAAATATCCTGCTCGGTATAAGTCTGCTTAAAGCGATCGTGGGCGGAATCGCCATAAGTTTGCCGCAGGGCGTCGTACCGGCTTCTTTTTTGGGGATCGGACAAAACGGCATAGGATTCATTGATGGCTTTCATCCGCCCTGCCGCCGTATCGTCTCGATTCCGGTCGGGATGATATTCAAATGCCAGTTTTCGGTAGGACTCTTTTATTTGCTGCTGGCTTGCGGATGTTTCCACCCGCAGGACCTCATAATAATCCTGCTGCTCCATTGAACCTCTTTTTCACGGATACGGCAACCCGTAATCGTCGATTAATACCATCTTTCAAGTATTTACAATCCCTCAAGATCCCTGAACCGGTTTACGGAAGCCCGATGCGTCATATCCCTTTGAAATCGGCCCCGCCAACCGTATTTCTTCTGGGAACGGCGGACTGCAATCTTCATGATGGGTTTGAAGAAATGAATCCAGATCCCCGTCCAGAATGGACCCTGCGCCCGAATTCTGTCAGACGGTTCCCACCACCCCATAACCGTCTGCTCATGGCGCCAGAACAGGTATTGAAGGGTATCGGCATCCAGTTTACGCGTTCTCACGTTGGCCCACATACCGTTATAGCGGGTATAGTCCAAAGGGTTTGTCACCAAACCCTGATCCAGCAGTTGCTGCCTTATCTCCGTTTTAGGGTACGGGGTCAAGATCTGGCAATAGGCGGTATCAGCACCCGTGGATTTGAGAAAACGGTAATTTTCAATAATCTCCGCTTCACCGTCATCCGGAAAGCCGAAGATCATGCCCCCCACAACCATGATACCATGATTGTGGCAATTGCGGACAGCCTTTCGGGACGCTTCCAGAATATCCCCTTTGCGTGCGGCCTTAAGATTCTTTTTAGACGCATTTTCCATACCCAGAAACACAGATTTAAACCCTGCCAAGGCCATCTTTTCCACCATCTCTTCGTTTCTCGACATGGTCACACAATCCGCCTGGACCACAAAGTACAGGTTTCGATACCCCCTTGCAATAATAGCATCGCAAAGTGCGATCACCCGTTGGGGATCCAGCACGAAGTTGTCGTCGATCACAAATATGCATCGGACCTTTCGTTTGAAATAAATATCATCCACATCCGCCAGAACCCTTTTTATGGGAAAGGGCCTGAAAGAACGGCCATACATGTGCCGAATGCTGCAGAAATTGCAATTTCTGGTGCATCCCCTGGAGGTCTCCATAACTTCGTACTTGTGGTTCATGATATGGTAGCCCCAGGTCAGACGCCTTTTGTCGCGAATGGGAAGTCTCAATCGGGACAGGTCCAGAAGCTCGCCTTTGGGGTTGTGAACAAATTCGCCGCTCTTGTTGTAAGATAAAGACGGTATGGCCTCAAACCGGTCTTTTCCCTCCAGTGCCCGGACGAGCCGCTTAAAGGCTTCCTCACCTTCTCCACGAATCAGAAAATCAAGCCATTGCGCCTCCCGGCCCCCGGCGATTTCTTCGGCCATGAGGGTTGCGTGATAGCCGCCCACCGCCACCTTCACGCGGGGGAGTAATGTTTTGATCAGTTTGATCAACTTCTCGCAGGTGGCGTACTGCCAGGTCATGGCTGAAAGGCCCACCAGGTCGGGTTGGATTTTCAACAAGACCCGAGTGAGATAGCGTCGGAGTTGCCGCCGCTTGCGGATCAGATCGATAATGTAAACTTCATTTTTTTCGTCAATATTGGCGCCAACGCTGGCAACGCCCAGGTTCGGCAGATGGAAGGCTGATTCGTGCATGATGACCGGCGCCACGTCCGGCATGGAAAGCAGGACAATTTTCATGTTTTCGCCAAAAGAGCATAAACCTCAGCCATTAAACCGTTGATTGAAAATTGGTCAGACCGGTAATCCGGATTCATTTCGCCTGCCAGCGCCACGGTAACGG
>Ga0307987_1000247_pt1 | contig 33467 bp, 25 predicted proteins | sample EllFjometagen181_FD_203157 | JGI IMG/M metagenome (GOLD analysis project Ga0307987, IMG submission 203157) | Marine microbial communities from Ellis Fjord, Antarctic Ocean - #181 | ecosystem: Environmental > Aquatic > Marine > Unclassified | place: Southern Ocean | collected 2014-10-08 | reverse complement strand
CCGGGGTGGACTTCTTTGATCACGCCTTCGATCTCGATCAGATCATCACTTGCCACGGAGGTCTCCTCGGGAGGGTGAAGCCGGCACAGGCTAATCGGCAGGCGTCCGATTCTCAAGGGCCCAATCGAGGCAAATCGTGGTCCCGTGCGTCCTGGGCCCCCTCGGGGCCCTCGAGCTTGTCTCATTTCGTCATGTTCCGCCAAGAGAGTGTCGAGGCCCATGGATTCGGGGATGGCGCTGCCGATGGGCTCAGCGGTCAGCGAAAGCCGCCCGAGCACTGCCTGCGGAGACCGAAGACATGAGCACCCTGCGCACCGCCCTCCCCCTCATCGCTGCGACCCTCTGCTGGGGCGCGGCTACCGACGCCGAGGCGGGCTGGCGTGCGCGGGCCGAGGAGCTCCAGGCGCAGGCCGAGTCGGCGCAGGGTGAGCGACAGCGTGGGCAGGACGCCGTCGTGGTCGCTCGGGTGGATAAACCTGGCGAGCTGGTGGCAGCGGTGCTGGTGGAAGACGGCTTGGCGGTGGAGGGTCGTCCGGCCCTGGTGCTGTCCAGGGAACAGCTCGACAACGCTGTGGCTGCGGGCACCGTGAGCGAGGGTCAGGTGCGCTGGCTGCGCCCCCGGGCCTCGGCCCTGCCCCCCAATCCCCACGCCACCACCGACTTCACCGCCTACACCCTTCAGCCCGGTGAGCTGAAGGTGGGACTGCTCACCGTGGGCGCGGGCATCCTTCCCAACGTGCAGGTGACGGCGATGCCCGCCCTGTTCCTGGCCGGTGTGCCCAACGTCAGCGCCAAGGTCAACGCCATCCAGGTGGGCCCCCTGAACCTGGCCATCACCGGAAATCGTCATGGGCTGCGGCAGGAGAGCTTCCGGGCGGCCTACACCGGCGTGGGCGCCATGGCTTCCCTACGGGTGCTGCCCACCTGGTCGCTGCATGGAGGCTTCAGCTACGCGGGCCTGTCGGCCAAGGGTGTGCCGGACCTCTGCTCCCTCTCGCCGCTGCTGACGGACATCGACACCATCGAGTCCACCTGCGACAGCATCACGGGGCTCAATCCCCAGCCCGTCTCGGCCAGCGGGAGCACCTTCGGCCTCGAAGGCAATGACATCTACGGCGAGATCATGACGGTGAAGGCCGCCACGGACATCCGCTTCAATCGTCGCGACAGCCTGATCCTGCAGGCCTCTGCGGTGCCCTACGCCCGGCTGCAGGTCACCGACCAGATCGACGTGCCAGACATCGCGCAGCTCGACACGGTGCTGGCCTTCGACGGCAAGGTGCCCCTGTCCACCATGTACACCATCAGCGCGGCCTGGCAGGTGGCCTGGAAGAACGTGCACCTGCGGGTGGGCATTGGCACCTCCACGCTGCCTCTGGCCTGGTTGACCCAGACCACCGAGCTGTCCATGCGCTTCGGCGGCAAGGACCGCTGGCAGCGGGGCAAGCAGCAACGCACCTGGCGGCGCAACCGCCGCGGCATCGACCGTGGGCTCGACGGGCTGGATGCGCCGGCCGCGGGCGAGGGCGAGCTGGCTCTGCTGGACTGAGAAGCTTCGGTACGCCTACGGGCGCCAGCGCTCGGCCGTGGTGGGCTGGAGGAAGGGTAGGGGAATGGGGTGGTGGCCTGCCGTGTCTCGGTAGGCTGTTCGGAGGCTCTATGAACGTGGATCAACCGCAGGGAAAGTGGCCTTGGCTGCAGGCATTCATGTCCGGCCTCGCGCTGCTGCTGGGCCTGCTGGGTGTGGTGGTGGTGGTCTACGGCTGGTGCTACCCCGCCGTGGACGTGGGCGTGATCGTCCGTGGGGTGCTGATCGTCGCTGGGTTGGGGCTCGCCGCTGCCGCTGCCATCCCCTTGGCTGTTTTGGCGCTGTTGCGTCGGCGGAGGTGGGATAGGCCAGCTGAATGAGCTCGGACTCCCGACCTGTTCCGCACCCCCGCCGCCTCGCCAGGCTCGTCGCACTGGACGACTTCCTGATCCGCGCCAGCAAGGAGCTGGGGGGTGGCTGAGTTCTGGGAACAGGGGCTCATCCTGAGGGTGCTGGGGGGCAGCCACGCCCACGGCCTCGAGACCCCCCAGAGCGACACGGACACCCGGGGCGTGTGCATTCCGCCGCGGCGCTTCCTGTTGGGCCTGTCGAGCTTCGAGCAGCACGTCTCCGATGACAGCGATCACGTGGTCTGGGCGCTGCGCAAGTTCGTGAGCCTGGCCTGCAAGGGCAACCCGAACATCATCGAGGTCCTGTACACGGACCCGTGCCACCAGCTCCACCTCGACCCCCTGGGCGAGGCGCTGCTGGCCCGTCGCGGGCTGTTCCTCACCCGGCAGGTGGGCGCCAGCTTCATGCGCTACGCCGAGCAGCAGCTGGGTCGCATCGAGCGGCACTATCGCTGGCTGTCGGACCCTCCGACGGGCCAGCCGCACCCCAGCGAGTTTGGCGGCCGGGAGCGCCGCGGGGGCTTTCGTTTCCCCGACACCGGGGCGGAGAAGGCCTACCGCTCGGCCATGAAGTACTGGACGGCCTATCGCACCTGGCGCAGGGACCGGAACCCCGTGCGTGCGGCCCTCGAAGAGCAGCACGGCTACGACACCAAGCATGCCATGCACCTGTGCCGGCTGCTGCGCATGGGGAGGGAGATCCTGGAGGATGGCGAGGTGCGCGTGCTGCGTCCCGACGCCGAGTGGCTGCGGGGTGTGCGCGACGGGGCCCTGCCCTACCCAGAGCTGCTGGCCATGGCCGGGGATCTGGTGGCCGACCTGCCGAGGCTCACCCTGGCGTCGACGCTGCCCGAGCAGCCCGATCGCACGGCGGCGGAGGCTTTGGTGATCGAGCTGCACGAGCGCTTCCTGGTCCGCGGATGACGATGCCGCGCCTCGCGGGCAGGGCGCGGGTCTGTCATCATCCCCCCATGCTCCGTGCCCTCGTCCTCGCGCTCTCGATCCTCCCGGCCTGCCGGCCCCACGGCGTGGTGCAACCCAACGACAGCGACGGGCCGGACACCCGCGACACCCCGCTGGGTGACACCGCCCCCGAGACCATCCCCGACGCTTGGCAGCCCCCGGTCTACGATCCCAGCGAGCTGCCCGCCGACGTGCCCAGGCTCAACATCGTCCTGGACGCTGCGGCCCTGGCCAGGCTGGACGCCGACCCCTTCCACGTCGCCGACGAGCAGGGGGTGTTCGTCGACGGCGAGGGCGTGTCCCACGATGTCGACATCAGCTATCGCGGTGCCTACGCACTGCTGTCGGTGATGACAACCTACGACCTACGAAACTGGAAGATCAAGTTCGACGGCGACGATCGTCATCTCGACCGGCGCGAGTGGAACTTCAACTACGAGCCCCACCTCAACCAGAAGCTCGCCTACGATCTGATGCGCTTCGCCGGGGTGGCGGTGCCCGGCGCCCAGCACGTGATCCTCGAGCTCAACGGCGAGGTTCAGGGGCTGTACCTGCAGTACGAGGACCCCGACAACCGCCACTGGCTCTATGACCAGCTGGGCGACGACGAGGGTGATCTGTACAAGGCCGCCTACGACCTGCCTGACGAGACCCAGTACTTCGGCGATCTCACGGTGCTGGGCGACACCGACGCCGACTATCTGCTGCACTACAACAAGAAGTCAGGGGCGGATGGCGGCGACTACGCCGTGCTGCGCGCCTTCATCGACGATCTGAACACCGTGAGTGACGCCGACTTTCCGGCGTGGCTCGAGGCCCACGTGGATGTGGAGCGCTTCCGTTCCTACCTGGTGGTGTCCAACTTCATGGCCAACTGGGACTCCTACCCCCAGCGTCCCAAGAACTACTGGCTGTACCAGGACGGCCACGCCGAGCGCATGGTCTACATCCCCTGGGACATGGACGGCACCTTCAGTCCAACCACCGACAGCACCTACAACCAGATGGGCACGGGGGTGTCCGTGCTCTACAACCTGGTTGAGCAGGAGTACCGGCCTCCCCACATCAACGAGGGCTGGGAGCGCCCGTTGGTGCACCGCATGATGGCCCTCGAAGACCAGCGCGGGGCCTACATCGAGCGCTACCGGGAGCTGTCGGGTACCATCCTGTCGGCGGGCTATCTGCTCGGGCGCATCGACAGCCTGAGCACCCTGGTGGAGCCCGAGATCAACAGTGTCGACCGTGGGCGCCTGCAAGGCAATGTCCAGCAGGCCCGCAGCTTCGTCCAGCAGCGCTGCGCAACCGTCGAGGCAGAGCTGGAGGGAATGTAGGAGGGGCCGCCCCGCCTCCGTCACCACGCGAAAGGATGCGCCATCCATCGCCGCTGTGGCGGTGTGCCCCACGATGCGTCAGCCGCGTGTCGTTCCCACATACAGCCAGGCCGCGCCGAGCCCCAAGGCCAGGGGAGGTTCCACCGCCATCCCGGCGTCTTCCATCATGGCGGCGAAGCGCTCCGGCGCCGGGAATGCTGCCACCGAACGCTGCAGGTAGCGGTACTCCGCTTTGCCCGACAGCAGGGCGCCCAGCCTGGGCACCACCTGGCGGATGTGGAAGCGCACGGCGCTGGCCAGGAGCCCCGAACGGGGCTCGCCCAGCTCGAGCACCACCACCCTGCCGCCGGTGCGGGTGACCCGGGCCATCTCGGTGAGCCCCAGGGCGCGGTCTGGCACGTTGCGGATGCCGAACGCGATGCAGCTGCCTGCGAAGTGATCGTCGTCGAAGGGTAGAGCCTGGGCATCGCCCTGCACCAGGGTCACCCGGTCGGCCAGTCCGGTGCGGGTGAGCTTGTCTCGGCCCACAGCCAGCATGCCGGCGCTGGGGTCGACCCCTGTGACCACTACATCCGGATGCGCCACGGCGATGGTCACGGCCACGTCGCCGGTGCCCGTGGCCAGGTCCATGACACGGTCTCCCGGTGCGAGCTGCATCGCGCGCACCATTGCCGTGCGCCAGCCGCGATCCAGCCCCAGGGATAGCACCCGGTTGAGCAGGTCGTAGCGCTCTGCGATGGCGTCGAACATGGCACCGCTACCGTCGGCCATGGGGGGCTCCTGGGTGGGGCCCCGCTGTATCCAGCCGATCCGGGGGTGACGATACCCATGGACTGTGGTGTCCTGTTCTCACGGACCCAAGGAACCCATGCGCCGAGGACCTCTGCTGCTCATCGCCCTCGCTTCCTGCGGCGGCAAGCTGGACATCGCACCCCCCGACGACCTGCCGGAGCAGGTGTGGTTTCGGGATGCCACTGTTTCGTTCAACCGCGACTGGTACGTGGCCCTGCGGGACGGCCGCATCTGGGTGAAGCCCAACGAACAGACCGGCGAGCGTGATCTCGGCGACTGGGAGCTGCTGGGCGACACCGGCATCCCCGAGGGCGGGAAGCTGGTGAACTTCGAACCTCCCAGCGCTGTGAGCGCCATCTCTGCCGACGGGACCTGGCTCCAGGCTGTTTCTACCGATGGGGTGATATACCGCGCGTCCGATCTGCGTTCTGGCCTCCGCGGTAGCTTTTCGTGGACCGATCGATGGGGGTGGCCTGCGGGGCGAGGCGAGGGCCTGACCCTCGACGAGTCCACCGACCGCGGCTGGTCCGTCAGCGACTCCCACCCCTTCGATGTGGATCGCTACAGCGACATCTTCGGCCAGGAACACTCTGTGGGCATGGGCGTGGCCCACGTCTACAGGACCAGCCCCGATGGCCGCCGCATCCTCTGGAACGACTGGTGGCTGCCCGCGGACTGGAGCCGGCAGGTCTGTGCCCCCGACCGTGGCGGCCAGCGCATCCTGGCCCTCAGCGCCTCGGCGTCCACCCTGTTCGTGCTCACCGAAGACGGGGCTCTGCACACGCGCTTGTGGGACTTCGACACGGCCGGTGAGAACGACACCCTGACCTACAGCTACCTCGAGGACAACGTCAGCCGGTCGGTGCGCGGCCTGCCCGCTGAGCCCTGGGCGCTGCAGCCCACCATCAGCGAAGGTCGCATCACCGATCGCATCACCATCTTCCAGGACGGTGAGGGAAACGACGCTCGGGTGCTGCGGGTGGAGGGCAGCTTGGACGGCGCCCGTGGGCTCTTCGAGAAGGGTATCGCCGAGGCGGACTGGCGCTTCGTACAGACGGATCAGCCTCTTCTCGGCGACGTCCTGGATGCGCGAGGAGTGGATGCGATGCCAGACCCCGAGCCTCGCTCTGTCAGCCTCGAGGGGACCCTGCGCCGCGAAGACAGTGAGATCGAGCTCACCCTCGAGATCCGGGACTACGATCTATTCTGCTCTCCGGCTCAGGCCGCGCTCTCCTACGACGCCGCGCCGTTGACCGTCGATGGCGAGCCCCTGGTGCTCGGATTCCACCACGTCCACGCCATGCTGGACGAGGTCCGGCCCCAGGACTGGTGGCAGCACGGCGCTGGCCCAGTGCGCGCCGCCCTGCTCATCCCCGACACCATCGCCTTGATCGACGATCCCACCGCCCGTGACGCCACCATGGAGCTGTTGGGTGAGCGGGAGGTCATCAACCTCCGGGGAGAGGCCGGGGTGGACGCCCTGGATCTGGAAGAGATTCCCCGCAGCGACTGGTTCCACGTGCCCCGCAGTGAAAAGGGCAAGAGCGGGGAGCTGTTCCTGCTGACGGCGGGGGGCTGACCCCGAGTCACCGATCCTGACGTTGATCATCCCCATGCGGTCAACGGGAATACTTCAGCCCGACACTACGTAGTTGCAACGTCACCAGCCTCGCTGGCAGCCTCCCGTCCATCCACGCTCGCTCCCTACCGTGACAGCGCTCGATTTAGCCCCTCGGACAGGGGTCGTGATACGGGCGCCTACCCCTCTCTCTGCTGGTGATCCATGCGCCGATCGCTCCTGTTGTTGCTGGTCCTCACCCTGCTGCTCGCCGCCTGTGGCGGCGGCGGGGGGCACGATGGAAACGGTAAGGGCAAGAACGGTAACGGCGAAGACGAGCCGCCCCCTCCCGATCCCCGCACCCTGGTGGAAGCGGTCGAGGTCGTCACCGGCGCCGTGGGCCAGTACGTGGTCAGCTCTGCGGTGGTCGAGAGCGAGGCTGCAGTGGACCTGCTGCCCGAGACCAATGGTGTGGTCACCGCCGTGAAGGTCGAAGAGGGCGACGCGGTGCGCAAGGGCCAGGTGTTGGCGGTCATCGAGAACGCCAACCTCGAAGCCACCATGCAGCGGGCCCAGGCCGAGCTCGAGCGCATCGAGCAGACCTACGGCGAGTTCCAGCGCCTGCGGGAAGCCAACGCCGTGAGCGAGCGGGAATTGCTCGACGCCCACCACGCCCTGGTCAACGCCCGCAGCTCCTTCGACGAAGCCCAGCGCATGGGCGCCTACACCCGCCTGGTCAGCCCCATCGATGGCCACGTGGCGGCCCGCTACATCAAGTACGGCCAGCTGGTGAGCTCCGCCGTCCCCGCGTTCACGGTGGTGGACCTCAGTGAGCTCCGTGTGGTGGCCCAGCTGCCCGAGCGCGACCTGGCTCGCATCCGCGTGGGGCAGACCGCCCAGCTCGTCCCTGTCTACGACAACGAGATCGTGGTGCCTGGCGAGGTGCTGCGCCTCTCCCCGGTGGTCGACGCCCAGACCGGAACCTTCAGGGTCACGGTGGCTCCGGTGAGCGACCAGCAGCTGCTGCGCCCGGGTCAGTTCGTCTCGGTGCGCATCCAGGTGGACCACCACGAAGACACCTTGGTGCTGCCCCGCCGCGCGGTGCTCTACGACCGCGGTGAGCCCTACGTCTTCCGGGTCGAAGACGTCCCCGAAGAAGAGGGCGACGACGAAGACGAGGGCGACGAGGAAGAAGGCGACGACGAAGACGCCGAGCCCGGCTTCGTGGACAAGATCAAGGCCAAGATCACCGAGATCCAGGAGAAGATGGCCCAGGCCCAGGGCATGGGCGGTGACGAAGAAGACGAACCCCTCCCCGGTCCGAAGCGCCAGGCCGCCAAGGTCGAGATCGTGCTGGGCTTCCTCGAGGTCGAGACCGTCGAGGTTATCGGTGGCCTCGAGGTGGGTGAGCTCGTGGTCAGCCTGGGACACGAGGCCCTGCGGGACGAGGCCCGTGTGCGCCTGCCCGATGATCTGACCATGGCGGAGATCATGGAGCAGCGCAAGGCCGAAGAAGAAGCCGAAGCCGAAGCCGAAGCCGAAGCCGAAGCCGTCGATGGCGACGGCGACGGCGACGGCGAGTAGGCGGAGCATCACGATGGACGTGCTCGAGCGCCGACACAAGCTCTTCCGCGCCTTGGTCGATCACCCCGTCGGGGTGCTGATGGTCTTCCTGGGCGCCGCGGTCTTCGGGCTGGTCTCCTACAGCCGCCTGGCGCTGAACCTGATGCCAGACATCTCCTACCCCTCGGTCACGGTGCGCACGGAAGTGCCCGGCGCCGCCCCCGAAGAGGTCGAGGATCAGGTCAGCCGGCCAGTGGAAGAAGCCCTGGCCACCGTGCAGGGTCTGGTGGAGCTCGAGAGTCGCTCCCGTGCGGAGCTGTCCGACGTGGTGCTGGACTTCGGCTGGGGCACCGACATCGATCAAGCCGCCCAGGACGTGCGCGAGCGCCTGCAGACCACCTGGCTGCCCGACGAAGCCGAGCGCCCCCTCATCCTGCGCTACGACCCCAACCTCGAGCCCATCCTGCGCCTGTCCATCTCCACCGAGAGCTTCGAGACGTGGCGGAAGCGCGAGCTCGAAGAGCGCGCCCAGGCGGCCGAGCTGGCCGAGAAGATGGCCAAGGCCCAGGCCAAGCAGATGAACAGCCCGCTGATGAAGCTGCTGGGCATGGGCGGGGATGAGGAAGACGCCGACGCCGATGACGCGGCGGCCGTCGCCGAAGAGGTCCCGGAAGAATCCGCCGACGAAGAAGAGCCCCTCCCCGACTACGAGCCCGCCAGCCTCTACGATCTGCGCGAGCTGGCCGAGCGGGAGATCAAGCCCATCCTCGAGGCCATGGACGGCGTGGCTGCGGCCAAGGTGCGTGGCGGTCTGGAGCGCCAGGTGCTCATCGAGCTGCGGGAAGACTGGATGTCGGCCCGCAGGGTCACCCTCGAGCAGGTGCAGGCCGCCCTCATCGCCCAGAACGTCAACATCTCCGGTGGGTCCATCCGCGAGGGCGACACCGAGTACCTCATCCGCACCCTCAATCAGTTCGAGTCGGTGCAGGAAGTGCGAGACATCGAGCTGGTGCGCGCCGACGGCGCCAAGGTGCGGGTGGCCGACGTAGCCACCGTGCGCGAAGCCCACAAGGATCGCGAGGTGGTCAGCCACCTCGACGGTCGCGAGGCTGTCGAGCTCGAGATCCATCGTGAAGCCGACGCCAACATCGTGCAGGTGGCCCGCGCCGTGAAGGCTCGCCTGGGGCTGGACAAGGCCCCCCCTCCCGAGCTCCCTCCGGACATGGACCCCCAGCTCCGGGCCATGCTCCTGGGGCCCCCCAGCATCATCGACACCCTGCCCGAAGGCGTGGTGCTCGAGGTGCTGGACGATCAAGCCAGCTTCATCGAAGCCAGCCTGTCCAACCTGTTCTCCACCTTCCGGCTGGGCGCCGTGCTGTCGGTGGTGGTGCTGTTCCTGTTCTTGCGCAACTTCCGCGCCACCACCATCATCGCTACCGCCATCCCCATCTCGGTGGTGTGCGCCTTCGCCCCCATGTACCTGGGCTCGGTGTCCCTGAACCTGATGTCCCTGGGCGGGCTCGCCCTGGGTGTGGGCATGCTGGTGGACAACGCCGTGGTGGTGCTCGAGAGCATCCAGACCTGTCTGGATCGGGGCATGACCCGTCGGGAGGCCGCCATCGAAGGCGTGGGCGAGGTGGCCGCCGCGGTCAGCGCATCGACCCTCACCACCGTGGCGGTGTTCTTCCCCATCACCTTCGTCGAAGGCGTGGCCGGCGAGGTCTTCGGTGACCTGGCCCTGGCCGTGGTCTTCTCCCTGTTGGCGTCGCTGGTGGTGGCCCTGTTCTTCGTGCCCATGCTGGCGGCCCGGGAGCTCAAGCGTCCGGATCACGCCCTGACCCTCGACGAGCTCAGCCCCTCCCTGAACTTCCCGTCCCTGCGGGAGTTCATGGCGGCCTGGCGGGCCGGCGTGGGCTGGCGCAAGATCTGGCGGCCCTACCTCATCGTCCGCATGGTGCTGCGCCTGGGTCTCGACGTGGTCACCGCCATCTTCATGGTGCTCGTGGGCTTCGGTGGTCGCGGCGTGGCCTGGATCGCCGCCCGGGTGTTGCCCCGCTTGGCCGGCGCGGCCCTGTGGCTGGGCGAGCGCTTCGGCTCTCGCTACGACCGCCTGGCAGGCCGCTACACGGGCTGGCTGGACAAGGCCTTGGCCCGTCCCGGCACCGTGCTGGGTGTGGCCATCATGCTGCTGCTGGTCAGCCTCGGCGCCATGAAGTCCCTGGGCGTCGAGCTCATCCCCCAGGTGCACCAGGGTCGCTTCGTGGCCGAGCTGTCCCTGCCCGTGGGCACCCCCCTCGAGCGCACCGTCAAGGTGGTGGAGCGGGCCGAAGAGCTCACCCGCGGGCTGCCCGACATCGCCAGCGTGCACGCCACCGTGGGCACCGAGCGCCGCGCAGACTCGGAGCCGGACGAGGGCGAGCACACCGCGCGGCTGCGGGTTCAGCTGCAACCCGGTGGCGGCCTGGCCGCCCGGGAGCGCGCGGCCATGGATCTGGTCCGTGACGCTCTGACCGGTCTGCCTGACACCGAGGTGCTGCTCGAGCGCCCCACGCTGTTCAGCTTCCAGACCCCGGTCGAGGTGGTGATCACCGGCCAAGAGCTCCGGGACCTGCGCCTGCTGTCGGCCCAGGTCGAGCGCGCCATCGGCGTTCTGCCCGGCATCCAGGACGTCAGCTCCAGCCTGGTGCGGGGCTTCCCCGAGATCCGCATCCGCTACGACCGCACCCTGCTGGCTCACTACGGGCTCGATCTCTCCCAGGTGGCCCGGGCGGTGCGCAGCAAGGTGCAAGGCGCCGAGGCCAAGGAGCTGGCCCAGGGCGAGCACCGCATCGACATGCTCGTGCGACTGGACGAGGTCGATCGCGCCACGGTGGATCAACTCCGGCGGCTCAACGTCAACCCCAGGCTGATGCCCCCCATCCCCCTCGAGGCCGTCGCCAGCCTCGAGGAAGCCGAGGGCCCTTCCGAGATCCGCCGCATCAACCAGCAGCGGGTGGCTGTGGTCACCGCCAGCCTGGCGGGCTTCGACCTGGCTGGGGCCGGTGAGCGCATCACCCAGGTGCTGGGCCGTGTGGACTGGCCCGAAGGCTACGGCTTCGACCTGGCGGGCCAGAGCCGGGAGATGCAGCAGTCCCTCACCAGCCTGCGCTTCGCCCTGCTGCTGTCCATCTTCCTGGTCTACGCCATCATGGCGGGCACCTTCGAGCACCTGCTGCACCCCCTGGTCATCCTGGGCTCCCTGCCCCTGGCCGTGGTGGGCGTGGTGCTGGTGTTGTGGCTGGTGGGCATCCCCATCTCGGTGGTGGTGCTCATCGGATTCATCGTGCTGGCGGGCGTGGTGGTCAACAACGCCATCGTGCTCGTCGACGCCATCAACCGTCGACGCAGGCAGGACGGCCTGTCCCGCACCGAGGCCATCCGTGAAGCCAGCCGCATCCGCCTGCGGCCCATCATGATCACCACGGCCACCACCGTACTGGGCCTGCTGCCCTTGGCCATGGGCTTCGGTGAAGGCTCGGAGATCCAGCGGCCCCTGGCCATCACCATCATCGCGGGGCTCACCTCGTCCACCCTGCTCACCCTGTTTGTCATCCCCGTGCTCTACGACCAGGTGGTCAGCCGGGTGGAGGCCTGGCTTGGGCGAGACACCGTGGGCATCGGCGACCACGATGACCTGCGGTCCGCCTCGGAGACCGGCGAGGCGCCCCGTCCCGCTAGTGCGGGCGACACCCTCGTGCCCAAGGGTGAGCTGGGAGACCGCGCGTGAACCGCTGGCTGCCGACCTTCGCTGTCAAGCGGCCGGTCACGGTCATCATGGCCTTCGTGGCCCTGTGCGTTCTGGGCAGTATCGCCTGGAGCCGCATCCCCCTGGACATGTTCCCGCCGGGGTTCAACGCCCCCTACATCTGGATCTGGGTCCCCTTCCGCAACACCACGCCCCTCGAGACCGAAGAGCGCATCGTCCACCCCATGGAAGAGCAGCTCGCCACCGTGGGGGGCATCAAGAACTTCACCTCGAGGGCCAGCACCTCGGGGGGCCAGGTGTCCCTCGAGTTCCACCAGAGCGTGGACATGGCCGACGCCTACAACCAGGTCGTGGATCGCATGGAGCGGGCCATGGCGGAGCTTCCCGACGAGGTGGAGCGCTACTGGGTGTTCCGCTGGAACCCGGCAGACGAAGCCAAGATCTGGGTGGGCTTCACGGTCCCCGATCAGCTCGAGGACCCCTATCCCTACGTGGTGCAGCGTATCCAGCGTCCCCTCGAGCGCATCGAGGGGGTCGGCCAGGTGGAGATCTGGGGTGTGCACGAGAAGTCCGTCTGGGTGGACTTCGACCGCGAGTCCCTGGCCGCCTATGGCGTCGACATCGGCACCTTGCTGGGCAAGCTGCGGGGGGACAACTTCCAGCTGTCCGGCGGTCGCATCACCGAGCGGGGGTCCCTGCGCTACCTGCGATCCCTGGCCCGCTTCGAGGATCTGGACGCCATGCGGGACTACCCCGTGCGTCCGGGGCTGACCCTCAGCGACGTGGCCGAGGTGAGCTACCGATCCGAGCCCGACGACACCATCCACACCATCAACGGCCAGGACGCGGCGGTGCTGGGGGTCACCGCCGAGAGCGGCGCCAACACCGTGGCCATGTGCGCTCAGGTGCGGGACATCTTGGCCGAGCTGGAGGATCGACCCGAGCTCGAGGGCTTCACGTTCTTCCCCCTGTTCGACCAGGGCAAACAGATCGAGCAGTCTATCGGCACCCTCGAGTCCACCGCGCTGCAGGGGGGCGCCTTCGCGCTCATTGTGCTGTTCGTATTCTTGCGCGAGTGGCGCATGACCCTGCTCATCGCGGGCTGCATACCCTTCTCGCTGCTGCTCACTGTGGTGGCCCTGTACTTCACAGGGGGCAACCTCAACCTGCTGTCCATGGCGGGGATGATGATCGCCGTGGGTATGGTGGTCGACAACGCCATCGTGGTGGTGGAGACCATCTTCAAAGCGCGACAGGAAGGTCTGGGGCGCAAGGCCGCGGCGGTGGCGGGCACCGCCGAGGTGGCGCTGGCCATCACCCTGTCCACCATGACCACCATGGTGGTCTTCCTGCCCATCATCCTGATGAGCGAGGACGCCATGTTCTCGTTCTTCATGAAGGCCCTGGGCATGCCGGTGGTCTGGGCCTTGGGCGCCAGCCTACTGGTGGCCCTGGTCTTCACGCCGCTGACCACCACCTTCCTCGAGAGCAAGCGTATCGTGGGCGACGCCCGGTGGTTGCTGTGGCTGTCCGGCCACTACCAGCGCGCCCTGCGCTGGGTGCTCTCCCGTCGCTTCGACGCCATGCTGGGGGTCATCGCGGTCATCGTAGTGACCACCCAGGTGCCCATGAAGGCCGTGGGCTGCAGCGAGGGCAACGACGGTGAGGTGGGAGAGTTCCAGATTCGCTATGAGCTGCCCGCGGTGATGACCCAGGTCGAGCGGGCCGACACCGTGGCCGCCATTGAAAGCATCGTCGAAGAAAACTGGGACAGCTGGGGCGTGGTGTTCACCCGCACCCGGCTGCGGGAGGGCCGCACCTCTGGCTGGACCCAGGTCTCGCTGCACGACAAAAAGGAGTGGCCCGACGCGGCGATGCCTCGGGACGAGATCCTGAAGGATGTGCGCAAAAAGCTGCCCGATCTCCCAGGGGTCCGCGCCCGGCTGGGGTGGGGCGACGATCCCATGGGCAACCGCACGCTGGGGGTGCGACTGTACGGAGACGAGACCGAGGTGCTCGATGAGCTCTCCCAGGAAGTGGCCCGGCGCCTCGAGGCCCAGCCCGCGTTCCTATCGGCCTACACCAGCGACGACACCGAGGGCTCCCAGGAGATCCGGCTCGAGGTCGACCGCGACGCCCTGACCCGTCACGGTCTGGACGCCTCGAGCATCGGCGGCTCCCTGGCCTTCGCCATGCGGGGCATCGACCTGCCGAAGATGTGGGACAACGGTCGTGACGTCGGGGTCAAGGCTCGCTTCCAAGAAGCCGACCGCGACGACCTGGACACCCTGCTGGACTTCCCCATCTACGGCCGCGATGGCACCGCCGTGCCCATCCGCGCCGTCACCAGCTCCGAGGTCGCCAAGGGCTGGGGCTCCATCCACCGCGACCAGCGACGCACGGGGCTCACCGTGCAGGTGGACCTGGCCGAGGGGATCGAGACCCAGGCGGCCTTCGGGGTCATCGAGGCCACCTTGGGCCAGTTCGACTTCCCTCGGGGCTACGGCTGGGACCAGGGCAACCAGTTCCAGGATCAGCAGGACAGCGACAACGCCCAGCAGTTCGCGCTGCTGCTGAGTGTGGTGCTGGTGTTCCTGCTGATGGGGGTGCTCTTCGAGAGCTTCATCCTGCCCCTGAGCGTCATCACCACCATCCCCATGGCCATGCTGGGGGTCTACTGGACCCTCTACATCACCGATACGCCCCTGGATCTCATGGCAGGCATCGGGCTGGTGGTGCTCATCGGGGTGGTGGTCAACAACGGCATCGTGCTGGTGGATCTGGTCACCCGGCTGCGCAAACAGGGCGTGGATCGCACCGAGGCGCTGATCCAGGCGGGGCAACGCCGCCTGCGTCCCATCCTCATGACCGCCATGACCACCTTCTTCGGGCTGCTGCCCATGGCGCTGGGGCGCTCCACCTTCCTGGACATCCCCTATGCGCCCCTGGGTCGTGTGGTCGCGGGCGGTCTCGCCACCGCCACCGTGCTCACGCTGTTCTTCGTGCCCCTACTGTACACTCTGCTCGATGACATGCGGGCCGCCAGCAGCCGCTGGTTCGCCTTCGCCTGGCCCCGCCGGGCCCAAGAGAGAGAGGCTTCCTCGAAATGACTCCCCTGCTTCTGCTGTCCTTGCTCATCGCCGCCCCCCAGGCCGCGGAGCTCAGCTACTCCCAGGCCCTCGAAGGGGCCCTGGCACGCAACCCCACCCTGGTTCAGGCTGAGGCCAGCCTGCTGTCTTCCGAGGGCAGCCTCGTCTCGGCCCGGGGCACCTTCGATCCCAGGCTGAGCCTGGGCGCCGACCACCAGACCTCCGTCTCCGAGCAGTACAGCCAGTTCGGCCAGATGGCGTCCGACACCTCGCGCAATGGGTTCAACACCTCCCTGTCGCAGTTCCTCCCCACGGGCACCGCCCTGAACCTGGACTGGTCCGTGGACAGCTCCACCTACCTGTACGAGCTGCTCGAGAGTGGTGTCACCTTCGAACTCGAGGAACCACAGCGCTACAGCACCTTGAGTGCCAGCATCAGCCAGAGCCTGCTGCAGGGCCACCGCATGGCCTACAACCTCAGCGCCGTGCACGAGGCGGAGCGCTCGGTCACCCGTGCCGAAGCCAGCCTCATCGCCACCCGGCTTGGGGTGGTGGCTGACACCGCCGCTGCCTACTGGAGCCTGGTCACCATGGCCGAGTTCGAGCAGATCGCCCAGCAGACCCTCGAGGTAGCCCAGGAAGAAGGCCGCGTGGTGCAGGCCATGGTCGACGCCGGCCAGCTGGCCCCCGTCGAGGCGACCCGGGTCGAGGCTGCCGTGGTCCAGTCCCGCAGCGCGCTCATCGAGGCCCAGCATGGCCATCTGGCGGCCTCCGAGACTCTGGCCCAGCTGCTGGGCGCCGACCCGGCGGATCCCATCCATGCCAGCAGCGAACCCGAGCCTCCCGTGGCCCTGAACCTGGACCCCCAGCGGGTGGTGGAAGCGGCACTCGAGGGCAACCCCGAGCTGCTGGTCTACCGGTCCAGCGTCGATAGTGCCAAGATCGGCCTCTCCAACGCCAAGCACGCCCGGCTACCCGAGCTGGCCCTCACGGCGGGCGCGGGAGTCAACGGCTACGATCCCACCTTCAGCCAGGCCTTCACCGAGATGTTCAGCGGCGACCTACGCTTCTGGACCGTTGGGGGCGAGTTCTCCGTGCCCCTGGGCAACCGGGCCGACCGGGGCTCGGTGCAGATGGCGCAGGCCGCGCTCATCCAGGCCCAGCAGCAGCTCGAGACCATGGAGCGGTTGGTCGCTGCCCAGGTGCTGGCTCAGGTGCGCACCGTCGAGGCTGGCCAGATCAAGGTCGATCTCTCCCAGGCCAACGTGCGCCTGGCGGGTGCTACCCTCGACGCCGAGAAGGCCAAGCAGCGCGAAGGCCGCGCCATTCAAAAGGACGTGCTCGAAGCCCAGCGCGCTGAGAGCAACGCCCTGGCGACCCTGGCGGTGTCACGCACCGAGTATGTACTGGCTGTAGTGGAATTGGGCCGGCTACAGGGGCGCATCGAGGGCGTTGCGAGGTAGGTCCCGGCCTCACTGAAGCTTGCGATCCAGCACGATCTCCCACGGGTAGACAGCCATGCCCTTCACGTCGGCATCGAAGGTGTTGGTCATCACCACCACCGACGTGGACCAGTCCTCGAGGTGGTAGAGGTAGCTGGCGTGGGAGCTGATGCCGCCGGTGTGACCGTAGAAGCGGCCCAGATCGTCGCCGTGCTCGGAGAATGCCCCCATGCCGTAGTCCACCGTCTCGCCGGTGCTCAGCACCGTGCGTTCGGTCATCAGGGCGAAGCTGTCGGCGTCGAGCACCTCGCCGCCGTACAGGGCCCCACCCCAGCGGGCGAGGTCCGCAGGGGTGCTGACGATGGCTCCCGCGGCCCAGCCCATGCTGGGGTCGGTGCCGTCGGTGACGTCCACCTCGCCATCGTAGCCCCGTACCAGGCTGCCGACGTAGTCCTCATCGCCCCACAGCACCGTGTCATTCAGGGCGAGGGGATCGAGCAGGCGGTCGTGCAGCACGCTTACGTAGCTCGAGCCCGTGGCGGCCTCGATGACCAGGCCCAGCAGCACCCAGTTGGTGTTGGAGTACTCCCAGGTGCTGCCTGGCTCGAAGCTGAGCTCGGCCTGGTGGTCCACCGCCCACTGCACCAGTGCGTCGGGGGTCCACACCGCCGAATCATCGAAGTCGCCGACGTAGTTGTAGCTGACGATGCCGCTGGTGTTGCTCAGCAGGTGTCGCAGGGTGACGCCTTGATCGTCGAAGTTGCCGGGTACCCAATGCTCGATGGGGTCATCCAGTTTCAGCACGCCGTCTTCCGCTAGCAGGAACACCAAGCTGGCGGTGAAGGTCTTGGTGACGCTGCCGATGGGGAAGGGGTCGTCGGGCTGCCAGTCGCGGCTAGTCTCTAGCTCTGCCAGCCCGGTGGCGCCGACCCACAGGGTGCGGTCGCTGTGGTCGGCCACGGCCATGGCCGCCCCCGGGGGGCCCATGTCGGTGACGGCCTCGATGAGTGCGTCGTCGAAGCAGGTGGAGCGCTCGGGGTCGAAGTCCACCCAGCCCGCGAGGGTCGAGGGCGTGGAGTCCGCGGAGCCCTTGGGGCAGGGGGAGGCGCAGGCCAGGACGAAGGGGAGTAGCAACATGGGGGGACGATACCCTGGGGGAGACCGGGCTGGACAGGCGAGCTGTCCTTGCATGTCGTGCGAACCCTCGCTCGGGTCAGTCCTCGGACACCAGCACCGCCCGGTCGAGGGCAGCCAGTAGATCGCCGGGCTTCGGGTGGGTGAGCATGGCGTGGAGCCGGCCGTGGTTGAACACAAGCAGTGCCGGGATGCGGTGGACGCGGTGCTGCGAGGCCAGCGCTGGCGAGCGTTCGATGTCCACCATCACCGCCTCGGTTCTCGTCGTCCGCTGCTCGGCCCAGCTGTGCAGTGCGGGTGCCAACGCCTTGGCGGGTCCGCACCACGGGGCGGAGAAGAGCACCACCAGGGTGCCCTGGGTATCCTCGATTCGGGCTGCTAGACCTCTGGTGTCGACCTCGGGAATGCCAGGCGTTGCGTGGTCCGGCTCGTCCGTTGGCGGGGTGTCGGGCTCGTCCACAGTGGTGGGCTCGGAGGGAGTCCCTCGGTCTTCGAGCAACGCTTCGAGGTAGCGGACGGTTTCGTCCGTGACGTCGCAGCCACCATTGAGGTTGTTGCGTAGGGCCGTGAAGACCTCTGGCCAGGCAAGTGGGCTCCACAAACCCAGGGTGACCGTCAGGATGGTGCAGCCGATGCCAGGAATCCGGGGGTCTTGGCCTGGAGGGATCCAGGTGATCTTGGACCACTGGGCGATGAAGACGAGGAGAAACCCTACCGCCCAGCGGTAGACCACGAAGCGGCCCCCGCGGGGCACGTCGGCCAACATCTCCTCGGTGCTCGCCCCCGCGCTGTGGATGACCATCGGTTCCATCGATGCTCCTGTATGCGGAGCATAGCCGGTGGGTGGAGGCCGCGCATGACCCCTTCATGACCCCTTGGCGGCGATGGGGGCCCGTTATCAGCTGGCGTGCTTTCGCCGGAGCGTCCCGTGACCACCGCCCGTCGCCTCAACATTCCCTTGTCCGTATTTCTCGCTCTGGGCATGGCCTGCGGGCTCGGTGGTGTGAGCGGGCTGGTGGGTGCGGCGCAGCATGGGGCGGCCATCGAGGCGGCGGATGCGGGTGTGGAGCTGGTGGGCCTGGACCAGATGGGATTCGTCGACCAAGCATCCTGTCGTGGCTCCGAAGTTCCCACTCCTCGGCTGCGTTCTCGGACGCCGTGCCGGCAGGTCTCCCTCAGTCCGCGCTTTGCCAAGCCCCTCGGCCGCTAGCGCGTTCCATCGAACCAGGCGGTGATCTCCTCGGGCGCTCCCGGCAGCCAGCCGTGGTGGCGGTCCGGGTCCAGCACCGTCTGCGTCGGAGTCCCCTGGTCCACGAGGGCTTGGTGGTAGTCGAGCATGGTGTCCACGGGGACGACCTCGTCCTGATCGCCGTGGAGGAACAGGGTGGGGGGATGGTCCGCGGGTAGATCGGGCACGCTGCACAGGGCACCTCCGCAGGTGGCATAGCTGGCGCTCTGGATGGCCAGGGCTTCGAAGTGTCCAGGGTAGGCCACCGCCATGCGGCTGCTCATGTAGCCGCCACTCGAGATGCCGGTGGCAAAGAGCGCCTTAGGGTCCAGGGGGCCTAGTTCGCCATCTTCGATGCCGGCGAAGAGCCCCAGCATCAGCCGGTGGTCGCGGCTGCGGTCCCAACTAGTGGACCAAGGCAGCACGTTGGTCTCCCACCAGGTGGCGTCCAGGCGGGTTCCAGGCGCCACCACGGCGAAGCCGGCTTCCAGCAGGCTACGGGTCAGCTGCGCCTGCCACCAGCCACCCCAGGCGTCGTCGAGATCCGCCTCGAAGCTGTTGCTGGCGCTGTGGCCGGTGCCTTGGAAGACGAGGACGGCGGGCCAGCCTTCGGTGGGGGGGACGCCGGCGGGGAGCTGCCACAGCACGACGCGGTTCAGGCCGCCGTCGCGGTAGCGGCTCTCGAAGTGCTCGCAGGTGATGGTGACGCTGTCGTCGGTACAGGGGTGGTTGGGGCCTTGGGTGGGTGGCTCGAGGCTGTCGTGCTCCCAGCTGGCTGAGCCGTTGCAGGCCATGAGGGCAGTGGTGAGCAGCGCTGGGAGGGGGCGGGGCATGGGGGGGAGTTTAGCGTTGTTGATGAGCAGTAGTGTTTTCGAGCCTCGGGACCTCCCACCCGAGCATAAGGCCAGCCTACGGAGCGGAGGGGGGGTCGGGGGGGGAGGTGACGCTGGTGCTTCGATGACTGTAGGCGGGTTGGGGCCGACCACGCCCCAAGTACCTTGGTGGCTGCCGAGTCGTGAGTGGAGCGGGCTTGACCCCCCAACGCCCCCTTCGTTGGTTGCGGTCACCGTTACCTGGGGCCACCCACCTAGGAGCGAACACCATGGCCCGTGGCCGACCCCTCGCTGTATCCGTCGTTTCCGTGCTCGCCCTGGGGCTGGCTTGCGGGCTTGGGAGCTTCGATCTGGTGGCCTACCAGGAAGCCGAGGCCGAGCATGCTGCCATGGTTGCGGGGCTGCATGGGATTCATGCTGAGCTCATGGTGGTCGATGGGATCGAGACGGAGCGTTGTCCCGATGGGGCCATCGCGGTCCACTTCGATGAGCGCCGTGCCCTCGAGGCCGTTCCGGCCATGGTGGGGTCGCTCCAGACCGTGGAGCACGCCTTCTTGGCTCACCTGAGCCATGGCGTGCGGTCCCCCGATGAGCCCTGGTCGTGGATGCGCAGCGGGTGGACCGGGGGGTTCGACGGTGTGTTCCTCGAGCCCGAGATCGAGGACCCAGAGAGCACCATGGGGCGCCTCGAGCGCAGTGCGGCGGCCGCCAACTCCCGGGATCGCATCCAGGGAATGAAGGATGAACGTTACCTCGGTGTGCTGGTGGCCGAGCGAGCGTCGCTGCCTGTGGTGGACCGCGATGACTACCGCGGCGGTGTGTTCGTCGGTTGGCTGGTGGTCTACGACCTGCAGGGCTTCGAGCGCCTGTGCCAGGTGCGGGTGCGGGCGAGCAGCGGCGACGACGCGGACTTCTCCGCGGGCTTGCTGAGCCGCGATCTGCAGCAGGCCGTGCAGCACGACTTCGAGAGCAAGGTGGAGCTGGCGGTGGAGGACAGCCTGGGCGTCATCAGCGACGAGCTGCGCGCTCCGGTGCTGACGGGCTTTTGATTTTGTGCCTGATCAGTAGCTGAACACCGCCGCGCCAGCGTCCACGGCGCCGAACAGGCTTTCCCGGCTGGCCAGGGCCACGCCTTCGATGAGATCGGCTTCGGTCAGGCCGGCGTTTTCGAGGCAGTGGGGGCAGACCAGCACGGTGGCGCCGTCGGCGATGAGCTGCTCGAGGGTGGCCTTGACGGGCTTGCCGTCTACGAAGCCCACGGTTGTTGGGAAGGATTTGCCTGCGATGACCGGGGCCGCCACGTTCAGGAACACCGTGACCGCGCGACCATCTGCCACGCCGTGGGCGGCCAGGCCCAGGCCCATGCTGACGGTCTGGATGTCGGCGGGGCCCGCCGTGAGGTTGATGATCAGGGCCCGCTGGACCACCTCGACCGGCTCGGCGGCCTTCTTCTTGGCCAGGGCGGTGGAGGGGGTGAGCAGGGCGCCGATGAGTACGGAGAGCAGGGCGGTGAGGAACAGGTTTCGGCGCATGGGGGATCCTGGAGCTGGATGACAATAGGGCATAGTCTATATCTCGTCGTGGACAGCCTGGGTGGACCCCGCGGGGGCTCGTGATGTCATGGGATAGGTGCACTCCATGGACGACGAACTCAGCTACGGCGAGATCATGCGCGCTCAACGGCGTGCCGTGGTGCTGAAGATCTTGCTGGTGGCCGGGGTCTTGCTGTTCGTGCTGGCCGCCAGCGTTCACAAGCCGCTGCTGGGGCACATCCAGGGCTGGCAGCACCGTGATCACGATCTGCTGGGCCGATCCCTGTGGGAGCCGCCGGACATCCCGGTGGACCCAGGCGCCATCGAAGGCCTGGACCTGCACCGGGTGCACGCCGAGCTCATCCCCACCTGGTTCATCGCCCTGGCCCATCAGGCCTCCGACAGCCCCCGGGTCCAGGGGGCCGCCACGGCGCTGCAGTCCGAGTTGGCCGCTGATCCCCAGCTGTTGGCATTGGCCATGGAGCTGCACAGCTTGGTGGCCGAGGACCCCTGGGCCCACGCCGAGCGCATCTTCGCCTTGACCGATGCCTGGAACGAACACCTCACCGCCCTCGGGCAGCCCTGGCACCTCGAGTCCAATGTGGTGGACATGGGGGAAGGGCCCTTCTTCTACACCAAGAGCTACCGGGTGGAGGCCGACCTGCAGGTGCCCCTCGAGGGGCTGCAGACCCCTTTGCGTGTGCTGCTCAGGGTGGACGAGACCAACGTGCGAGAGAGCTACCTGGGCATGGTGGTCCAAGGGCAGGAAGAGGCGCTGGTGATGGTGGACCGGGTGAGAGAGCTGGCCACCGACGAGCTGTGGCAGCTGCTGGATCCCAGCCTGGACCCGGAGCTGTCCAGTGCCGAGGCTGCCTTCGCCCCCCACGTTCGGGCCGAGATCGCCCGCACCCTGTCGCCAGAGCATCATGGAGCCCTGAAGACGACCGCCCATGCCCGCTTCGGACTTCGCAGCGTGGCCATGGCCATCAACCTGCGCCAGGCCTGCGGGAGCACTCTGGCGGTCCAGCGCGTGCCATGGCAGGGCCTCGACGCTGCCGACCTGGACGGCCTCGAGCGCATGGCCCACGCCGACAGCGGTCGGCCCTGTCCCTCCATCACACTGGATGAGCTGGACACCCTGCGGTCCGCGACTCGCATCGTCCGCGAGCAGGCTGGGCTGGAGCCGGCCCTCGGGGCCCTGGTGGCCCATGCTGCCAGAGGCACCGCAGTGCACGAGCTGAGGCATGTGGCCGACACCCGGGTGCACGGCGAGGGGCGGGTGGCATGCGACGGCTGCGATGACCTGTCGGTGGCCGCCCTGCGGGAGGCCTCGGCCTACCTGGCCAGCTTCGCTTGGAGCGGTGCCGAGTACACCGCGCTGTTCCAGGCCTGCAGTCAGACCCGCGGCTCCCACGCCGCAGCGGTGGACTGGGTAGGGCGCAAGCTGGGGGACGCCTGCGTCCAGCCCGGCCCGGATCTGGCGGCGCTGGCGGTGGTGCTCGAGCGGCGCCGCTTCGGCGAGCGCGGTGGCATCACGCTGCCGAACGAGTGGCCCGGTGCCCTGCCGCTGCGCTGATGATGCAATCCCCCGGGCCGATCTCTCGCAAGGTCTCGCCGTAGCGCAGCACGCCCAGGGCGCCGCTTTGCTAGAGGGTACGGTCGAGGCGGAGGATCACCCGACACTCGCAGCCCAGGTGGTAGGGGGGCAGCCCACGGCGCGTCAGGGCGGCGGGGGTGGTGGGGCGTCCGTGCTTGGCCCGGCAGTGGGGGCAGGAGCCGTTGCCCGAGGGGCCGATCTCCACCAAGGCGGGCTCACGGGCAGACTGGGCCGCAGCCTTGTGCAAGGCCTGCACCGCCTCGATGCGGGTGACGTGAGCCAACACCAGGAATGCCGCGGCCTGGCCCATAGGGTCGGGGGCGTGGCGGGAGCGATCCTCGAGCTCGGGCCAGCGCCACTGGGTCTGGGAGAGCCAGTGGCCCACTTCGTCGCACAGCACCAGGTAGTCGTCGTCGGCCCGCTCCAGGATGGCGTCGAGCTGACGGCGTTCTCTGGGGTTCTCGAGGTCGAGGGGCTCGAGAGGATCCACGAGCTCGTTGATGGCGTCGGCCAGCGGGTCGGCGGTGGGCTCCAGGCCGAAGATCCTCGACCAGAGTTTGCGATCGATGGGGGTGGTCGCAGCTTGGTGGGCGTGGAAAGCCACGGCTCTGGCGACCGCCTGCACGGGGGAGGGCTGGTCCTCGGTCACCACCTGATGCAGACTCTCGTGCTGGTGTGGGTCGAGATCGAGGTTCAGGCCGAAGCCGGTGGGGTGCAGCACCGCGACGCGGGCGGGGCAGCTCAGGTCGACCCGGTTGGACAGGGTCAGCCGGACGCTGAGCTCCTGGTCGAGGGTCGGGGGCGGTCCCTGGTAGCGCACAAAGGCCAGCCCCTGATGCAGCCAGGCTTCCCAGTCGGCCTGCCATGCTTCGAGGGTGTTGTAGCGCAGCTCGACCGTCGGGGGGGAGAGCTCCAGCATGACCATGAGCTCGGGGTCGGTGGTTCCGGATTCGTTCGCCCCATCCTTGCGGGCGAGGGGGTCGCCGTAGGCCGCCCGCAGCACGGCCCGCAGCGCTTGCCGCCGGCTGCCCTGGTGCTCGACCACGGTGGAGATGCAGAGACCGCGATCGGTGCCCCAGTTGGACAGCTGGGGGTCCCCTTGGTCGTAGGATTCGCGGGCAGCGTGGGGCAGGTCGCGGGCGATGCGCGATGGCACCTGGGATCCGATCTGGCTGTCCAGCACGCCGGATCCGGAGCCGGACTCGGGCCCACCATCGGTGCGTTGCTCGTGGTACCACTCCTGGAGGGTCTGGCGGTCCGCTCGTCGCATCTCGAGGATGCGCAGCAGGTAGCGGTTGAGGCGGGGAGCCCGGATGTCGGCCTTGCCTACCTCGGCGATGCCGGTGACCGTCTGCTCCCAGCCGGTGAGCTCGAGCTGGAACTCCACGAAGTCACCCTGACGGTATTGGCCGTCGGTGGTGATGCCGGCGCGCCCACGTCCGAGCCTCACCAGGGTGCCGAAGTGGATGTCGTCGCCGCGCCGTAGCGAGATGCCTGCGTAGACCTTGACTGTCATGGGTGCCTCCCGGCCCTGATCGGATGGGCCTCCCTGTCCGGCTGCGCTTTCTGCTCGTTCGTGCAGTGGGCGAATTTGGGCAAGATCGCTGGTTATCGACCTTGCATGGCTCGGGCCAGTAGCGGTAATGCTCTAGACATCTGGTGACAGGGGCGCCTCGGCCGCTCCTTCGGGCTTGCATCTCTTGTGATGAGCCCCGTGGGAACGAGGATTTGTCAGCCATAAAACCTGGTATGATCCGTGGTCTAGCAGCCTTGTGAGGTCCCGTGCGCGCGTCGTCCTTCTCGCCCTCCGTCGTTCCTTTGGCCACCCATGCTGGCGATGGCTCACTTTTGGCTGGAGGCCGCGCTCCCCACATGGTGACAGACGCGCTGTGATGGACCCCCGACTTCCCCTTGTGCTGGCACTGCTCTGTGCCTGTACCGCCCGCAACGATCAGGATCGGGACGGCTTCGGCGTGCTCGATGGCGACTGCGACGACCACGATGACACCATCCATCCTGTGGCACCGGAGCAGTGCAACGGCGTGGATGACGACTGCAACGGCGAGGTCGATGACGACGCGTCTGGAGGTGAGTGGTACTATGTGGACGCGGACGGCGACGGCTATGGTCTGGGGGCGTACAGCATCCAGCACTGCGGTGATCTCGACGGTTGGGCTCTCGAGCGTGGGGACTGCAACGACCATGATCCCAGCGTCAACGTGGGAGCCGAGGAGATCTGCAACGGCGTGGACGACGACTGTGACGGCCGGGTGGACGACAACGCCATGGACGCCACCACCTGGTACCGCGATCTCGATGGCGACGGCTATGGCGCCGACGAGACCGGCTGGCCGGGTTGCGTTCAGCCCAGCGGCCGATCCGAACGGGGCGGCGACTGCGACGACGAAGCGCCCGACGTGAACCCCGACGCTACCGAGCGGTGTTGGACCGACGCCGACGACGACTGCAGCGGCACCAACAACGACCCCGGCGCTTCCGGCTGCGAGCAGCACTACCAGGACGCCGACGGTGACGGCTACGCGGGTGAGGGTGCGTGCCTGTGTGAATCCGAGGACCCCTATCTGTACGGGTCCAGCGACGACTGTGATGACAGCGACGCCAGTGTGCATCCCGGCGCGACCGAGACCGATGACATGGTGGACGACGACTGTGACGGTGCCGCGCCGGTGGGTGTGGAGCGGGTGTCCTGGCGCCTGCTGGGGGTGGATGAGGATGACCGTGCGGGCCACCGCGTGGCGGCCCTGGGGGACGTGAACGGGGACGGCCTGGGTGATCTGAGTGTCGGGGCGTACGACGAGGACAGCGGCGGCAGCCAGGCTGGCGCGGCCTACGTGGTCTATGGGCCGGTCACCGCCGACCTGGATCTGGCCGACGCCGATGCGCTGTTGATAGGCGCAGCCGGGGGCGATCGGGCCAGCACCGGGCTCGATGGCGCAGGCGACGTGAACGGCGATGGTTTCGATGACGTCGTGGTGGGCTCGTACTACGAGAGCACCCGGGGCAGCTACTCTGGCGCGGCCTATGTGGTGCTCGGCCCGGTGAGCGGCACTATCGATCTGGCGGATGCCGCTGGGGTCTTTCTCGGCCTGGATGCCGGGGACCACGCTGGCTACGGTGTGGGCGGCGGCCACGACGTGGACGGCGACGGTCGGAGTGACATCGTCGTGGGCGCGTTCGGGCGCGACGTGGCGGGCAACGAGGCCGGCAGCGCCTACCTGATCCTGGGCCCTGCCACCGGCAGCTCGGACCTGTCGAGTGCCGACGCGGTGCTCGAGCCCACCGGCTACGGCGATCAGTTCGGCTACCGGGTAGCCCTCAGCGGGGATCAGGACGGCGACGGCCTGGCGGAGGTGCTGGTGGGCTGTCCCCTCGACGACGGCGACTTCGATGACGCCGGCTCGGTCACCATCTATCGGGGTCCGGTGTACGGCGATGCGCCCGCCTACGACGCCAAGGTCTTCGGGGAGTACGGTGCCAACGGGTTTGGCCACGACCTCGCGGGCACCATGGACCTCGATGGAGACGGTCTCACCGACCTCGCCGCGGGTGCGAAGATGGCTGACTTCTTGCGTGACGGTGCTGGAGCGGTCTACGTGTTCACCTCGGCGTTCGAGGGTGAGAAGCTCGCCACCGAGGTGCTGGCGGCCCGCATCATCGGTCCGGCAGAAGGCAGCACACTGTACGAGGTCGATGGGGCGGGTGACGTGGACGGTGACGGCTTCGACGATCTGCTGCTCGGTGCGCGCTTTCACGACGGTGAGGGCGAGGACGAGGGGCGGGCGTGGCTGCTGTTCGGGCCTGTCTCCGGCAACATCGATCTGGCTGATGGTGGGGGTGTGGTGTTCGAGGGCGAGGGCGAGGGCGATCAGCTGGGATCATCCGTGGCTGGCCTTGGAGACACTGACGGTGACGGCATCCCCGACTTGCTCATCGGCGCCCGCGATGCCTCGGCCAGCGGGGGTGCTGGTGGAGCGTACCTGGTGCTGGGGGGTGGGCGATGAGGCGTGCGCTCTGCTCGGTCGCGCTGATGTGTTTCGGCTGCAGCGACTACGGCGTGAACATCATCGAGCTGCCGGATCCCGTACCTCCGGACAGCGAACCACTCCTGGACTCGGAGCCCGCCGACTCCATGCCCATGGACAGCGGTACCCCCTTGTCCTGCGACGACGGGCCTTGGCCCGCGGGCGAGGCCGCGGTGGACGAGACCTGCATCTGGGAGGCGCAGACCGGCAGCTTCACACCTGTGATCGAGTGGTGGATGACCGCCTACGACGAGTTCTTCGACTACTCCGAGGCCGCTGTCACACCGGTAGCGGGCCAACTGACCGACGATGACGATGACGGCGACGTGGACAGCACCGACACCCCGGACATCGTGCTGGTCACCCACTACTCGGACGGTGGCATCCTCCGCGGGGTGTTGCGGGCGATCTCGGGTGATGGCTCGGGCGTGCACTGGAGCACCGAGCTCGAAGACTACGGTGGCGAACTCTATCAGCCCCTGGGCATCGGTACGGCGGCCCTGGGCGACGTAGACGGCGACGGCGCCGCGGAGATCGCTGTCACCGTGATGGGCGAGGCTGGCTACGAAGACGACCGACTGGACTGCTACGCCGCCTTGTACAGCAGCGCAGGCGAGCTTCTGTGGGTCAACAGCGATGTGGTGCTCTACTGTGGTGGCAACGCGCCGGCCTTCGCTGACCTCGAGGGTGATGGCAGCCCCGAACTCATCCTGGGCCACGCCATCTTCGATGCTGCCAGTGGAGCCCTGCTGGGCGAGGGTGAGCACGGCTCGGGGCACTACAGCCCCTACACCAACGCCGGCTACCACAGCTTTGGAATCGATCTCGACATGGACGGCATCCAGGAGGTCGTGGTGGGCGATGCCCTGTACGACCCCAACGCCCAGACCATCTGCAGCACCGGCTTCGCCGACGGCTACCCGGCCGCTGCGGATCTCGACGGCGACGGCATGGGCGAGTTCGTGGTCACGGGCAACGGCTGGGTGCGCATCTTCGAGCACGACTGCTTCCTGGCCCAGCAGTGGCAGCTCCCCGATGGCGGCTATGGCGGCCCGGCGACCATCGCAGACTACGACGGGGACGGCTCCCCGGAGATCGGCATCGCCAGCTACGACATCTACTATGTCTATGAGACCGACGGCTCGGTGCTCTGGTACCAGTGGACCCAGGACCACTCCAGCTCCGCCACCGGCTCGGCGGTCTACGACTTCGACGGTGATGGCTACGCTGAGGTGGTCTACGCCGACGAGACCAACCTGTGGATCTACGCGGGCGTGGACGGCACCGTGCGCATGCAGGAGACCAGCCACACCTCGGGCACCGTCAACGAGCTTCCCATCATCGTGGACATCGACGGTGACAGCGAGGTGGAGATCGTGGTCGCGGATCGCTACGGCATCTTCGTGATCGGGGATCAGGACCACGGCTGGGTGACCGGCCGAAAGGTGTGGAATCAGGCCGCCTACAACATCGTCAACATCAATGAAGATCTGAGCATTCCAGCGGTGCCGGCACCGAGCTGGCCTGATCACAACAACTTCCGCTCGGGAGATGTCACACTGGCCTACGGGGCCGCCGCGCCCGACGCTGTTCCCGTGCTGGTGGATGTGTGTACGGTCGAGTGTGAACAAGGCGTGCTTCAGGTCGCAGTCCAGCTCGGTAACGCGGGCCCAGGTGTGATCCCTGCGGGACTCCATGTCTCGGTCTATGCGGGTGAGCCCCCCACTGGCGACCCCTTGGCCAGCGAGCAGACCCGCGTCGCTGTCCCTCCGGGCGAGGCGAGTGAAACATTGTTGTTCCGGCTGGAAGTATCGGATCCACCCGAAGGTGTGATCACCGTTGCGGTGGACAATCCCGCCACCCTGCTCGAGTGCCGGGAGAGCAACAACACCATCGTCATCGATGAGGGCCTGTGTCCATGATGCGCGTCTCGGCATGCGTTTGCACATGCAGGGAGACGCTCGGCCCCGGGAGGTCGCTGGCTTCCCCGGGGTGGCCGAACGTCGAGGCCCGTGGGCGAAGGCCCGCGGGCGGCCTCGCTTCGTGCTAGAAAGAAGAGGTGACCCCGGAGTGAGCATGACCACCAACATCCACCATCTGCTGGCGTTGCTGCCGGCGCTGATCGCTGCGGGCTGTAGCTGCCCCAACCTACCGCTGGACCCTCTGCCCACCGGCGGCGACTCCAACGACCCCATCATCGACGACAGTGATCCGGAGACCAATCCCTTCGACTCCGACGATCCCCCCGACGACAGCGACCCCCCAGACCAGCCGGTCGAGGGCTCCAACCAGCTGATGAACGGAGGCTTCGAGCAGGGCGAGGGGAGCTACACCGGTGTCGGCTATGGCTGGGAGACGGTCGACGGCGGCACACACGGCGAAGACTGGCTCGACTACCACACACCGTACGCGGGCACCGCCGCCCAGTGCATCACCGGGGGTTGGAGCGCCGCAGCGATCCAGCAGATCTCCCGCGAGGGCACCGTCACGCCTGGCGTCACCTACCGCCTTCGCGCCATGGTGCGCGCTCAGAAGGCGAGCAGCGGCCACGGCGGATACCTGCTGGGCCTACGCTGGTACAGCGGTGACACCTACATCTCCGAAGTCCAGATGGTTCCGCCCCACGGCATCACCTACGACTGGACCTCCATCGTCATCGATGCCCAGGCCCCTGCCGATGTGGACCGGGTGGCCGCCTACCTGGCCTCGTACACCGATGGCATCGCCTGCTACGATGAAGTGGTGCTGACCGACCTCACCCTGTAGCGGTCACGAATCGTCGAGATCACGATATTTACTTGACGTTCGGCCTTGCCGCGTCTATCTCTGGCTCGGCTGAACGCCCATTCATTTCCCGGGCTGATCCACCCAGGAGTCGAACATGGTTGCCGATATCCTCGAGAACCTGAAGGAAGAGCTGTCCCACGTGCCCGAGCGAGTCAAAGAAGGACTCGGCAAGCTCGAGGACATGCCCGATCGTCTGCGCGATGCCCCCGAGAAGCTGCAGACCCGTAGCCAAGAAGTGGGCCGCAAGCTGCGCGAGCGGCTGGGCGAGCTTAGGGACGAGGGCGAAGAGCGCGCCTGGGAGATCGAGAAGCGCGCCCTCGAGGCCGCCGGCGGTCTCATCGAGCGTGCCTCCGAGGTCCCCATGGTCGCTGGTGTGGCCCCCAAGGTCGAAGGCGCCGTGCAGGACCGCCTGGGCAAGATCACCCAGCCTCCTATCGACGGCTACGACGAGCTGAACGTCAAGAGCATCCGCATCGCCATGGGCGAGCTCGACCGCCTCGACCTCGTCAAGGTCGCTCGCTACGAAGAAGCGCACAAGAACCGCAAGACGGTGCTGCGAGACATCGAAGCCGAGAAGAAGCGCCGCAAGGCCGCCGCCGAGCTCGACTGAGTCGCTTCTGAGCGTCCCGTCGCGACGTCTTGCTAGCGTCTTTGGCCTTGGCCTTGGCTGTTCGTTCGAACTCGCCGTCATCCAGCGATGACCTTCGGCTGATCCTCCGCATGTCTGCGGGTGTGTGACCGCTCGCGAGGCTGCCTTCGGCTGCGCGTTCGGGTCTTGCAAGGTATTACGGAATCACTATCCGTAATACTTCCATGCATTTCATCATACCCACGTTGCTGCTCTGTCTCTCCACCCTGGCCGATGACGCCGGGGCGGGCGAAGATCAGGGTGACGAAGAGCTCGTGGTGGAAGGTGAACGCCCCAGGGAGACCGCGTCGGAGTCCGTGCTCGACGGTGAGGCGCTGGAGGTGTTTCCCGCCCGCTCTGCCGATGAGCTGTTGCAAGCCATGCCCGGGCTCCACCAGAGCTCCCACGGAGGCCACGGCAAGGCGTATCAATACTTCGTGAGGGGGTTCGACGCGGTGCATGGCGCCGACATTGCCGTGAGCCTCGAGGGCATCCCCCTGAACGAGCCCGGCAATGTGCACGGCCACGGCTACCTGGATTTGCACTTTCTGCCCACCGAGCTGGTGCGCAGCGTGGAGCTGCACAAGGGCTCGAGCCGCGCCGAGGTGGGGGACTTCGGGGTCGCCGCGTCGGCCGACTTCCAGCTTGGGCTGCCCGAGCCGGGCTTGCTGGCTCAGGCGGTTGGCGGCACCGACCGATCTGGAGAACTGCTGTTGGCCTGGCGGCCCAGGGGAGGTGAGTCCGGTGACTTCCTGGTGGCACAGGCCGACACCGGGCTGGGCGTGGGGGAGCACCGAGCGTGGCGCCAGCTGAACCTGGCCGCGGGGCTCGAGCACTGGTTCGGGCTGACCCGCGCCCGGGTCTTCGCCCTGGGCTACCAAGGCGCCTTCGAGTCGCCGGGGGTGATCCGGGAGGACGACCTGCTGGGCGGCGAAGTGGACTTCTATGGAGCCTACCCCGAGGCGGGCGACGGGCTGTCCAGCCGGCTGTTGGCGGCAGCCGAGCTTTCTCGCCCCTGCGCCGGCTGCGGCTGGCGGGTGCTGGCCTGGGGCGGGCTGCGGGGGCTCGAGCTGCGCAGGAACTTCACGGGCTATGCCCAGCACCCCGAACATGGCGATGGCGTGCAGCAAGGCCAGCAGGGCGGGGCGGTGGGTCTACGGGCCATGGGCTGGGAGAACGTCCAGGCCCTGGGTGGGTGGCATACGCTGATGGCGGGAGTGGACCTGCGTGCGGACAGCGCCTTGCAGTGGGAGCAGGGCCTCGAACCCGACGGCGCGGTGTGGCAGGACCGCATCGACGCGGTGGTGCAGCAGGGCAGCGCCGGTGTGTGGGCCTCGGCCGAGCTGCATCCTTGGCCGTGGCTCGAGCTGGAGCCCGGCCTGAGGGCCGAGCTGCTGGGGCTTGGCTTGTTGCGACGCCTGGACGATGACGGCGCGGTGCTGGTGGCGCCTGCTCCGGCCCGCGCGTGGGCCCCGGTGCTGGCCCCCAAGCTGCGCATGGTGGTGGCTCCAGAACAGCCGTTGTCCGTGTACGCCAGCTACGGCAGGGGCTTTCGGTCCCCCGAAGTCCGCGGCATCGAGGACGGGGATCGGGCCCCGGTGAGCCTGTCCGACACCCAGGAGGCCGGGCTTCGCTGGGAACCCCGGGACCACCTGGACCTCACCCTGGTGGGTTTCCACACATCCATCGACAACGAGCTGATCTTCGATCACACCGCGGCTCGCTTTGTCTCGACCGGCTCTACCCGTCGCCTGGGCGTCGAGGCCTCAGCGTCCGCCGAGCCCGTCTCCGGGCTGCGCCTCGAGGCCGAGCTGTCCTGGACCGACGGCCGCTTCGTCGCCACGGGCGAGCCCTTGCCCTTCGCCCCTCGCTGGCTCGGCTCGGCCGGTCTCTACCACAGCGGTGAGCGTCGTTCCCGACCGCTGCGCTGGAACGCCGGCCTGCGGGGCTGGTTCCTGGGGCCTCGGCCCCTGCCCGACGGCTTCTACAGCCGGTCGGCCTTCGTATTGGACGCCACCGCCCACGGGGAGTGGCGCCGCTGGGTGGTGGAGCTCGAGATCGACAACCTGCTGGGTTCGCGCTGGCGGGATGGGGAGTTCGTCTACCCCTCCTGGTTCCATCGCGATGAGCCACGCAGCGAGCTGCCCGTCCTACACATCACCGCCGGTGAGCCTTTCGCCCTGCGTCTGGGCGTCGGCAGGAGGTTTCCTTGAGACTGACCACCATTGCTCCCATCCTGTTGCTGGTCGCCTGTGCCCACGAGCAGCGTCAGGCCCTGTCGTTCCCGGTCATCGCGCTGGGAATGGTCGAGAACCCGTTCGTTGGCGAAGACCAGGTCGAGGTGCAGCTGGACGAAGCCTGGATCGTGCTGGCGGACCTGCGTCTCGAGGCGCCCGCCTCCCCTGCGGCCAAGCATCCTGGCCACGACTTCTCCGGCGCCACCAGCTGCGAGCTGCTGGGGAGCTGGGAGCTGAACCTGTTGGCTGATCCCCAGGCGCTGGGGGATGTCGCCTGCCTGGACGGAGAGCTGGCCACCGGCCGCATGGTCCTGACGGGGGACCCCGTGGTGGGGCTGGTTGGTACCGCCACACTGCCCGACAGCACTCAGCGGGCCTTCCGCTTCGAGCTGGTCCTCGACGATGAGATCACCGGCGTGCCGGTGGAGGCGATCCTGGACGCCGAGGCCCCTCCCGCCCAGCTCGTCCTGGAGATCAGCCCCGCCACCGTGCTGGCCTGGGTCGACTGGGACAGCCTCGACAGCGACGGCGACGACGTCTTGACCCTTTACGACGATCTGTTGGGCAACACCGTGCCCTTCGGGGTCGTCAGCACTGCTTCCTACACCATCACGATCACGGAGTGAACCCCATGAACCCCACCCGCGCACTCACCCTCTCCGCCCTCTTGTTCACCGGCTGCGCTGGCGAAGGAAGCTGGCTGCTCACCACCTGGGGGGAGGAATACATCGAGTCAGGCATCCCCGCATCCGCCTTCACCGACGGCTGCTCGGTGGTCTTCGACCGCTTCGAGGTGGTGGACCAGGAGCTGGCCCTACTGGATGGCGACGGCGGCGTGGTTGGCGAGATCGCGGACAGCTTCGTCATGGACATGACCGAGCCCGGCCCCGTCGAGCTGGGCAGCGCCTCCGTGCCCGCTACCCACTACGATGAGGTCGGCTGGCGTATCGGCCCCACCGATGACAATCCTGTCTCGGTCAGCATCGAGGGCGTCCTCACCTGCGGCGAGACATCGGTGAGCTTCACG
>Ga0307987_1000246_pt1 | contig 33483 bp, 29 predicted proteins | sample EllFjometagen181_FD_203157 | JGI IMG/M metagenome (GOLD analysis project Ga0307987, IMG submission 203157) | Marine microbial communities from Ellis Fjord, Antarctic Ocean - #181 | ecosystem: Environmental > Aquatic > Marine > Unclassified | place: Southern Ocean | collected 2014-10-08 | reverse complement strand
ATTAAGTTTAAATGATTTTTTATCAGATAGTTTTCATTTAAAAAAAAATAATATCTTAACATTAATTATAATAAGTATTCCTACAATATTTTTTTCAATATATTATACATCTTGTTTTACAAATATATTAAAATTTAGCGGAATTTTAGTATCAATATTACTTGGAATATTACCCATTACAATGATTTGGACAGGTAGATACAAATTACAAATTAAAAGTTCATTTAAAACACCTGGTGGAAAAACACTTTTAATTGTCTCATATATATTTTTTTTCATTGTAATAATAAACGAACTTTATATTATAATAAAAGATTATTAATGACACTTATCTGATAATACAGCTGTTATAATTGTTAATAATCCAAAAAAAATAATTAACAAGCTGACAAAAAACCTTACAATTTTATTATTTATACTTTTTTTTAATGATAAAGCAAAATAACCTGTTATCATCATAGAAGGCAACGTGCCAAATCCAAATACAAGCATAAGAATAGAACTTTTCAAAAACGATCCAAAACTAATAGACCAGATTAAAACACTATAAACAAGACCACATGGGATATTACCCCAAATTAGACCAACAAATATAGCTTGCCAATAATGCTGTATTGGCATAAATTTCTTTATATATGGATGAAAATAAGACCATATACTCCAACCAAATCCCTCAAAAAAATAACGCACATGCAATAAACCGCTAAAATAAAAACCTACACTTAATAACGATAAACCACCAATTAATTTAAACACAAGAAAACTTTTACTTCCAAGTAAATCCGAAAACAAAAAACCTAAAAATCCAGCAAAAAAACCAATAATAGAATATGATATTATTCTTCCAAAATTATAAAATAACTGATATATATAAATATTTTTATTTTTAGGCAAACTTGCGGATAAAATAATAACTATACTACCACACATTCCAATACAATGAATGCTGCCTAAAAATCCAACAACAAAAGCAGTTATATATGAAAAATCACTATTTAAAATAAACATACTTTCATATTTTTTTTAATCGTAAAGAATTAAATACAACTATCAATGAACTTGCAGACATACCTATCGCAGCATAATATGGTGTCAACAAATCACAGCCAGCCAAAGTTAATCCAAATATATTATAAAAAATAGCCCAAATAATATTCTGTCTAATTATTTGTTTGCTTTTTCTGCCATGTTTTATAGATTTATATATATTCATCAAATTATTGTTTAACAATATTGAATCAGAACTAATTTTTGCTAAGTCAGTAGCACTTCCCATAGCAACAGATATATGAGATGCACTTAAAGCTAAAGTATCATTTATACCATCACCAATCATCATAACAACCGACTTATTAAAACTCAATCTTTGAATATATTCTAATTTTTTTTGTATAGAAACATTTTTATTTTTATTTCTTATTCCAAGTGTATCTGCTACATAATCAACATTATCCGATGAATCACCACTCAATATATGCAATGTTAAATTTAACTCATTCAACTTATTTATACATTTATTTAAATTTCTTCTCAATGGATTCGTTAAATTAAACCAAGCTAAAATATTTTTTTTATCAGCTAAAACAATCCAAATTCCTTCTTTCATAATATTTAAATTTAAATAATTTTTTGTCCATTCCTTTATAAAATCAGGTTTTCCTAATCTATAAACAACACCATCTAATTTTCCTTCAACACCTTCATTAATATAATTTTTAATATTATTTTTAGAATAAATAATTTTATATGAAGGAATATTTGATGACATAAATGCTCTAGCAATAGGATGCTTAGAATTCTCTTCTAAAGACATAGCTATAGAAAAAACATCTTTTACCGTAACATTTTTATTTAACCGTATTTTATTAATAAAAAAATTATTTACAGTCAACGTTCCAGTTTTATCAAAAACAATATCAGTAACTAAATTTAAATTCTCTAACACATGCTCTTTTGTTATTAAAAAACCTTTTCTAGCCAAAGCATTAACAGAACTAGTAATAGCGACCGGTGTTGCTAATGATAATGCACACGGACACGCCACAACCAACATAGATAAAATAATATTTAATACATTATTATGACCAAGTTTAAACCAAACTAAAGATACAACCATAGTTAAAAATATAACAATTAAAACAAAATAACCAGCAACAACATTTACCAAAACATTTGATTCTGGCTTAACTGAACTAACTTTCTCTAACAACTGTATCATAACATCTATTGTTGACGTACCTTTAATCTTAACAGCCTTGACCACTAAATCATTATCAATATTAACAGTACCACCAATAACATAATCACCAACAATTTTATATATGGGCATAGATTCCCCGGTTATCATAGATTCACTAATACTACTATTACCTTCAACTATTTCACCATCAATAGGTATAGATTCACCCGGTTTTACAAGAATATTATCCCCAACCTGAACATTCTCAATTGCAACAATACTCTCATTATATAAATTATTTTCCTTTTTAACTATTATAGCTGTATCTACACTTAATTCCTGCAAACCATAAATTATTTCCCCAGAATGATGTCTGGCTCTCATCTCTAAAAATCTACCAATCAATAAAAAAAATACAAACATACATATAGAATCAAAATATATATCACCCGTTTTAGATATAAGATTCCACATACTAGAAATAAAAGCAATAAATAATGATAAACTAACTGTAGTATCCATACCAAAATTTTTAAGCTTAATACTCCTTAAAGCATTATAAAATATACCCCTTGCAGAAAAAAATAGAACTGGACATGTTACAAAAAAACATATCCATCTAATAAAAATCCAATAATTTTGATGCATGTCTCTTAACTCACCAATATATAATGCAGCAGATAACATCATTACCTGCAACATTCCTATGGCGGACACAATCAATTTCTTTAATTCTCGCCTATACTCGTTTTTAAATAAAACTTCCTGTTGTTTTGGTGTATAAGGACATGCTAAATAACCAATGCTTCTAAACTCATTCAATATATAACTAAGTGAAATAATTTCCAGATTATATGTAATAATAGCTCTACATGTTGCCAAATTGACAGAAATCTTATATATTCCCTTAACAGCACCTAAATGTCTTTCTATCAACCATGTGCAAGCCGCACAAGTAATACCGTCAATAGCAACCGTAACAGACCACGTTTTGCCATCATCTTTTTGAACAAAACGTTTTTGCATAGTATTATCATTATATAAATCTAATGTAAAACTATCTTTTAAAAATTTTTCATCAATTGTAGAACCAGGTTTATCTCTATATAAATAATAATCACTAAAACCACTCTCTAAAATAAATTTAGCAACAGCAAGACATCCTGGACAACACATAAGGCGTTTAGATCCATTTATTACAATAGAAAATTTATCACTATGATACACAATCAAATCACAATGAAAACATTTTTTTCCCATCATATTATAAACCAGGCATTACAAATTGACTCTTTTTTATAATATAATTTTTACTATCATCTGATGACTGAATTTTAAAAAAAACTTCTATAAACCTAGATTTATAACTAACATTTGTCAATAATAACTTAATGTCAATTAAAATTGTATCCTCTCCATCTAAAATTATCTTATCAATTCCAATATATTTAAATCTAGAATCATCAACTAATATATTATAACTATTTTTTATTTTAGTTTTATTTGTTATCTTCAAAACATATGTGTTTTCTACTAAATTATTTTTATCGATATTAAATAATTGAAGTTGACTTTTACTAACACTAAATTGAATTAACTTTCTGTCAAACAGACCATAATTAAACAATGAAAATAATAAAAATAATACAACGATATAAGATATCAATCTAACCTTACCAAAGTTTTTAACTTTATTAATTAATTCATTTTCACGCATATATCTTATTAGTCCTGACTTATAACCCATCCTGTTCATTACAGAATTGCATGCATCTATACAAGCAGCACAGCTTATGCATTCCATTTGAAGCCCATTCCTTATATCTATACCAGTAGGACAACACGTTACACATTTCTTACAATCTATGCAGTCACCTAATCCAAAATTTTTATATTCTATGCCTCGTTTTCTAGATCCACGTTTTTCACCTCTATTTCTATCATAAACAACAATTAATGTATTTTCATCAAACATAACACTTTGTAAACGAGCATAAGGACAAACCAAAAAACAAAACTGCTCTCTAAACCAACCAATATTAAAATAAGTTAATAATGAAAAAAATAAAATCCAAAAATAACTCCAAGAAGAAAAATCAAAAAAATACAAACGATCAAATAAAAAAGATATAGGTACAAAATACCCAACAAAAGTAAAAGCTGTAAAAAAAGAAAAAGAAAACCACAATACATGTTTACATAACTTTTTCAAAAAAAAATTAAAAGTAAATTTTCCTTCATCAAGTTTCTTTCTTGTATTACGTTTTCCCTCAATTATACGAGATAAAAAAGCTCCAACTTTAAGCCAAATACTTTGTGGACAAAGAAATCCACACCAAATTCTACCAGCATAAACAGTTGCTGCAAATAAAAGTAAGACTAAAATAATAAAAAAAATAGCGAATAAAGAAAAATCTTCAGGCCAAAAAACCAAACCACATACATATAAACGAGCAGTCGCAATATCAAATAAAAAAGCTTGATTATCACCCCAAAAAAACCATGGTAGTATAAAAAAACTTAAAATCATAAATGACATGCTCGTTAAACGAATGATATTAAATTTTCCTGACACAGGATCCGTATAAACCGTCCCATGCTCTTTATATAAAGATGTGTTTTTACTATTCATAAATTTTTATTCAAAGAAAAAATATATGCGGTTAAAATATGAATTTGTTCTTTAGTCAAAACATCTTTATGCGCGGGCATAACACCGTTTCTACCATATTTAATAGTTGTTTTGATATTTTCTAAACTTCCTCCATGAATCCACTGAGGATCTGTTAAATTAGGTGCACCTATAAATTTATTACCCTTTGCATTTAATCCATGACAAGCAGAACAAATTGTACTAAATTTAACCTTGCCCTTACTTGTTAAATCAGATGATTCACTTTCATTGCTTAAAGACAACACATATAAAGCAGTAGACTCGATATCTTGTTCACTACCAACTATAGAACCATATGCCGGCATTCTTCCTTTTCTACCATTTGTAATAGTCATTTTGATTTCGTTTGGTGCTCCACCATACAACCATTTACTATTAGTAAGATTTGGAAAACCATTTCCACCTTTAGCATCTAATCCATGACATAAAAAACAATTATTAATAAACAAACTTTTACCAATTTTTAATGCTTTTAAATTTGAAGATAAATCTTCAACACTCATATTAGAATAAGAGGCATAAATTGGCTGATAAAGTTTATCTTCAACTTTAACCTTTTCATCACATTCTTTATGCGAAGTCCAATCTAAATAACCTTTTGTTTTTCCCAAACCTGGGTAAAATGCTAAATAAAAAATTCCAAAAATAATAGTTAAAATAAATAACCATAACCACCATAACGGTAATGGCTCATTTAACTCACTAATACCATCAAATGTATGTGGGCCTTCATCTTCATTCTCTACGGGACTAACAGTCCTAGTAAAATAAATTAAAGCACTATACCCAACTATACTAAGAACAACAAGAAATATTATATATATACTTAATAAACTACTCACAATTATCTCCAGAAGTATCAATATTTAAAATAAAAACAGAATTACTGAGATTTTTTATATGCCAATCCTAACTGTTGCAAATAAGCCACCAATGCATCCTCTTCTGTTTTTCCTTTTACTGTTTTTGAGGCATTTTCCATATCTTTATCAGTATAAGGCACGCCAAGCTTTCTCAAAACTTTCATTTTTTTTTCTGTTTGATTTTCATTTAAAATGATTTTCTGCAACCAAGGATAAGCAGGCATTTTAGATGCTGGTACTAACAATCGTGGGCTTTGCAAATGAATTCTATGCCAATCATCACTGTATCGACCACCAATTCTAGCTAAATCAGGACCAGTTCTTTTTGAACCCCAAAGAAAAGGATGTTCATAAACAGATTCCCCAATAACTGAATAAGGGCCATACCTTTTTGTTTCAGCATAAAGCGGTCTAACCATCTGTGTATGACACACATGACAACCTTCTTTAATATAAACATCTCTACCTTCCAACTCTAAGGCCGGAATTGGTTTTAAACCTTTAATAGGTTTATGTACATCTGTTTGAAAAAACAATGGAACAATTTCAACTAAACCAGCAATACTAATAACAAGAAATATTAAAACAGCCATTAAACCTATATTTTTTTCTATAACTTCATGTCTCATATTGTTGCCCTTTTAGAAATGTTTTCTGAATAAACAGCTTTCTGAGCTTTAATAGTCATAAACATATTAAATAACATAACAAACATTCCAGACAGAAATAAAATACCACCACAAAATCTAATAATATAAAATGGGTGAGTTGCCATAACTACCTCTATAAAAGCATATGTCAATGTACCATCATCATCAATAGCTCTCCACATAAGTCCTTGCATAATACCAGAAACCCACATAGCAGTAACATATAATAAAGCACCAGTTGTAGCCAACCAGAAATGAACATTTATTAAACCAGTGCTATACATTCTTCTCTTATTAAATAAACGAGGTATTAACATATAAAGCGAACCAATAGTAATCATAGAAACCCAACCAAGTGCACCAGAATGAACATGACCTATGGTCCAATCTGTATTATGTGAAATACTATTAACTGTTTTAATAGCCATAAACGAACCTTCGAATGTTGCCATACCATAAAATGTTAAACAAACTATAAAAAATCTTAAAATAGGATCTGTTTTAAGCTTATACCACGCACCAGAAAAAGTCATAACACCATTAATCATACCACCCCATGATGGAGCTAATAACATTAAAGAAAATACCATACCCAATGATTGAACCCAATCTGGCAAAGCGCTATAATGCAAATGATGCGCTCCTGCCCACATATATATACCAATTAATGACCAAAAATGAACAATAGATAATCTATAAGAATAAACCGGTCTTTGAGCCTGAATAGGCACAAAATAATACATCATACCCAAAAAACCAGCTGTCAATAAAAATCCTACAGCATTATGTCCATACCACCATTGTACCATCGCATCAACTGCACCTGAATATATAGAATATGATTTCCAAAAACTGACAGGCAAAGCCATTTTATTAACTACATGTAATAAAGCTATAGTAATAATAAAAGCACCATAAAACCAATTTGCTACATAAATATGAGATACTTTACGTCTTGTTATAGTAGTAAAATAAACTATGGCATATGAAATCCAAACAACCGCAATTAATAAAGATATAGGCCACTCAAGTTCAGCATATTCTTTTGTTGTTGTTATACCTAGAGGTAATGTTATAATTGCTGAAATAATAACAAGCTGCCATCCCCAAAAAACAAATGATGCCAACCAACTATACGCTAAAGTCACTTGACATGTTCTTTGAACAACATAAAATGATGTTGCCATTAAAGCTGAACCAGCAAAAGCAAATATTACCAAATTGGTGTGCAAAGGACGCAATCTACTATAACATAACCAAGAAATATCACCATTCAAATCAGGCCAAACTAATTCTGCTGCTATAAAAAGTCCAACCACCATACCCAATAGGCCCCAAATAACAGTTGTAATAGCCAACTGTTTAACGACCTTATAATTATATATAATATTAGTATCTAAACTCTCTGCTGTATTCATATAAAAACAATAAAAAAAAATATAATTGGTTAAAATCTAGTTATTCAATATCACTCTTTTTTTTTCGATCATCCAGTAAAATATGATATGCTGGAGCATCAAAATCATCATATTGATCATTATTTACAGCCCAAAAGAAAAACCAAATAGCTATAAATAAAACTAGCAAACTTAAAGGTATCAAAACATATATAATTTTCATAAAAATTAAAATTATTTAAAAAAACTTTAACAAATCATAAAAACTCCTAGCAAAAAAAATTACCATAATGTTTTGCAAATATAGTATAATATAAAATTGAACATTTTGTCAAAATATTCAAAACTTGTAATATTAATTTCAACGCCTCCTATATGCTATAAAAAAGGTAAAAACGAATATAAAAATTAACTCAAAAACACAAAATTTAAATAAATTTTCCCCAACATTTTGAACAAAACCATAAGAATGAAGACCTGCGTTTAAAAGATTAACACCAAACCATGCCAAAGCTACAACAATATTAATAAATATGGCACAAATAGCTAACAATAATGGTGAAAATATGTCTGTAAAACGTAAATGTAAAAGAAATACTAACCATAAAACAATTAACATAGCACCATTTTCTTTAGGATCCCAACCCCAAAAACGTCCCCACGATTGATCAGCCCAAATACCACCTAAAATTGTACCTAAAAAAGAAAAAAATAAAGCTAAAATACAAAAACTTATAATATTATTAGAAAGAATAAAAAGAATATCTTTTTTATCATAGTGAATAGCATAACAATATAAAAATATATGACCAATTATGCTAGAAATCAAAGAAAAAGCATAACCCAAAGATATAGTTATAACATGAACAGTTAACCAAAAATTTGTATTTAAAACTGGCATAAGAATTTTAATGCTATCACCATCAAATTCATACTTGTAAACAACATATTGTAATAAACAAACAAATCCAGAACCATATATAAATACTAATTTATTATATTGTGTTTTTAATATTAAAAAAATAGCAATAAATGACATAACAAAATTAACAAATAAAATTGATTCAAACAATGTAGCAATTGGAGCTCTAGAAGTAATTAAAATTCTTAATAAAATACACAAAAAATGAATCAAAAATCCTAAACTAAATATAATTAAAAAACATCTAGATAATAAATTAAAAAATTTATTAAATAATAAAAAAAAAGATAAAATAAATACTAAAAAATAAATAATATTAGTTAAATATATAGGAGATAAATTATTATATAATAATTCTAAATTTATCCTCATCCTTGTAGAAGTATCAAGATATAATAATGAATTTTCTTTTATTTGTGAACAATAGTCATTCCAATTTTTTTCATCATAATTATAATAAAATTTTGCAGCATTGTTTAATAAATCTAAACCTATATTATAATTATTATCATTAAAATTATAATTATTTATATTCATCCAAGTTTTATCATTGTTAGGAAAAAAATATAAATCTTTTTGTTCAGTCAAAAAATTTTTAAAATTTTTTTTTACTTTATAATAAGTAAAATATTCTAAATAAGTATAATTGTTAAAATCACATTTATTTTTTAAAATATCATATCTAGAAATACCACTAGTTTTATCATCATTTTCAAATATAAAATCAGGTAATATATAATCCATAAAAAAACTTAATTTTAAAGTTAATAAAACTTTAAAATAAATATCTAATAAATTATTTTGACTCAATGTTCTATCTTTTTGTTTTAAATTGCTTAAAGACGTTATTAAATTTATATTATTTAAAATAGGTAAAGAAATATCATTTAAAGAATATTTGTTATTTGAATTAATTACAGCCCCTATGTTAACTATAATATTTTTATCTGTTATATTAAATATTTTTCTATCATAAGACCTATTATGATCAAAAAACAATTCTGATAACCATTCAATTGGTTGAAGATCATCTATTTTTGTTTTTCCACAAATAAACAACATGCTTGCCTTTGCAAAGCTATCAAGGGGTTTCACTCTACCATCATGTAATATAGGAATTTTTGAAAACTCTTTACATGATAATGAAAAAACCACATTGTAAGAAACTGTAAAAAATAAAAATAATATTATAAAACTAATAGATTTTTTCATAATTTAAAAATAAATAATTTAGATGACAATTTAACTAAATGAATTAAAAAACCTATAAATAATAACAAACACGAGACATATGGAAAAAATTCACCATAATCTTTTGTTACAGTTAAAATTGTTGTATTATTCAATTTATTCTCTATAAAAGATGTTTGATAAAAAATATATCCACCATACCTAAGAGGTTTATTCATCTCTATATCATATTTCCATTTAATATTTTTATCTTCTATCAAAATTCTTGATATATATGATTTAGCTTTATCTGTACCATTATACAATTTTTTTTCAAAACTAACTAAATTTAAAAAAAATGGTAAAACCTTATAAGATTTATTTAAACTTAAGGAATAATTAGAACCATCTATCAAAACATCACTAACATCAAATTCATTCTCTATCAAATAACATAATTTTTTTTCGAACTTACTTATTAAATAAAATGAAACAGAACATTTATTTTCTTCTTCTTCTAGAAAAACAGGAAGAGAATACATCTTAAAAAATCTTGATAAACCAAGTGCAGTCTTTTCATCAAATGGAATCTTTCTTGGTCTTATATCACTATTTCTATAAAATTTATTTATTTTAACATTTAAAGAGTCTGTTAATTTATATATTTTATCATTTTCAAAAATTTTTAAATTTAAACCATTATTCGAAATTGTTACATTATACTCATTTTTTTTAATGAATATATTACTCTTTTCACCTTGATTTATTATAATAAAACCTTCTTCTGAAAAATACATGGTTATTACACCACCAAGCAATAACACTAACACACTTAAATGTATAAATATTACACCAATTTTTTTAAATTTCCATGTCTCACTTAAAAGTTTGACACACAAACCTACAAAAATAACAATTAATGTTAATTTACCACCAGGTAACGGAACCAAATCAAAAAACCATATAAAATTAGAAACAAAATATTTTTGTTGAGACGAATATAAACCAATTTCTTTTTGAGATAATGTACCAATAATCAATATAAACATAAACCACAATAACGCTACACAGAATACACTGTTTTTCGAAAAAATGAATAAAATGTTTTTTATAATGCTAAAGCTTTTACCCATATTATCTTTAACTCTAACTTAGAATATAACTAAAAACCTCATGTATTGAAGATATAACACTTATTTTTCACAATGTCAATATATAATAATTGACTTAATCCAAAGGATTGATTTGATATTTAAGCTCCCTGGGACGGATTCGAACCGCCGACCCAGTGGTTAACAGCCACTTGCTCTACCAACTGAGCTACCAGGGATTAAATTTGATAAAAATAACATGCAATAACAATGCAAACGTAAAAATTAAACTAAAATAAAAATATAAGTTAAAACTTTTTAAGCACGAATCTGCAATAAATTTTCTACTTACACTTATTTTAAACACACTTTTAACTGTAATCAATGAGTATGGAATCATTAAAACAACTAAATAAAAAATTTTAGGAAATTTAAAAAAAGTTATACCAAACATAATAACACAAAAAGACATAAATAAAAAAAATAAATACATATAAGGTATATAATGTTTACCTAAAACTACAGCTAAATTTATTTTTCCACATAATTTGTCAAACTTTGAATCAGGATATTCATTCATTAACAAACAACCTGTTATTAATAAACCAAAAGGAAATCCAACAAAAAAGTCTATAAATTCAGCATTATTGTTAGATAAAATTATAGAACTACCATAAATTATCAACGGACCCAAACAAAATATATGCATTAGTTCGCCCAGTCCATATCTACTTGCCAAATGAATAGGTGGCGCAGAGTAAAAGTAAACTGAAAAAAAAGCTATAAGACCAACAATTAAAATAATTATACCATTTAAATATACAAAATATAAACCTATGATAAAAACTAATATAAAACTAAATATAGAGATAAATAAAAGATGTTTTTCAGAAATTATCTTAAAATCAACAGCTCTACTACCACCTGTACTAAATAAAACATAATCTATATTTTTTTTATCTCTACCGCTTTTCCAATCAAAATAATCATTAAAAGTATTTGCTGCAACATGCAGAAAAAAAACACCTAAAAAAATTAAAAAAATTAAACTATAATCTATAAATTTAAATCTATAAATAGACCATATAATTGAGAAAAAAAATGGAATAAAACTACCAATAACAAACTTACTTCTAATTATTAGATTTATTTTATCAAAATTTATTACTTTTGTTTTAATAGTATTGTTAACGAACTGTTCTTTTTTGATTTTAATAGTTATAAAGTTGTTAACATCACGTTCTATAAATAATGTTGCTAAAAATTCTGAATTATCTGAATGCAAACAAAAAACTTTTTTATTAAAAAAAAATTTTTTTTTATTTATAATTAAACTAAAATCTTTAGAAAAATTTATAATAAAATCAGGATGCAAAAAATTATAAATTCTTTTAATACCAATAACATCTAAAGCTGAACACCCGAATAAATTTTCAGCACTTTTATCAAAGGTTAAAACTTTACCATCAAAATCACATTTTATTATTATAAAATTTAAATTATTCATTTAATAAGTACATTAATATTATGGGCCTGGTGGGATTCGAACCTACGACCAAGGGATTATGAGTCCCCTGCTCTAACCAACTGAGCTACAGGCCCTTTATAAGATAACATGTGAAATTATAAAATATATAATTAAAAAAAACAAACTAATTTTCTTTATAAAAATCTTTTAATTGTTTAATAATGCTTGGATGTCTTAATTTTCTTAATGCCTTAGCTTCTATTTGTCTAATTCTTTCTCGTGTTACATTAAACTGTTTTCCTATCTCTTCTAAGGTATGATCTGTGTTCATACTTACACCAAACCTCATCATAAGGACTTTAGCTTCTCTAGGAGATAGTTTATCAAGAACACCGACAATAATTTCATTTAAATCTTCTTTTTTTGCTGATTCTAACGGTGAAACTATAGAATTATCTTCAATAAAATCACCAAGACAAGAATCCTCATCATCTCCAATAGGGGTTTCCATAGAAACAGGCTCTTTAGCAATCTTAATTATTTTTCTAACCTTGTTTTCAGAAATACCCATATACATACTCAATTCTTCTGGTCTAGCATCCTTACCTTCTTCTTGAACCAACTGTTTCATAATTCTATTTAACTTATTAATTGTTTCTATCATATGAACCGGAACACGAATTAACCTAGCCTGATCAGCAATTGATCTAGTAATTGCTTGTCTTATCCACCACGTAGCATATGTAGAAAATTTATAACCTTTTCTATATTCAAACTTATCTACAGCTTTCATTAGACCAATATTACCTTCCTGTATTAAATCTAAAAACTGTAAACCTCTATTTACATATTTTTTTGCTATAGAAATTACTAATCGTAAATTGGCTTCAACAATTTCTTTTTTTGCAATTCTAGCTTGCATTTCTCCCATAGAAATACTTCTATTAAGTTCTTTTATTTCTATAATTTTTAAACCAATTTTTTGTTCAAAATCAGATAATCTTTTTTGGGCTGAAAAAATTTCTTCTTTATAACTTTTTAATTCTAAAATATCAATATTTTTTAATTTCATACAACTTTCTATCCATAAAAAATTTGTTTCATTTTCAAAGAATGAATCAAAAAAATATTTTCTAGGTACTTTAGATTTTTCAACACATAAGTCCATAATTATTCTTTCTTGAACTTTAACTTGTTCTAATAATTCTCTCATACCATTAGTTAATTTATCTATAACATTAAATGACCATTTAAATAAAATTAAAAAACTTCCAAGTTTTTTAAACATCATTTTTGTTTTATCATTAGTTCTGCCATACATTTTTTCTATAAACTGTGTTTCAATTATTAAAAACACTAATTCATCAAAAATTTTCCTAATCTTTCTATTATCCAAATATAAATCTAGATTACAATCTTCAACATTACTTCCGGATATATTTTCAGATAAAAAATCACCATCATCGGAAAAACCGCTCATTAAATCAGAAAATTTTATAAAACCAGACTTTACTCTATTATAATCTTCTATAATAATATTTAAAATTTTAGGATATTTTGCAAATGTAAAAACAATGCTTTTTAAGCCTTCTTCTATTTTTTTTGCTCTTAATATTTCACCTTGTCTAGTTAGCAAGCCAATGCTTCCCATTTCCCTCATATATATTTTAACCGAATCTTTAATTTTTAAATTCGAATCATCTTGAGTATTTGAAAGACTATCTAAAAATAGAGATTTGCTTAAATTTTTTTCTACATCTACAGATGTATTATTATCATTAACATTTTTACGTCTATCTAAGTAATTAGAATCAAATTCATACATTCTTAGTCTCCATAAAAATTAATTATTTTTAATTTTGTATATTTTGTTTAATAAAATTATAAATTCATCTAGTAAAATGTTCTCTGGAATATCATTTAACATTAAAAAAAAATTGCTATTTATTATATTGATATCTCCTAACATTCTTTTATGTAAATGTTTGAAATTTACATTTATATTTTTGCGTAAAAGAATGACTAACTCTAAAAATGTATTTAAATCCGATTTGAATTTAATATTTTTATTCGACATTAATTTTTCTAAATCTATTATATGAAACAAATTTCTTTTTTTCAATAATAAGGCACATGCTTGCATACCTAAAGATAATGACTTTTTATGTTTTTTTAATAAATTAAAACTGTTGGTTAAATTATCCTTTTTTATGATATCATCTTTTTGCATTTTTTTTATAAAATGATTTGATATAGTTTTTTTGATTAATGGATTAGTTATTTTTTTTATTAAAATTTGAATATTGTTGGCTAAAAACAACTTGTTATGTATTGTGTTTAATTTTAAATCAACATTAATATTTTTATAAATATAGTCAAGAATATAAATAGATTTATTTATAAGATAAAGAAATTTTTCTTTTCCATAGGTATTAATATATGAATCAGGATCTGTCTTTTCTGGTAATAATGTAAAACCTATAAAAGTTTTAAAATCCATATATGATAAACATATATAAGCTGTTCTAATAGACGCCCTTTTTCCAGCTGTATCACCATCAAAACAAAATATTAGCTTATCATATGTTTTTTTAAGTTTTTTAAAATGATCTTTTGTGAAAGATGTTCCTAAAATACCTACAACATTTGTCACATTATTATTATGTAATGTTATTACATCAAGATATCCTTCTACGATTATAACATAATTTTCTTTTATATTATTTAATCTACTTTCATATAAACCGTACAATTCTTGTCTTTTTGAAAAAATTATTGATTCTGGCGAATTAATATATTTGGGTTGATCTTGATTATTTAAAATTCTACCGCCAAAACCTAAAGTTTTTCCATAGACATTTCTTATTGGAAATATTATTCTATTCCTAAATCTATCATATATATATTTATTTTTTTTTATTAACAAACCTATTGTTATAAGATCATTTTTAATGTTTTTTGAAATACCAAATGTTTTTAAAATAAAGTTCCATGAGTTTTCAGCAAATCCAATTTGAAATTTATTTAATATATCTTTTTTTAAATTTCTATTTTTTAAAAATTTATAAACATCAGTGTTTTTGTTATGTAAATTATTTTGATATATTAAAGCAACTTTGTCCATAAGTTTATAAATATTATAATTTAAATTTTGTTTATCATCCGTTATTTTTATATTTGTTTTGTTCGTCAAAACATTTATAGATTCTATAAAACTTATTTTTTTATAATCCATTAAAAATGTAATTATATTTCCTGACTTGTGACAACCAAAGCAATAAAATTTTTGTTTATTTTCATTTATAAAAAATGATGGTGTTTTTTCTTCGTGAAAAGGACATATAGAAAAAAAACCATTATTTTTTTTTGTTAAACTTATAAATGATCCTATTATATTTACAATATTTATCTTTGATAAAAGATTAGTTATTTCTTTTTTTGATATATATTTTATCATATTGATAAATTTTTTATATTTCTATTACCTCTTTTTGAAAAAGCTTTTTCTCTTAAAATTCTTTTTAACAAACGTTTTTTTGCTGCAGCAATATGTCTTTTTCTTATTTTAGATGGTGGTTCGTAAAATTCTCTTTTTCTTAGTTCTTTTGGCAGACCTGCTTTTTCCACAGCTCGTTTTAATCGTCTTATAGCAAAATCTAATGATTCATTTTCTTTAACTATTATACTTGGCATTAAAGTCTCTTTTTATTAAAAATTTTTGTAGTATTATATGTAATGTAATTTTTTTTTTCAAGAGAATATGTATACTAAATCAATAACCTTAGGTATAGAAACATCATGTGATGAAACTGGTGTAAGTTTATATAATAATGAGAATGGAATATTATCCGAATATGTATATAGCCAAACAGTGCATAATAAATATGGTGGAACTGTCCCAGAATTAGCATCTAGAGATCATGCTGAAAGATTATTAAACTTGGTTATATTTACTTTAAAAAAAGCAAATGTTGGAATAAGTGATATAAATTGTATATCATATACAAAAGGACCTGGATTAAGTGGCCCTTTGTTTGTTGGATCGTCTTTTAGCAAATCTTTAGGTTTGTCTATATCTGTACCTTCAATAGGTATTAATCATCTTGAGGCACATTTAGTTACAGCATTTTTATTTAATAGTAATATTAAATTTCCATGTTTAGCTTTTCTTGTTTCTGGTGCTCATACTATTATTTTAAAATTAGATAATTATAAAAAATTCATATTTTTAGGTGAAACGTTAGATGATGGAGCTGGTGAAGTTTTTGATAAAGTAGCTAGATCTTTAAAGTTAAATCCATTTAATGGTTTGTCTGTAGAAAAATTAAGTAAATGTGTTTATGATTTTAAAAATCTTAGATTTCCAAAATCATTTTATCGTTCAGATTGTTTTAACTTTAGTTTTAGTGGTTTAAAAACTAATGTGTTGAATTTAATTTCAGAAAAGGAAAGTAATAATAATCATTTTAAAGCAAATGTGGCTTATAATTTTCAGAACACGGTGATTAAGTTGCTTTTAAATAAATGTAAAAAAATTTTAAATATTTATGATATTAAGAGTATATTATTTTCTGGTGGTGTTTCTGCTAACAAGGAGTTACGTCTTGAAATTTCTAACTTTGCTTTATCTTTAAATTTAAATTGTTATTTTGCGCCAATTAGGTTTTGTATGGATAATGGTACTATGGTTGCATTTCTTGGCTTTATCAAGTTGTTAGAAAATTGTGTTGATAAAGATCTTTCTATAAATGTTTATCCTAGAATCAGACTTTAGTGTATGTTTTTTATTATATATATGTGTTTAATTTTGTTCAATTTTTATATAGTAATCTATTTATTTTTTTTAATCTTATGTACACAACTTATTAACATTGTTTAGTGTAATAATTATATATATTTTTTTTTGTTTTTTATCTAGATTTATTGATCTAATTTTAGTAAAATCACTGTTAGTTGGTTTTCGGTGTGTATCTAAGGAGTAGTTAGTTGTGATAGAATTTTATATACCTGTACTTATATTTTTTATTTTTGGATTTCTTTTTGGAATAGTTCCAGTTGTTTTGGGTAGTATTATTGCTCCTAAAAATCCAAATAGAGAAAAATTAAGTCAATATGAGTGTGGTTTTGAACCTTTTGATGACTCTAGAATGAAATTTAATATTAAGTTTTATTTTGTGGGTATTTTATTTATTATATTTGATTTGGAAATAGCATTTTTATTTCCGTGGGCTGTTTGCATAGATTTTATTGGCTTGCCTGGTTTTATTGCTATGGGTATATTTTTATTAGTTTTAACAGTTGGTTTTATATACGAGTGGAAAAAGGGGGCTTTAGAATGGGAATAGATGGAAAATTTAGTTCAAATGGCTTTGTAACTACAAAGGTTGATAAGGTTATTAATTGGGCTAGAACGGGTTCTTTGTGGCCAATGACTTTTGGTTTAGCGTGTTGTGCTGTTGAGATGATGCAGACAGGTGCATCTAGATTTGATTTAGATCGTTTTGGTATAATTTTTAGACCTAGTCCTAGGCAGTCTGATTTGATGATTGTTGCTGGTACGTTAACAAACAAGATGGCATCTGCGTTAAGAAAAGTTTATGATCAAATGCCTTCACCAAAATGGGTTATTTCTATGGGATCTTGTGCTAATGGTGGTGGGTATTATTATTATAGTTATTCTGTTGTTCGTGGGTGTGATAGAATTGTTCCTGTTGATGTTTATGTTCCTGGCTGTCCTCCTACACCTGAAGCTTTAATTTATGGCATATTAAAATTACAGGAAAAAATAAAAAGAACAAATACTGTAGCAAATAAGGTTAAGGATTAATATTGTGAAGTTAGAAGATATTAAAAGTATAATTGGTAGTAAGTTTGCTGGTAATATAGTTGTTTTTTCAAATGTTGGGGAAATTACAATTGATGTTAATAAGGATATTTTAATTGATTTTTGTAAGTTTTTAAGAGATGATATTAAGTTAAAATTAAAGGCATTGATTGATTTATCTGGTGTTGATTATTTAGATTATGGAAAAAGTTATTGGGAAACAATTGATTCTACTAAAGAGGGTTTTAGCAGAGCTCATAAATCTGATTTAAATTATTCTTTGTATATGAAGAAGCGTTTTTGTGTCTCGTATCATTTGCTTTCATATGTTTTTAATTTTAGAGTTAGACTTCGCGTTTTTGTTGATTTAGACGATATGTCTTTACCTTCGGTTGTTGGTCTTTGGCCTACAGCTGATTGGCATGAAAGAGAAGCGTATGATTTGTTTGGTTTTATTTTTCTTGGACATCCTAATTTAATTAGAATTCTGACTGATTATGGTTTTGAAGGTCATCCTTTAAGGAAAGATTTTCCTTTAACAGGAGAATATGAGATTAGATATGATGAAAATAAAGGAAAAATTATACGTGAGGCTTCATTTATTAAACGTGTAATAAATACACCTAAAGTTATTAGAAGAGATTTTCGTTATAGGTAATAGTAATAAATATGAATAATATTGATCATTATAAGATGAATTTTGGTCCGCAACATCCAGCTGCTCATGGTGTTATGAGATTGGTTTTGGATTTAGATGGTGAAGTTATAAAGAAAGTAGATGCTCATGCGGGCTTATTGCATAGAAGTATAGAAAAAATATGTGAAAATAATCTTTATACTCAAAATGTTGGTTATATGGATCGTTTGGATTATGTTTCTATGATGGCAAATGAACATAGTTATGTTTTGGCTGTTGAAAAGCTTTTAGGTATAGTTCCTCCGATTAGGGCGCTTTATATAAGGACAATGTTTGATGAAATAACTAGGATTTTAAATCATTTATTATGGCTTGGCGCACATGCTTTGGATATTGGAGCAATGGCTGTATTTTTGTATGCCTTTAGAGAGCGTGAAGATTTGATGGATTGTTATGAAGCAACAACTGGTGGCAGATTACATGTTGCTTATTATAGACCTGGTGGTGTGTATCGTGATTTACCTGATTCTATGCCAAAATACAAAGGTGAAAATTTTAGTGAAAAACGATTGAAAACATTAAATTATAATAGAGATGGTTCTTTATTGGATTTTATATCAGATTTTGTTAGTAGATTTCCAAAACTTGTTGATGAATATGAAACTTTGTTAACTGATAATAGAATTTGGAAGCAAAGAACTGTTGGTATAGGAGTTGTATCTCCAGATAGAGCTGTGGCTTTGGGTTTTACAGGACCTATGTTGCGTGGTTCTGGTGTAGAATGGGATCTTAGAAAGAAACAACCGTATGCTGTTTATGACAGGTTAGATTTCAGAATACCAGTTGGTGTGAATGGTGATTGTTATGATAGATATTTGGTTAGAGTAGCAGAACTGCGTGAAGCAAATAAGATAATTAAACAGTGTGTAGATTGGTTGTATAAAAATCCAGGTCCAGTTATGTTAGAAGATAGTAAGATATCTCCTCCATTAAGAATGGATATGAAAACATCTATGGAGTCATTGATTCATCATTTCAAATATTTTTCCGAAGGTTTCATGGTCCCTGAAGGTGAAGTTTACGCTGCTATTGAACAGCCTAAGGGTGAATTTGGTATTTATATTGTTTCTGATGGTTCTAATAAACCTTATAGAGTTAAAATGAGAGCTCCTAGTTATGTTCATTTATCTGCAATAGATGAATTATCTAGGGGACATTTAATTGCTGATTTAGTTACCGTAATTGGTACTTTAGATATAGTTTTAGGTGATGTGGATAGGTGATATGTCTGATCAAATTGAATTTTCTTTTTCTGATGAAGTTTTAAAAAAATGTAATGAATGGTTGAATAGATTTCCTAAAGATAGGAGACGTTCAGCTGTTATAGAGGTTTTAAAAATAGTTCAAAATGATAATGGTGGCTATTTAAATGAAGAGTTGATTGGTAAAGTTGCTGATTATTTAGGTATTCCTAGAATATTTGCTTATGAGGTTGCAACTTTTTACAGTATGTTCGATTTGCATAAAGTTGGTAGATATAAAATTTATTTTTGTGTAAGTATTTCTTGTATGTTGTGTGGATCAGATGATCTTGTTGATCATGTGAAAAAAAAATTGAACATAGATTTTGAAGAAACAACCGATGACGGAAAGTTTACTTTAAAAAAAGCTGAATGTTTAGCTGCTTGTGGAGGTGCGCCTGTTATGTTAATTGGTGAAAAATATTACGAAAATTTAACTATTAGTAATATTGATTCTATTTTAGATAGTTTGGAGTAGTTTTATGTTGATTAATCAGGTATGTTATAGAACATTAGAGTTAAAACAACCTGCTAGCTTGGCTACTTATTTATCTATAGGTGGTTATAAGGTATGGAAGCGTATATTAAAGGAAAAGCCTGATCCAATTAGTATAATTAATGAGGTTAAGTTATCTGGACTGAGAGGTAGAGGTGGTGCTGGATTTTTAACAGGATTAAAGTGGAGTTTTATACCTAGAGATGTTAAAGGGCAAAAATATGTTGTTTGTAATTCTGATGAAGGCGAGCCAGGTACATTTAAAGATCGAGATATTTTAAGATATAATCCACATCAATTAATAGAGGGCATGGCTATAGCAGCATATGTTATTGGTTCTACTATAGGCTATAATTATATACGAGGTGAGTTTTACGAACCTATTTTTGTTATGGAAAAAGCTATAACTGAGGCTGAAAATGCTGGTTTTTTAGGCAAAAATGTATTTAAAAGTGGTGTGGATTTTAATTTATATAATGTTTATGGTGCTGGTGCATATATTTGTGGTGAAGAAACAGCTTTAATGGAGTCTGTAGAGGGTAAAAAGGGACAACCAAGATTCAAACCACCTTTTCCAGCTAATGTTGGTATTTATGGTCGTCCTTCTAATATTAATAATACGGAAACATATGCATCAATACCTGTTATATTAGATAAGGGTGGAAAATGGCATTTAGAGCTAGGCAAACCTAATAATGGTGGTTGTAAAATTTTTAGTGTATCAGGACATGTTAATAAACCTGGAAATTATGAAGTTCCATTGGGAACACCGTTTTCTGAACTTTTAAATATGGCTGGTGGTGTTAGAGACGGTAGATCTTTGAAAGCGGTGATTCCAGGTGGGTCATCTGCACCGGTTTTACCTGCTAATATTATTAATGCAATTAGTATGGATTATGATTCGATTTCTAAAGCTGGTTCAATGTTGGGTTCTGGTGCTGTTATAGTTATGGATGACACGACATGTATGGTCAAGGTATTACATAGAATATCTCATTTTTATGCAGATGAATCTTGTGGTCAGTGCACACCGTGCAGAGAAGGTACAAGTTGGATGTATCAAATTTTAGATAGAATTGTTTCTGGAAATGGAAATGTCTCTGATCTTGATTTATTAGATTCAGTTGCATTAAATATATGTGGGAGAACTATATGTGCTCTTGGCGATGCAGCAGCTCTACCTATAAGAGGTTTTATAAAACATTTTAGGCATGAGTTTGAAAGTTATATAGAAAATAGTAGTAATCGTTTATAGTTTTTATAAGGCGTTAAAATGGGGATTATTGATAATTCTATGATAAAAATAGAAATTGATGGTATTGAATTTAGTGCAAAACGAGGCTCTAAGATAATTGAAGTTGCTGATGAAGTTGGAATTTATATTCCTAGATTTTGTTATCATAAAAAACTTTCTATTGCGGCAAATTGTAGAATGTGTTTAGTTGAAATTGAAAAAGCACCTAAATTGTTTCCAGCTTGTGCAACACCTATTGCTAATGGTATGAAGATTTTCACTAATACAGAAAAAGTTATAGATGCTCAGCGTGCTGTTATGGAGTTTTTATTAATCAATCATCCTTTAGATTGTCCTATTTGTGATCAGGGTGGTGAATGCGAATTACAAGATTTGACAATTGGTTATGGTTGTTCATCTTCAAGATTTTTAGAGAAAAAAAGGTCTTTTACTGATTATGATTTAGGGCCATTAGTTTCTACTGATGTTACGCGTTGTATATTATGTAGTAGATGTGTTAGATTCTGTGAAGAAATTGCAGGAACTAATGAATTAGGCATAATAAACAGAGGTAGTGATTCTAGGATTTTTACATTTTTAAAAAATCATTTGTCGTCTGAAATATCTGGTAATGTGATTGATTTATGTCCTGTTGGGGCTTTAACAGCAAAACCATCTAAATTTAAATTTAGGGCTTGGGAATTATTACAGCATTCTTTTGTTAGTAATCATGATTGTATAGGAAGCAATTTATATGTTCATGTTTTTAGGGATAAAGTTATACGAATTGTACCTAGAAGAAATGAGTTGTTAAATGAATCATGGATTTCTGATTGTGATAGGTTTAGTTATGAAGGTTTATATAGTGATGATCGCGTTAAGTTTCCTATGATAAAAAATGATGGAGAATGGCGTAATGTCTCGTGGAATGAAGCTTTTGAATACTCTTTAAATAAATTGGTAGATATTAAGAATAAGTTTGGTTCTGATCAGCTTGCTTGTCTAGCTTCATCTAATTCTACAGTAGAAGAATTTTTTGTTTTACAAAAATTAGTTCGTGCTTTAGGTTCGAATAATATAGATCATAGGTTAAAACAGATAGATTTTTTAGATCAGGATAAATTTCCTATTTTTACCGGATTGGATGTTGGTGTTGATAAAATAGATGAAATGGATGTTGTTTTTTTAATTGGTAGTGATATTGTTAAGGAACAACCAATTGTTGCTCTTAAATTAAGAAAAATTATAAAAAATGGTGGAAAGGTTTTTGTTTTAAATCCAGTTGATTTTAATTTTTCTATTGATTTAACTGAGAAATATATTGTAAATCCTGGAAAGTTTTTAAATGTATTAACGGCTATTATTAAGTCTTTTTCATCAAATGTTGATCAGAAGTTAGATTTGTGTGGTATGGAGGATGAAATTCAATTAGAAAGTCAGAATGATTTATATTTAGATTTAGTTAAAGCTTTTTTAAATGCAAAGAATAAGTTAATTTTGTTAGGTTCTTATATTTTTTCAAGTCCTGATTATTCTAAGATAGTTTCATTATCTAATTTATTTTCAAAAATGACTGAATCAAATTATGGTATAATGACAGATGGTGCTAATTCAAGTGGTGCGTGGTTAACTGGATTTGTTCCACATAGATTGCCTGGTGGTAAAGTTATATCTAAAAATGTTGGTCTTGATGCTTTGAATAGTTTTTCTAAAAGTCTGAAATCGTATATTTTATTTGGTTTGGAAATTGAATTTGATTCTGTATATTCTGATATAGCAATTAAGTCTTTGAAAAAATCAGATTTTGTTTTGTCATTTTCTTCTTTTAAGAGCGATACTTTATTAGATTTGTCAGACGTTATCTTACCTATAGCATCTTCATATGAAAACTCTGGTACATTTATAAATGTTTCTGGTACATGGCAGTCTTTTTCATCAGTTGTTCCATGTGATTATGAAATAAAGTATGGGTGGAAAGCTATCAGCGAAATGGCTAGTTATTTTAAATTACCTGGTTTTTTTTATAAGGATGTGTCATTTATTTTGACTGAATTTAAATCATTTGTTGATTTTAATAAATCTATGTTGTGGAATTTAATAAAGGTGTCAGATTTATCTACTTTTATTAGTAATGATTTAGTTGTAGTATCTTCAATATCACAATATGATAATGATTCATTAGTTAGAAGAGCATCGTCTTTACAGAAAGTTAATGATAGACGAAATGATGTGTTAAAATGTAATAGGTTGACTTATAATACTTTAAAATTAGAGCAAAATTTTTTATTTTTAACTAGAAATGGTCAAAAAAAGAAATATTTTATTTTTATTGATGATTCAATATCAGATAATATTATTTTGGTTGAAAGTTGTAATGTTTTAGATTATAGAAATTTTAAGTTACCATATGATTCAATTTTTTTTGATAGAACATGAGATTTTTTTTGGAAATTTGGGGTAATTAATGAGTTTAAATATTTTATTAGGCATAATATATACTATATTTAAGATTATTGTGATTATAGTGCCTTTGATGTTAGGTGTTGCTTATCTTACTTATGCAGAAAGGAAAGTTATTGGATATATGCATGATAGATTAGGGCCTAATCGTGTTGGCAAGTATGGTTTACTTCAGCCAATAGCTGATGCAATTAAATTGTTGTTTAAAGAATTAATCATTCCAACAAAAGCAAATAAATATTTATATATGATGGCACCTGTCATTGTTATTGGTCCAAGTTTGACGGCATGGGCAGTCATACCATTTACTGAAACATTTGTTGTTGCTGATTTAAATGTTGGTCTTTTATTTTTGTTGGCTATGACGTCTTTAAGTGTTTATGGCATAATAATAGCAGGTTGGGCTACAAATTCTAAATATGCATTATTAGGAGCTTTAAGATCTGCTGCTCAGACAATTTCTTATGAAATAGCAATGGGTTTTTGTTTTGTTGGTGTTTTAATGTTATCTAGAAGTATGAATCTGAAAGATATAGTTTTAGCTCAATATGGTGGTGTTTTTAGTTGGTATTGGTTGCCACTTTTTCCTTTATTTATTGTATATTGGATATCTGCTGTTGCTGAGACAAATAGGGCACCGTTCGATGTTGTAGAAGGTGAATCTGAAATTGTAGCCGGATTTCATGTTGAATATAGTGGTATAAGATTTGCATTATTTTTTTTAGCAGAATATGCAAATATGATATTGGTTTCTGTTTTATGTGTCATTATGTTTTTTGGGGGATGGATGCCTCCTGTATCTCCTGATACATTTATTGGTGGATTTCTTTTTAATTATGTTCCTTCAGTAGTTTGGTTGTTATTAAAATCTTCTTTTTTTATTTTTACTTTTTTATGGTTTAGAGCTACTTTTCCTAGATATAGGTATGATCAAATAATGAGATTAGGTTGGAAGGTTTTTATACCAGTAACGTTAATTTGGATATTTGTAACAGGTATTGTTATTAAATTTTATTAAATTTAATTTAATTTAATATTAGGAGGTTTGTTTGTTTATTTTTTTTAAAAGACTTTTAAAAAATTTTTTGTTATTAGAGTTGCTTCAAGGTTTAAGAGTTACTTGGAGGCATTTTTTAGGGAGGAAGATTACCATCTTATATCCTGAAGAAGAGATTCCTAAATCTGATAGGTTTAGAGGTTTACACGCTTTAATGCGTTATGAAAATGGCGAAGAACGTTGTATTGGTTGTAAATTATGTGAAATTGTTTGTCCGGCTAAAGCAATAACTATAGAAACGTATCAGCGTAATGATGGTTCTAGACGTACCAGTAAATATGAAATTGATTTGTTTAAATGTATATTTTGTGGTTACTGTGAAGAGGCTTGTCCTGTTGATTCTATAGTTCAAACAGAAATATATGATTATTGTTTTTATGATAGGAATAGTTGTGTTATCACTAAGGATAAATTATTAGCTATTGGAGATCAATATAACATGGATATTGTTAAAATGAAAAAAAATGACTCTGTTTATAGGTAATTAATTTTTATTATTTAAGGTATATGTATATGCAACATATTTCTTTTTATGTTTTTGCTAGTATAGCAATTTTCTCTTCTATTATGGTTGTTTTATCTAAAAATACAGTTAAATCGGTTTTATTTTTGATTTTATCATTTGTTGCTACTGCTTGTTTGTGGTTGTTATTAGAGGCTGAGTTTTTAGCTATTACTTTAATTTTAGTGTATGTTGGCGCTGTTATAGTATTATTTTTATTTGTTGTGATGATGATTGATCAGGAATTTGAGATTAAAAAGATAGGAATATCTAAATATTCTCCGATTATAATATGTACATCTTTATTTATGTTAGCTGTTTTACTTACATTAATGAACCCTTATACATATGGTGCTGATATTGTTATGCCTGAAATTAAAGGTTCCGGTAATAATGTAAAAATATTGGGTACTTTATTATATAATAAGCATTTATTTGCTTTTGAGGTTGCTGGTCTTTTGCTTTTAGTGGGCATGGTTGCTGCTATAGCTATATCATTTAGGGGTAAACAAGATAGATTAAGTCAGGATATATCTGAACAGATCAGTGTTACTTCTAAAGATAGATTAAAATTTATGAAAGTAAATAAAGAATAGTTGTTTTTTTATGTTGTGTAAGAGATTATTATGGTAGTTTTATCTAATTATTTGATGTTTAGTTCTATATTGTTGGTTATTGGGATTACAGGTATTTTTATAAATAGAAAAAATATAATTGTACTGTTAATGTGTATAGAACTTGTTTTGTTGGCTGTTAATACTAATTTTATAGCGTTTTCAAGATATTTAGGAGATTATACTGGACAGGTGTTTGTTTTTTTTATATTGTCTGTAGCAGCTGTAGAAGCTGCAATAGGTTTAGCAATTTTAGTTATAATTTTTAGAAATCGTGGAACAGTTAGTGTAAGAAAAATGAATGATTTGAAGGGGTAATTTTGTGGACTCGTTGAACGTATATATTTTAATTATAGTTTTTTTCCCTCTTGTTGGTTCTTTAATTGTTGGATTTACTTGTAGAGTGGTAAGTAATAGATTTTCACATACAATAACAACAGGTATGCTTTTAGTATCTGCTATTTTTTCTTTTAAAGTGTTATATATGTATTCTTTTGAATCTTATTTACCTTTTGAGAAGACGTTATATGTTTGGGGAAATATATATGATGTTAAATTTGAAGTGGGTTTTTTAATTGATAGACTTACAGCTATTATGTTGTTTGTTGTCACTGTTATATCGTTTTTAGTTCATTTGTATACAATTGGTTACATGCAAGGTGATTCTGGTTATAATAGATTTTTTTCTTATATATCATTTTTTACTTTTGCTATGTTAATGTTAGTTGTATCTAATAACTTTTTACAGTTATTTTTTGGATGGGAAGCAGTTGGTTTAGCATCTTATTTGTTAATCGGATTTTGGTTTAAAAGACCAACGGCTATTTTTGCAAATTTAAAGGCTTTTATAGTAAATAGAGTTGGAGATTTAGGTTTTTTATTGGGTATAGCTGCTGTGTTTTGTTGTTTTGGTACATTGAATTATAATGAAGTCTTTTCTAGTGTTGATAGTGTTATTTCTGATAATTCTGTGGTGTTAAATACAGTAATTTCTTTTAATACTGTTTCTGCTGTTACTTTTATTTCTATTTGTTTGTTTATAGGTGCTATGGGTAAATCAGCGCAAGTACCACTTCATGTTTGGTTGCCTGATTCTATGGAAGGTCCTACACCTATATCTGCGTTGATACATGCAGCAACAATGGTTACAGCTGGTATATTTATGGTAGCAAGAATGTCACCTATATTTGAACATTCTCAGACTGCTTTGATTTTTGTTTTATTGATAGGAACTATTACATGTTTTTTTATGGGAATTTTAGGTATAGTTCAAAATGATATTAAACGTGTTGTAGCTTATTCTACTTTATCTCAATTGGGTTTGATGGTAACGGCTTTAGGTGTATCTGCTTATTCTGCTGCTATATTTCATTTGGTTACACATGCTTTCTTTAAAGCATTATTATTTTTAGGTGCTGGATCTGTTATTGTAGCTTTACATCATGAGCAAGATATAAGATATATGGGTAATTTAAGAAAATATATGCCAATAACTTATTATACAATGTTAATAGGAAGTTTAGCTTTGGCCGGTATTCCTGGATTTTCTGGATTTTTTTCTAAAGATTTAATCATAGAAAATGTTCACTTATCTAATTTACCTTATTCAGATTTAGCTTATTATTTGTTGGTGGCAGGTGTGTTTATTACGTCCTTTTATTCTTTTAGAATGTTTTTTTTAGTTTTTCATACCAATGAACGAATAGATCCACATCTTGGCGTTGTGAAAGAACCACCTTATGTAATTACATTACCTTTGTTAATTTTAGCTTTTTTTGCTTTATTTAGCGGTTGGATATTTTTTGATTCTATTTTACAAAATTATTTTGGATCAGCAATTTTTGTTAAAAATCTTGATAATTCTAATTTTCTTTTAAAAGAGTTGGTTGATGCAAAGCATTTGTTTTTACATGGAATTCTTTCTTTACCATTTTTAATGAGTTTGTTAGGAATAGTTACAGCATGGTATTTGTATTGTTTTAACATAAATCTTGCTACTACTATTAAAAGTAAATTAAGAGTGGTTCATTATATATTAATAAATAAATATGGTTTTGATGCATTTAATCAATATTTTTTATCTTTTGGAGTACGTTTCTTTGGTAAAATTTTATGGAAGATTGGTGATGTGTTTTTGATTGATAAATTAATTGTTAATGGGGTACCTTATTTGATTAAGTCATGCTCTAATTTTGTTAAAAGAATTCAAACAGGTCGTTTATATAATTATGTATATATAATGATAACTGGTTTTGTATTATTATTATTTGGTTTGTTATCAAACGTTACTTAGAATATTTTGGAAAATATTATGTTTTTAGAGATACCATTATTAAGTTTTGTAATTTGGCTACCGATTATTTTTGGATGCGGTATTTTATTTTTGAAAGAGAATAAACGAGGAATTTATTTTGCAAAAAATATTTCTTTAATTGTTTCTATATTTTCTTTGTGTTTATGTTATTTGCTTTATACTGGTTTTAATTCTAATTTGTGGGAAATGCAGTTTGTAGAAAATGAACCATGGATTTCAGAGTTAGGTATATTTTATAGTCTTGGTGTTGACGGTATATCATTACCATTAATTGTTTTGACATGTTTTATGACATTTGTTGTAATAATTTATTCTTATAAAGTAATTAAGTATTGTGTTATTCAATATTTTTCTTATTTTTTAATTATGCAGGGTATGGTTTGTGGAGTTTTTGCTGCATTAGATGCTATTTTATTTTATGTGTTTTTTGAAGCTATGTTGATACCGATGTTTCTTATAATTGGTATTTGGGGTAGCAGTAATAGGGTTTATGCAACAATAAAGTTTTTTTTATATACATTTTTTGGTTCAATATTTTTTTTAATTTCAATAATTTATTTACACTATGTTTTGTATTTTAATAATGGCGAGCTAACTTTTTCTATATTAAAATTTCAATCTGCTTATTTATCTATTAATCAGCAAAAATGGTTGTTTTGGGGTATGATAATAGCATTTGCAGTTAAAGTTCCTATGTGGCCTGTGCATACATGGTTGCCAGATGCACATGTGGAAGCACCAACAGGTGGTTCTGTTATATTAGCTGCCATAACATTAAAGGTTGGTGGTTATGGTATGATGAGATTTATATTACCAATTGTTCCTGATGGTTGTATGATTTTTTCAAATCTTATTATAGTTTTATCTTTTATTGCTATTGTGTATATAGGCTTGGTTGCAATTGTTCAGGTCGATATGAAAAAATTGGTTGCTTATTCGTCAATTTCTCATATGGGTTTTGTTACATTAGGATGTTTTTTACTTTTTACGTTTAATTTTGAATCTAAGTATGTAAAAAGTGCGGTAATGGGAATGGAAGGTTCCATGATACAAATGATTTCACATGGTTTTATTTCAGGTGCTATGTTTATTTGTGTTGGAATTTTATATGAGAGAATGCATACAAAACTTATATCTAAATATGGTGGTGTTGTTCATAGTATGCCAATATTCGCTGTATTTTTTATGATTTTTTCTATGGCTAATTCAGGATTGCCTGGTACATCTGGTTTTGTTGGTGAGTTGCTTATTATATTGGCTGTGTTTAAAGTACATTATTTATATGCATTATTGGCTGGTTTAACTTTAATTTTAGGTGCAACTTATACATTATGGATGTATAAAAGGGTTGTTTTTGGAAATGTTGTTAATAAAGAAATTATGAATTTCAGTGATGTAGGAATGAATGAAAAATTATCATTATCTTTGTTAGCATTTTTAGTTATTTTATTTGGAATATGGCCAGCCCCAATTTTAGATTTAATACATTCATCGGTTGAACATTTAGCTTATCAAGTAATGCAGTCTAAGGTTTTTTAGGTATTAAAATATGTATACTGGAGTAGTTTTTATATTACCAGAAATAATTATTTCTGTTATGTCTTGTTTTATATTGGTATTTGATCTTTTTATATCAAAGGAAAGAAGAAATATAATTTATTATTTATCACAAGTAACACTTGTGATGACATTGGTTAGTTTATTTTATTTGATAAACGAATCACGTTGTATATTATTTTATGGAGCGTTTGTTTTTGATTTTTTTAGTGTCCTTTTAAAGAGTGCTATAATTTTAATATCTATTGTTATATTTATATATTCTAAAAAATATATGAAATATTTAGATTTATTTAAAGGTGAATATTTTGTTTTGTGTTTATTGTCTATTTTAGGAATGATGATAATGATTTCTAGTGGAACATTTTTATCATTGTATCTTGGTTTGGAGTTGTTATCGTTACCTATATATTCATTAATTATTATGAACAAAAACTATGTTTCTTCAGAAGCATCAATGAAATATTTTATTATGGGATCTATAGCATCTGGTATATTTTTATTTGGTGTGTCATTGGTTTATGGAATGACAGGAGTTATCGAGCTTGGTGTTATAAATCAGATTATTATTGATGAAGAAGTTTTTTCTAATATAACCTTACAGTATGGTTTGGTTTTTATAATATCTGGATTGGTTTTTAAGTTTGGAGCAGTACCTTTTCATATGTGGGTTCCTGATGTGTATGAAGGTTCTCCAATACCTGTGACTTTGTTTATTGGTACAATTCCTAAAATTGCAGCATTAGGTATGGCTTATAGATTATTGGTTGATACATTTTCTAGTTTAAATGATGAGTTGGAATTTTTGTTTATTGTTGTTGGTGTTATGTCATTGTTGATTGGAAATTTGTTTGCATTATCACAAGTAGATATTAAGCGATTGTTAGGTTATTCGGCGATAGCTCATGTTGGTTTTATATTTTGTGGTCTTGTAGTATCTGACGCTCATGAATTTACAGCTGTTATCTTTTATGTTGTAATTTATGTCATATCATCTATGGGGGCATTTGGAGTTGTTATGGCTATGAGCTCCAAGCTTGGAGAGGCTCATTTGATTTCACATTTTAAGGGTTTAGGTGTGTTATATCCAATTTTTGGTATAATTATGCTTTTATTTTTGTTTTCTTTAGCTGGAGTTCCACCGACTGCTGGGTTTTATGCTAAATTTTTTGTTCTTAAAAATTTAGTTTCTTATGGTTATATTGAGCTGGCTTTATTTGCAGTTTTAATGTCAGTTGTTGGAGCCTTTTATTATTTAAAAGTTATAAAAACGATGTTTTTTGATAAAGTTGATGGAGAAATAAAGATTTTAGGTTTGTCAAATTTTGGGTTGTTTTTATTATTTTTAAATGGGTTGTTGATATTATTTATAGGTTTATATCCATCTATATTTTTACAATTGTGCCATATTTAATATTTTTGTTTTTGTAGTTTTTTATGGTAGTGTTTTTATTTTCGCATTAGATAGGATAATTTTTTTTATCCTATTTAATGCATAATTTATTTAATATTAGTATTATTTTCATTTAACAATATTATGTGCTGTGTTAGTAAGAATAAAATTATTTATTTAATATTTATATTTATGAAAATATTTTTTTAAACAATGTAACATATTATTTGTTTTTATCTTGAGAGTTTAATTTATCTTTTAGCTTTTATTGCAAATGTCTTTACGTTGAACCTGAAATACTTGATGCTGTTTTTAAATATAAGATCTGTGAAATGAGACTTTGGTTTACCAGCGAGCTTGTTTTAGCGATTTTTATGATGATGAAAACCATGATGAAATAGAGAAATAAATATATAACATATACAATGTTAAATTACATGTCAAAGTAGTTGTATGTTTGCCATTTTTTATATTATTGGATATTTTATATGAAAATAATAAAAATATGATAAGTGAAATTAAAGTGAAAAAATTTAGTGACAATGTATAAAACATTGCCATTCAGAGGGCACTACAGGCGCTCTGAATCATTTTAATACAAATGTTATATAAAAGCCCCAGTTAGCAAATACTTTGCCAACTACTATATGTAGTTGATATTAATTTTATAAATACATTTGAAATTTTTACATGTAAAGCCTCGATAAATACAAAGGCCTTGTTAACTTTATAAGCAAAGGATGATACATTTTAAACCAATTATTGGCAACAGACTTTTTAAATAAGATTAAAGATAGTGATGACTACCCAATTGGTGCGGTTACAATACTTTACCAAAGAGCTGGTTTTAGAGATTTTTATGATAATGATGAGATAGCAAAACAAATATATAACATATACAATGTCAAATTAGATGTTTTATATGAAAACAATAAAGATATGATAAACCAGATTAAATCAAAAATTTTTGTCAAAAATTTATAAAATAATACCATACAGAGCGTCTGTGGTGACCTCTGGATGCCTTTGATCAAAATGTTATATATAAACTAAGTTTGTATTTTAAGACGTTATTATATTTTATTAGGTGTAAGATATAAATTTATTATAGCTTTTATTACTATAGCTAATGGTATTGCAAAAAAAACACCATATATCTTCAGTGTGGAACCAAAAATTATTATTGACATCATTATGGATATTGGGTGTAAATTTACTGCTTCAGAAAATAAAATTGGAACGAGTAAGTTACCATCTAAGAATTGTATTGTTATGTAAATAATGTTTAAGTAAATAAAATCTTGAGAGAGACCTAATTGTACTGCAGATATGAATATAACTGGTATTGAAATAATAATTGATCCTATATATGGTATTATTACAGATATTCCAACACCGAATGCCAAAAGATCAGAATATGCTAAGTTATATGATTTAAATAAAATGTAATTAGCGATAGTTATTATTAATATTTCTATAAATTTTCCTCTTACATAATTACTTATTTGTTTATTTGTTGTATTCCATATTTTTCCCCAAAATTTTGATTTTTCTGGCATGATTTTTTTAAACCAATTTATTATTTCTATATGATCTTTAAGAAAGAAAAATACAAAAATTGGTATTAAAAAAATATATAATATCCATTTTATTATGATTGCTATTGATAATAGTGATGCA
>Ga0307987_1000245_pt1 | contig 33655 bp, 34 predicted proteins | sample EllFjometagen181_FD_203157 | JGI IMG/M metagenome (GOLD analysis project Ga0307987, IMG submission 203157) | Marine microbial communities from Ellis Fjord, Antarctic Ocean - #181 | ecosystem: Environmental > Aquatic > Marine > Unclassified | place: Southern Ocean | collected 2014-10-08 | reverse complement strand
TCTTCGATGCCACTCCAGATCAGGGCGCCCCAGTAGGGGTCGCTGGTGATGGACGCACGGTAGAGGCCCTGGGGGAGGCTGCCCACCTCGCTGCCGGCCTGGCAGGTGCTGTCCAGCAGGGTCCAGTCACCCACGCCACTCAGGGCATCGGGATCGTAGACTTCCGCGCAGGGTAGCTCTTCGTCGATGTCGAAGCCCCGGTTGGAGATGCGGGCCGCGCCACCGGCCACCAGCACACGCCCCCCCGGCAGCGCCGTGGCGACGTGGCCGGCCCGGGCCACGTTCATGGGGGGCAGCAGGGACCAGGTGCCGTTGTTGCCGTTGTAGGCGAAGGCCTTGTCGGTGGCGTCGTACCAGTCGTCGTCGTCGGCTTCGCCCTGGATCAGCACGCCGCCGGACACCATCACGGCGTTGTCGCCCAGAGAGGCCATGGCCGGTAGCATCCAGCCGGCGCCCGCCAGCTCATCGGGGCCGTCGAAGGAGGTGACGTTGGCGAAACGATCCACCTTGACGCAGTCCGCCACGGCTTCGTGGATGTTGTCGTTGGTCCAGATCGTGCCGCCGCAGTGCATGGCGTGGTCGCCCAGGGCCGCCGCTGCGCCGTCGACCAAGCACGTGTCGGCGTTGGGGACGCCGTAGCTGCTTTCGCGGGTCACGGCGTCGTAGACCTCGACGGTCTCGGCACAGTCGATCTGCATGTTCGAGTCGAGGTGGACGTAGCCGCCGAAGAACACGACGTTGCCGCTGGTGAGGGCGACGGCCTGGTGCTGAGCCCGTGCGGTCTTGAGGCCCTCGAGCACTTCGATGGACTGGTCGGGCTCGGCGTGGGGGTCGAACAGGAAGATCTGGGAGGTTACGCCACGGCTCTGCTGCAGCGCCTCCCAGCCTCCGGCCACCAGGATCTTGCCCACGTCGGCGTGGGTACCTTCGGCCAGAAGGGTGGCGGTGTGGTGGACCCGCCCGGTGATCTCGCTGGTGTACCCAGCCCAGTCATCGGCGGTGACGGGGAAGGTGGTGTGGGTGCTGGGCGCGAAGTCGGCAGCAGGTGGCACCAGGTCCCAGCTCTGGATGGAGTCGACGCCGTCGTCGCCCCAGCCATCGGGCGCGCCGCCAAACACGAAGAAGCGGCCGTCGCCATCCGATGCCACAGCGGCGCCCCAGGCGCCGGCGCTCAGCTCATGGAAGGTGGCCATCTCGCCCACCGCCGCCATGAAGATGTCCACCGAGCCGGTCTCGGCGCGTCCCACATCCATCGGGCCTGAGCGGCCGCGGGCCACCAGGGGAGTCGCGTCGGTGGCGCCACTGTAGCCTTCGAGTTCGATCACCACGCCTTCGGGCAGGGCGGGAAGGTCTTCGATGGCCGGTGCTGTGCCCCGCGCAACGTCGATCTCGTACTCTTCGAACTGCCCGTTGCTTTCGGTCAGGCGCACCACCATCAGCTCGACGTCCTCGAAGAGGTCGGTCTGGCTGGGGGGAGGCACCGGCCGGATGGTCAGCTCGAAGGTGGAGGGCTTGCCGGCGGAGCCGCCGCAGGCGACCGCTGCGAGCGCTGTGGCGAGGACGGTGATTCGGGTGGGGTTGCCCAGGTGCATGCGCATCTCCATGTGTCCCGATTAGCATGGTCCAGGCGTGGTCGCAGTCCCGGACGTGGATGTGGCCCAGGAGGCCCCGTCATGATCCGCTCCCCCCTGCTCGAGGCTGTCCCCGGCGTGGTGCACGGCTTCAGCACCCGCGAACACCTGGTGCCTCCTCCGCCCCCCGAGCCCAGCCAGCCCGGGCAGCTCGCGGATGCCCTCGAGGCGCTGGGTGTCCCCGGCGCTCCGGTGGCCATGCTCAACCAGGTGCACGGCGCTGTGGTCCACGTGGCCGAGAACGCGGGACCCCGCTGGCCCGTGGGGCCTGGGGACGCGCTGATGTGCACCGAGCGCGGCTTGGTGATCTACGTGCGCGTGGCCGACTGTACCCCCGTGCTGTTGGCCGGACCGCGGGGGGTCGCGGCGATCCATGCCGGCTGGAGGGGCACCGTGGCCGGCGTGGTTCAGGCGGCGGCGATGCTGCTGATGGAGCGCAGCGGGATGCGCCCGGAAGAGCTCCGAGGGGCCGTGGGCCCCAGCATCGGGCCCTGCTGCTACGAGGTGGGGCCAGAGGTGGTGGAGGGCTTGGGCCGTCACGCTCCCCCCGAGGTCTTCCTGCACGCGCGCGTCGCGGGACAGCGCCCCACGGTGGATGTGGCGGCGGTCAACCTGCACGTGCTGCGTAGCCTGGGCATCCCCGCCGAGCGGCTCTCGGCGTGCACCTCCTGCGACCCTCGTTTTCACTCCTGGCGCCGAGATGGTGTCACTGCAGGGCGCCAGGCTGCCCTCATCGGGTTGGCGCCATGAGGATCCCCTTTGCATTGATTCTCGCCCTGGCTGCGTGCACGGGCGACCAACGTCCCGAAGCCCAGGCGTTGGAGCTGTTCGAGGCAGGGCGCGCGCAGCTCGAGCGCGGCGAGCATGGGGCCGCGGCGGAGAGCTTTCGCCTGGCGGTGGAGACGGATCCCCGGCGGACGGTGCTGCGATCCTGGCAGGCCTACGCCCTGGCCCAAGGCGGCGACCCCACGGCGGCCATCGCGCTGCTCGAGGGAGAGGGAGTGCTGGGCCTCGCCCCCCACGATCGCTACAACATGGCGGCCTGGCACACCCGCCTGGGCGATCACGAGTCGGCCCTGTCCCTGCTGGCTGCCGCCTTGGACGACGAGCCGGAGTTGCGCATCACGCTGGGCGGTGATCCCGACTTCGAGCCGCTGCGCGCCGACGGCTCGCTGGCGTCCCGCATCCACGACAGCGAGCTGCGGGCTGTCATGCTGGGCGAAGAGGGCGCCATCCTGGCCGGGGAGATCTACGACCTCGAGCTCAACGTCCAGCCTGGCTCGGTGGCGGTGCAGCTGGTGTGGGACCGTGCACTCCCCGAGGGCTTTACCCTTACGCGGGTCATCGACGAGCGCTCATCCGATCCCGGTCACGCCGATCTGCGGGCCCTTCGGTACGGCCTGAGGGTGGGTCGGGGAGGGGAGGGGACCCTGGGGCCCTGGACCCTGAGCTCCGCTCAGGGCGGCGCTCCCATCCCGGAGGTGCCCTGGCAGGCGGTGGTGCCTGCAGGGGTGGAGCTGGGACCCGTAGAAGTGCAAGCGCTCGTGGACCCGCAGTGGTGGACCCCCCGAGAAGCCCTCGAGGGCCTGGAGCCCGCGACGGCCGTGGCTCGCCACGGTCTGCTGGTGGTCTGCTACCTGCCGGGGGATCGCGTCGAGGTCGAAGATGGCGCCGTGGCCGGCCCACCCCTCGAGTTCGAGCTGCGACAGGACGGGTTGCCCACCATGCTGGCTGAGGGCTGGCGCTGGTCGCCCGCGTCCACCGGCGCCGCCGTCACCCTCACCCGTAAGGGCAGCACCGTGCTCGATGCTCGGGTGGAGCGCGGGGAGGACTGACGGCACCGACTTTTTCCACCGACAGTGTCGGCGGAATTGACGGCACCGCATTCTTTGGGGGGAAGACAGATTCTTCCCCCCCTATTCGAGGCGGACACCGCCTCTCCCCCCCATCTTCACCGCTTGATGAGCGGCGCGAGGCTGCATCCGCAGCCCCGATGAGGCGCCACCTCGGCTTGTCGAACTGTCGGAGAACAGGGCTCATTCTGATCTGTGTCGGACTGACTACAGCGCGGTGTCGCCGCCGCTGGCCACACCGCCGCAGGCCTCGTCGCAGTCGTTGTTGTCACCCAGGATGTTGTCCATCAAGGTGATGTCTTCGCAGCTGTCGAAGTCGGCGCCGGCGCAGGTCATGCCCCAACCGCCGTTGCCGGTGAACACCGAGGACGTGAACGTGGCGGTGCTGTTCACGGTCTGGGCCACGCCGTGGGCGTCGGTCTGGCTGCAGCTGCTCAGGTCCACGCCGTCGCCGGCGTTGCCGATGAACGAAACCTCGGCCAGTCCCACCGTGCTGCAGGTAGCGGTCAGGCCGTCACCGACGTTCTCGTGGATGAGCGCGTCTTCGACCACCACCGCGGACTGGGAGAGGGACAGCGCGGTGCCCCCGGCGCCGGTGATGGACAGGCCCTCGAAGGTCGCCACTTCGCCGTCGATGCCGGGGAAGGTGGACATCACCACACCGTTGCCCACCGCGTCGGTGATCTCCACGTCGTAGAAGGTCGCCGCGGTGAAGGACGTGTTGTTGTAGGTGTACAGGTAGATGCCGCCGTAGCCCTGGGGTTCTTCGATGGTCAGGCCGTTGACGTAGATCTCCGGTGCCGAGTCGTAGTGGTAGAAGTAGACGGCGTAGGCGCTGGTGGTCAGGGCCGAGGCGTTGCGAATGGTGACGTCCTCGATCTCCACCACCGAGTTGTAGCTGTAGATGCCCTCGCCCGCGGGGCTGTCGATGGTGACGTTCTCGAGCAGCGCCCGGCTGGTGCTCAGGTAGACGGAGTCGTAGCTGGTCTCGTAGGAGCTCGTGAAGAGCAGGTCCCCATTGTAGTAGTAGTCGTAGGAGATCAGAGCGCTCTGGCCGTCGGTGACCTCGAGCCCATCCACCTCGACGTCCGCCGAGGCTGCCATCAGACCGTAGCCGATGCCCGCTGTGACGGTGTTGTCCTCGATGACCACCGCGTCGCTGCCTTCGCCCCCGATGTAGATGGCCGCGTAGGTGTAGCCCGAGAAGCTGTTCTCGCGGATCTCGGCGTCGGAGGTGGAGATCTGGACCCCGCTGTAGCCGTCAGCGAAGCTGTTGTTGGTCACTGTGAGGGTGGCGTTGTAGCCGAAGAGGTCCAGCCCGCTGTCGAACACTTTGTCGTGGTAGACGTAGGTGGTCTTGTTGCCGTGGGCGTCCTCGTAGACCCGGGTGGTCTCGAAGGCGCCGTTGCCCGAGAAGCTGTTGTTCTGCGCCAGCATGCCGTTGGACTGGTAGGCGCACAGGGCACCGAAGGCACCGGACTCCGGGCTGTTGGTGAAGCTGCTGTTCTGGACTGTGCTGGTGCCTCCGAAGTCGAAGAAGCCCGAGCGGGCGTTGGCGTCGAACAGCACGTTCTGCACGGTGCTGTTGGCCTCGGCGGCCGAGATGCCCCAGCCCTGGTTGTTCGAGATGTCGCCCCCGTCGATGTCCAGGTTGCCGGACTGGTGGTACCAGGCCGCGGGCAGGTCGACGTAGATGGCGCCGTCGTAGTCCTCGTCCAGCTCTCGGAGGTTGGTGAGGGTCAGGCCGGTGGCCACGGCGTCGAGATCGGCGGAGAAGATTCCCCGGCGGCCGTTGTTGTCGAAGGTCACGTCAGCCATCATCAGGGTGCCGTCGGCGTCGCCGTTGCCCAGCAGGTATGCGCCGTAGTTGTTGTAGCCGCTGATGGTGCTGTCGATGAGGGTGACGTCGGTGCCTTCCACGTACAGGCCGATGGAGCTGTTGATGCCTTCGTCCCAGGCGTAGTCGGCCACCACCTCGGGGTCGCCACTGATCTGCAGGCCCTCGGCGGTGATGGACTCGCCCGCGGGAGCTGCGAAGAGGATCCCCATCTCGGTGGGGTCGGTGATGGTGACGTCCAGCAGGTCGAGGTCGCCGTAGATCATGTACACGCCGTACAGACCGCCGGTGATGCTGTCGCCGGACATGGACAGGCCGTCGCCCTCCATGGCCCACACCGAGACGATGAGGTTGTCCTCGAAGATGTTCTCGCTGGTGGTGACCGGGCCCGCCTCGGAGAGGAACAGGGCGAAGCCATCGGCGATGGCGCCTTCGTCGTCCAGCTCGGTGTACTGCGTGCCGCTGATGGTGTTGCCCTGGACGTCCAGCTCGGCGCCCCCTGTGCCCTTGATGGCGAAGCCCAGGTTGTCAATGAAGGTGTTGCCCGAGACGGTGGCGCTGCCGCCGGCGACCTTCACCGCGCCCCACTGGCTGGCCAGGAAGGTGGACGAGCCGACGCTCAGTCCGGTGCAGTCGTCGGCGTCGATGGCGTAGTTGGTGATGGTGTCGAAGGCCAGATCGCTCAGGGCCACGTCGCTGCCCCCCTCGATCTCGATGCCGGATCGCGAGGACACCACACTCACGCCGCTGAGGCTGGCATCGGTGACGCCCGTGAAGCTGAAGGGGACATCGCCCTGGGGGGCGTCCCATGTGGTGAGATCGATGCCGGCGCCCACGATGTGCACGGCCTTGGATACCACCACGGCCTCCATGAACGTGCCTTCGCACAGCTCGAGGGTGGCGCCTTCATCGGCCACGTGGATGGCGTCGTTCAGCGACGCGTAGCCGCCTCCGCCGTCGATTGTGATGCAGCCTTCCTCGAAGGTCTCCGGCTCGCCCGTGTCGTCTACGCCAGTGTCATCGGGCTTCTCGGTGTCCTCGGGGGGAGGGCACCCCAGCAAGAGAATCAACGAACTGGCGAGGAAGAAGCGAGGCGTCATGGTGACTCCGATGCGCTGAAGTTGGCCACACGCTACCCGGAAACCGGCTCCCGGGGCAATGCCGCGCTTGCAGGCAGGCTGCCAGCGTCAGTTCGTGACTTGGTGCACCCCGAGCTTGACGGGGCCTCGAGCGCCGACTAAGTGCGGCCCGCCTGGGAGCCTGGCTTTACGGACCCGTCCGCCCTATCGCTCCCCTCCGACTCGAACACTCTCTCTCCCTTGGGGAAGAACATGGCCGTCACCCTCCGCCTCACCCGCATGGGCGCCAAGAAGAAGCCCTTCTACCGCATCGTCGCTGCCGACTCGCGGGCGCCTCGCGATGGTCGCTTCATCGAGAAGCTTGGCCACTACGATCCCATGACCGAGCCCCCCGCCCTCCAGGTGGACCTCGAGCGTGTGGATTACTGGATCGGTGTCGGCGCCCAGCCGTCCGACACGGTCTCGGAGCTGATCACCAAGGCCCGCAGCTCCGCCGCCGAACCGGTGGAGGGCTAACGTGCAGAAGCTCGTAGACTTTCTCGCTCGTGGTCTGGTTTCTCAGCCGGACGAAATTCGTGTCAACACCGTCGAAGGTGAGACCGTCGTGATCGTCGAACTGCAGGTTCACGAAGACGACGTCGCTCGCATCATCGGCAAAGATGACCAGATCATCAAGGCCATCCGCCAGGTGCTCAGCGCTGCCTCCGGGCGTCGCAAGACCATGCTGGAGCTGGTCAACACCCAGGCCAAGCCCACCGCCGAGGCGGGCTCCGAAGAGTAAGGGCCCGCTGCGGTGGGTGCCGATCTCTGGCTTCTGGGGCATGTCGCGGGCGTCTTTGGCGTCCGCGGCGAGCTGCGTCTGTGGCTCGACAACCGGGACAGCACTTGGCTGATTGACGCCTCTCGCGAGGTCGTGCTGCGCTCGCCCGAAGGGCAGGAGCGGCAGGTCACGCTGCGGGCGCGGCCTGGCGCCGGCCGGCGAATCCTCGGTCGCATCGAGGGCCTGAGCCGTCCCGAGCAGGCCGAAGCCCTGGTGGACTGGCAGATTCTGGTTCCCCGGGATGCCCTGCCCGATCTCGATGACGACAGCTGGTACATCGAGGAGATCATGGGCCTCGAGGTGCGCACTGAACACGGCGCGCTGCTGGGCAAGCTGGTGGAGGTCCACCAGAGCGCCCCGGTGGAGGTCTGGGAGATCCACGGTGAGGAGGGTGTCTGCTACGTACCGGTGCTCGTGGACCGCATCGTCGAGGTAGGCGACGTCATCGTCGTCCGCGAAGACGGTGTCGTCTTGGGGGAATAGCCATGCGCTTCGACATCCTGACCCTGCACCCCGATCTGTGCCGCAGCCCGATGGAGCATTCCATCATCGGCCGCGCTCGCGAGAAGGGCCTCATCGACGTGGGGCTGCAGGACATCCGCGACCACGGACGAGGCAACTACCGCCAGTGCGATGACGAGCCCTACGGCGGCGGCAGCGGGATGGTGCTGCGGGTGGACGTGCTGGACGCGGCCATCTCGGCCATCCGGCAGCCCGACAGCCACGTGGTCCTGATGGACGCCGCCGGCGCTCCGTTTCGCCAGGCCACCGCCCAGCGGCTCTCACAGGTCCCCCACCTCGTGCTGGTCTGTGGCCACTACGAGGGGGTGGACCATCGCGTGGCAGAGCACCTGGTGGACGAGAGCATCTCCGTGGGCGACTTCGTGCTCACCGGGGGCGAGCTGCCCGCGATGTTGATCGTGGACGCCGTGGCCCGGCTGTTGCCCGGTGTGCTGGGCTGCGCCCACTCCAAGGTCGAGGAGTCCTTCCAGGAAGGGCTGCTCGAGTACCCCCAATACACCCGGCCCCGAGATCATCGGGGTTGGGAGGTCCCCGAAGTCCTCCTGTCGGGCCACCACGCGCGCATCGAAGCGTGGCGGCGCGAGCAGGCCATCACCAGGACCCGAATCACCAGGCCGGATCTGCTGTCGGACGACGACGGATGATGCTTGGTGTTGACAGGGTGCTGGGCGAGCGCTAAAACGCCGCGGTTTCCGGCCCGCCCAACGTGCGGGCCGTGTGCGTCTCGAGGTTATCATGGTCTCCATTCAGCAGATCGAACAAGCGGATTTCCCCCGTTCGAAGGACGTCGATGTTCGACCGGGCGACAAGGTCCGCGTCCATTGCCGCATCGTCGAGCTCACCCTTGGTGGTAAGTCCGGCCGCACCGCCGAGAAGATCAAGACCAAGGAAAAGGTCCGTATTCAGGTCTTCGAGGGCACGGTCATCGCGGTCAAGCAGGGCGGCCATCGCTCCACCTTCACGGTCCGCAAGATCTCTTACAACGTTGGCGTCGAGCGCATTTTCCCGGTCGACAGCCCCAACGTCACCAAGATCGAGATCATGGCCCGTCACCGCGTGCGTCGCGCCAAGCTGTACTACCTGCGTGGTCGTCGCGGCAAGTCCGCCCGCCTCAAGGTCATCCGCTAACGTTCATGCGTAGCGCGGATCAGCGCCGCCTGGCCCAACAAGCGGGTCTGGCGGCGGAGCTTCATGTGGCAGAGCTGCTCGAAGCTCAGGGCTGGTGTGTGCTGGAGCACAGCTGGCGCTGTCAGGCTGGCGAGATCGACCTCATCGTGATCCGCGACGGTGCATTGCGCTTCGTCGAGGTCAAGGCTCGCGCTCGTGGTGACACCCTGGGGCTCGAAGCCGTGGGGGCCGCCAAGCAGCGGCGCCTCGGCCGTGCCGCCGCTGCCTTTCTGGACCTGTACCGAGGCCCCTTCACCGAGGCGGCCTTCATGGTGGCCCTGGTGAGCTTCGACGATGGCCGCTGGGAGGTCGAGCTGTTGGACGACGCCTTCGATGTATCGTGAGCTATAGGCCCCTATGCTGCTCGTCGCCGCCACCCCCATCGGCAACCTCCAGGACGCCTCGCCGCGCCTGGTTGCGGCCCTGGGCCAGGCCGAGCTGATCCTCGCCGAAGACACCCGCGTCGCTCGCAAGCTCTGCAGTGCCCTGGGTGTCCCCGCACCCGCCATTGTCTCGTCCCACGCCCACAACGAGCGCGGACGCCTGGAGCGGGCCCTCGAGGCACTGCATCAGGGCCGTGTGGTGTTGCTGCTATCGGACGCCGGCGCCCCGGGGCTGTCGGACCCGGGCCAGCCCCTGGTGGCTGCGGCCCACGCCCAGGGCATTCCTGTGCGGGGCATTCCCGGTCCGTCGGCGGTCACCACCGCCTTGGCTATCTCCGGGCTGGCGGCCGTGCCCTCGGCTTTTCTGGGCTTCCCGCCCCGCAAGCCGGGGCAGCGCAGGCGCTTCCTCGAGGACGCCCTGGCCCTCGGTATGTGCTTCGTGCTCTTCGAGGCCCCGGGTCGCACCCCCCGCCTGGTGGCGGAGCTGGCCCAGCTGGCCCCCGAGCGCCAGGCGTGTATGTGTCGCGAGCTCACCAAGATCCACGAAGAGGTGGCCCTGGCCCCCCTTCCTCAGCTCGCGGCCGCGCTGGCCGAGCGCAGCCTGAAGGGCGAGGTCACCCTGGTGGTGGGCACCGGTGAGGTTCGTGTCGCCGCAGAGGTCGCCAAGCTCATCGAGAGTCAGAAGGGCGCCGCCGCAGCGCTGGCCCAAGCCTGGGACCTACCCAAGCGGGACGTCTACAAAGCGCTCACCGAGCTGAAGGGTCGCTTGAAGGGCGACTAGCGGATCAGGATCTCGACCCCGCCACCCAGGGACAGGTCCAGCGTGTCGGTGCCCGTGACGATGGGGTAGTGGTGCTCGATCTCGTGGGGCGCCATGTAGGTGAGGTCGGCCACGAGCTTCCACTTCATGTACTGGAAGGCCTGGTGGTAGAAACCCACGCCGGCGGACGCCCAGGTGTGCTCGCTCTCGGTGGCCGGGACCTGTCGGCTGGTGGACAGCACCGACGGCAGATACAGGCCGCTGGGGGCGGACTGCCAGGTGGTGTAGCCGAAGCCCACGCGCAGATCGATGGAGAAGCGGCTGAAGGCTTCGGCGTTGTCGTGGGCAACGATCTCGGCGCCGGTACGGATCCAGAAGTCGTCGGCGGGCTCGAGCTCGAAGCCACTGCCCAGGGTCTCGCCGTTTTCGTCGTACAGGGTGACGTCGCTCAAGGTGCGCGCGCGGGTGTAGCGGAAGGCGATGTAGGGCTGAGTGATGTTGCGGGTGGTGCTGAACGCCATGCCCAGGCGCGTGCCGCCTCCGCCGTTGCCAGCGCCGCGCAGGTCGCCGTCGGCCAGCTCGTAGAAGTTGTTGTCGGAGCGGGTGCGAACGGCGGCTTCGATGAGCCAGGTGGCCCGGTTGCCGCGACTCTCGAAGGTCTCGGAGAATGGGGTGCCCTTGATCCCCAGCCAGACGCCGTCGGTGCCCTTGCCATGGATGGGGTCGAGGCCTTCGATGGGCTCGGTCTCGAGCATGGTGCCCTGGCCGGTGCTCGGGTCGAACACCATCTGGCTGGCTTCGGGGAAGGCCAAGCGGGTGCTCAGGTGCTGAGGCAGCTCGAAAAACACGCCGACCCCGGGGCCAGCGGTGAAGACGCCCTGGTAGGTGACGGTGTGCTGCTCGAAGCTGCTCGATCCGACCCGTTCGCTGCCTTCGTACAGGCTGCCGGCCTTGTGCTGGAACCCGTAGTCGACGACGATGTCGCCGCGGAGCCAGGGGGGCAGATCCGTGACCTCCGCGGCCTGTGCGGTCTGTGCGGCGAGCGCCAGAGCAACGGCGGCGAGGACTGGAGTGGTGCGTGCCATCGACATCTCCTCGGAGGGGTGGAGCGTACGTCCCCGGAAAGCCAGCGTCAAGGTGACGGTCAAGGCCCGTGCTCGCCGCTGCGCTGGGGATCGCGCAGCCCGTAGGCTTTCATCTTGGTCTGTAGGCTCTTGCGGCTGATTCCCAGGCGGCGGGCAGCCTGGGTGACGTTGCCCGCGTCGTGCTCGAGTGCACGCTGGATGCGGCTCCGCTCGAGGCGTGCGGTGTGCAGGCGGACGTATTCTTTGAGATCGAGCTGGTCGCCATGGACGTGGGGTTCGGAGGCGGGCGCCGCGCTGCCCACGCCGTGGAGGTCCCGCGGTTCGAGGGTGTCGGCGTCCGCCAGCAGGACCGCGCGCTCCATGACGTTTTCGAGCTCGCGCACATTGCCGGGCCAGTGCCAGGACGCCAGCTGCTCGAGGGTGGCGGGGCTGACGGAGGCCACGCTGCGGCCCAGCCTGCGGTTGTATTTGTCCAGGAAGTGTCGGACCAGCAGCGGCATGTCCCCCAGCCTCTCCCGCAGGGGAGGGATGTCGATGGGCACGACGTTGAGCCGGTAGAAGAGGTCTTCGCGGAAGCGGCCTGCGGCGACCTCGGCCTGTAGGTCCACATTGGTGGCGGCCACCACCCGGATGTCCACGCGGATGGTGCGCACACCGCCGACCCGCTCGAAGGTCAGCTCTTGGATCGCCCGGAGCAGCTTGACCTGCATCTCCTTGGGGAGCTCGGAGATCTCGTCGAGGAACAGGGTGCCGCCGTCGGCGAGCTCGAGTCGCCCAGGCTTGGCGGAGACCGCACCGGTGAAGGCGCCGCGCTCGTGGCCGAACAGCTCGGACTCGAAGAGGTTGGCGGGGATGGCGCCGCAGTTGACCTGGATGAAGGGTGCGGAGCTGCGGGGGGACTGGTCGTGCAGCGCCCGGGCTACCAGCTCCTTGCCGGTGCCGCTCTCGCCCTGCACCAGCACCGTGCTGGGGGATGCAGCGATCTTTTCGATGAGGGCGTAGACCTGCTGCATGGACGGGGTGCAGCCCACCAGCGCGAAGCGGCCGTCGCTGCCTCTGCGGGGTTCTTCGCCCTTGCGAGCTCGGTGGGCCAGGGCCTTGCCGATGACGTTGCGCAGCTCGGTGAGGTCGAAGGGCTTGGTGATGTAGTCGTGGGCGCCGAGCTTGAGGGCTTCGACGGCCGAGTGGACGGTTCCAAAGGCGGTGATGATGATCACAGGAAGCTCGGGGAGCTCCTCGCGGCACCAGGCCAGCAGCTCGAGGCCTCCGAGCTCTGGCATCTGCAGATCGGTGACCACCATGGCGTAGGGCTGCAGCTCGAGGCGCTCGATGGCCTGGGCCCCGTGTTCGGCGGCATCCACCTGGTAGCCGTCGCGACGCAGGTGTGCGGCCAGCACTCGGCGGATGGAGGGTTCGTCGTCCACGATCAGGATGCGGGGCCTGGACATGCGACTTTCTTAACCCTTTCGTACTCCTTCCGAGCCCACGCCCTGGGAAGCTGGCGTGGTTACACTGTATCGCGCACCACCCATCGCCTCTCGTGATCGGGGAATCCGCGACCTCTTCGAAGGGTCGGCATCCCTGACACGTCCCCTGGGGGCGGCCGGTGGCTGCCGCGAATGGAGGTCCTCTTGCGCGCATTGTTCCTCTCGCTCATGCTCGCCCTCTTCGGTGCCGTCCCGGCGTTCGCCGCCGACACCGCCCCGGCGTTCACCCTGCGCGACATCAACGGCAAGCAGGTCAGCCTGTCCGACTTCTCCGGTCAGGTCGTGCTCATCAGCTTCTGGGCCACCTGGTGCACCCCGTGCCAGGCCGAGATGCCACACCTGCAGCGCTTCTACGACACCTACAAGGACCAGGGCTTCACGGTGCTGTCGATCAACACCGATGACGCCCGTTCGTCCTCCCAGGTCAAGCCCCTGGTCAAGAGCAAGGGCCTGACCTTCCCGGTGTTGCTGGACCGCGAGACCTCGGTGGTCGCCATGTACAACCCGGCCAAGACCCTCCCCTTCGGGGTCCTGCTGGCGCAGGACGGTTCCATCACTCAGGTCTTCCAGGGCTACACTCCTGGCGAAGAAGTGCATGTCGAGGAAGCCATCAAGGTGGCTCTGGGGGGCGAAGAACTGGCCGAGCCAGCCGCTGACCCGGCCCCCGCGCCTGCTGTAGCCGAGTAGCCCATGGCTCGCTCGGAACTCACCGCGGCGGTGATCGCTGGCGCGCTGCTGCTGTGGTCCTTGCCCGCTCGAGCCACCGTCCAGCTCGAGGGGCACGGTCCCTTGGCCGGCGGCACCCTGTCCATCAGCGACCGCTTCGCCCTGCGCTACTACAGCGTCGACCAAGCCCTTCCGGGCTTCGAGGACAGCCACCCGAACCTCCACGACTACATCGAGGAGGTCAACCGGATCAACCTGCTGCTCAACAAGGGCGGCTTCGCCGCGGGGGCCCAGATCGACCAGGTCGGTCTGTTCGCCAACCGCTACTACCTCGACGACGAGCTGTACCACTCCAACCGGCTGTACGAGCCCGGGATCCGCTCTCCCTGGCCCGACGCCTACCTGGGGCTCGAGAAGCTCTACGTACGCAGCAAGGGTGAGCACGTAGAGCTCGCCGTTGGCGACGGCTACGTGTCCTTCGGGCGGGGCATCGCGCTCAACCTGGTGCGCAACACCAACATCGACCTGGACAGCTCCCTACGGGGCGTGCGCGCCGTAGTGCGCGCGGGCAACTGGGACTTCACCGGGGCCTCCGGGCTCACCAACCCCCAGCAGGTCCAGCTCGACAACCGCAACGTAGGCATCCACACCGACAACAAGCACATGATCAGCGGTGTGCGCGCCGAGCGCTTCGGGCTCGGGCAGTTCAACGTGGGCGCCCACGGCGTGGTCTACAGCTTCGCCCGCGGCGAAGACGCCGAGTCTCCGGGCTTCACCCGCTACCAGCAGCCTGTGGACGTGTTCGTGGGCGGCGCCACCGTGGAAGGCTTCGGCCTGGCGGGCATCGACCTCATCGCCGAGTTCGACTGGTTCGAATATCGTTCCTCCGACTTCTTTGGCGGTGAAGACCCCGAAGCGGCCTACGCGGCCTACGCCTCGGCGTCCGCCTACCCGGGCAAGGCGGTGCTGCTGCTCGAGGCCAAGCACTACGTCAACACCGAGCGCATCAACACCTTCACCAGCATCGACAACTACGAGGTCGCGGTGGCCCCCACCCTCGAGTACGAGCGGGTGATCACCGAGGACTCCTCGGCGGCAGTGAACTCGAACGACATCACCGGCGTTCGGCTGCGCATGGACTACCCCATCAAGCCCGGGGTGCTGATCCCCTACGTCTCCGTCGCGGCGTTCCACGACCGGGAGCTGGGCGGGCTGCACTTCAACCAGGCTCCCGAGACCATCGTCCACCCGGTGGCGGGTGTGCAGTGGCTGGGCAAGGAAGCCCACGTCATCGCCAACGCCGGTGGGCGCGCCGACATCCGTGGCGACGACACGGGCGCCGACGTCAACGCCCACTTCGACGTCGATCTGCAGCTGCCAGCGGGCCCCTTGGGTAGCCTCGAGCTGTCGTCGGCGTTCATGCACTTCGTGTGGGGCGACAACCCCGCCCAGCAAGCCGACTTCACCGACATGGTCAATGCCCTGGCCCTGCATGCTACCGACAAGTGGACCTTCATCCTGTGGCAGGACTTCAGCGACAACCCCCTCATCCAGAGCACGGGCAACGTCGCCGAGAACGTCTACGGGGCGGCCGAGGTCCAGTTCAAGCCCTCCAGCGCGCTCACCACCAGCCTGTTCTATGGCGCGTACAAGGCGGGTATCCGCTGCGCGGGCGGGCAGTGTCGCAGCCTGCCGGGCTTCGAGGGTCTGCGCTTCGGTCTCAACGGCAACTTCTAGGAGCCCGTGGGGCATTCCGAATCTGCTCCGGCCCGCGATCCGCACACCCGGACTCGCCCTGGTTGGTGCCGATGGCCTCAACGTGCTGAAAGCACGCCTTCGACCACCACCACCACCCAGAACATGCCCAGGCGCACGCCTCACGGCCCTCGCGACGATCCGGAACCGGCGTCACAGAGCCTTACCTCCGCAAGGCCTGCGCCGCCTATGCCCCACATGCTCCTGGCGGCTGCTGTCCGGACGACCCCGTGTGGTCCGGGTGTTTGATCGTACGGTGAGAGGGCCCTGCGGGGTTCTCGCTTCCGGGATATGGTCCCGTCCGTCCTCCCCGGCGAGTACCTACTTGTGCGTCATCAGGTGATCATGTCTATGCGAAGCCTCTTCTCCGCCCTCGCTTCCATCCTGCTGCTGGCGCTCGTGGCCACCCCGGCCGACGCCGCGCAGGTCAAGATCGCCGGCGTGTTGGCGTCCTCGTCCTACCCCGACTCCGAGGAAGTCTCGTACGCCGCGAGCAACGTCAAGGACGGCAAGGTGTCCACAGTCTGGGTCGAAGGCGAGGATGGCTCTGGGCTCGGTTCCTGGATCGAGATCGACCTGGGCGGTGAGCAAACCATCACTCACCTCAGGCTGTGGAACGGCAACTGGTACTCCTGGGACTTCTGGAACCGGCACAACCGGGCCAAGGAAATTGAGCTCACCTTCTCCGACCAGTCCACCCAGAAGTTCACCTTGAAGGACGAGAAGCTCCCCGAGGAGATCCGCTTCATCAAGCCGGTCACCACCTCCACCATCAAGATCAAGATCAAGGGCATCTACCGGGGCAGCACCTTCAACGACACCTGCATCTCCGAGATCGCCATCTTCAACGATCAGCCGGAAGTCTTCCACACCGTCTCCGCCACCACCGACTCGGGCCACCTCCCCGAAGACGCCGACGGAACCTACGCGGTGGAGAACACCTGGGACATGCTCAACGACACCATGTGGTGCGAGAACCAGAAGGACGGCGACGGCACCGGTTCCTGGATCGAGTATCGCTTCGGCAAGACCGTGCGCGTGGGCAAGCTGCTGCTGCTCAACGGCAATGCCTACGACACCACCTTCTGGCGCAAGTCCAACCGGGCCACCGACATCACCCTGACCTTCTCCGACGGCTCCAGCGAAGCCATCGTGGTCAAGGACTTCATCATGCTGCAGACCCTGCGCTTCGCCGCGCGGGACGCCTCGTCGGTGCGCATCACCTTCGACGCGGTCAAGGTGGGAACCGAGTACAACGACCTCTGCCTCTCGGAAGCCAGGTTCGCTGAATAGGAACGCTATCTGTGCGGCTGTGGGTACGGTGGCCCATGAACGTAGTGAACGGGTGGATGGGCACGATAGCCGCGTTAGCGCGTCTTCCAGTGGGGAATGGCAGCATTCGGGCCGCCTTGGGCGGTCCGTCGTGTGTGCTTGGCAACGAAAGTGCAAAAGCTCGTATTTGTTCGTGATGGAATCGTTGCGGGCGTGCGTAGGCTTCCGCTACGCTGTTCCCCGTCCCGGAACCCGCCATTCCCCGGAGTACTCCCATGCGCATGCTGACCGCCCTGCTGTTGAGCGCTGGTCTCGTTGGTTGCACGACCGACTACGATACCCACCTCAACATGGAGACGGACACCTTCTTCCAGGAGCCGCCTGCCGATGTGGACATCCTGTGGGTGGTGGACAACTCGCCTTCCATGGCCCAAGAGCAGCTGGAGGTGGGTCTCCGCTTCGCCGAGTTCATCGGCCACCTCGAGGACACCAACATCGACTTCCACATCGGCGTGGTCACCACCGATGTCGATGACGAGAACGATAAGGCGGGCCACCTGCTGGGCGACCCCCTTGTCATCGACTCCAGCATCGAAGACTTCGAGATGGTCTTCAACGATCGGGTCCAGGTGGGGGTTGACGGCTCCGACATGGAGCGGGGCCTCGAGGCCGCCTACATGGCGCTGACCGAGCCCATGATCTCCGACGCCAACGACGGCTTCCTGCGCAACGACGCCGTGCTGTCCATCATCTTCGTCTCCGATGAGAACGACTGCTCGGACCGCGGCGCCTTCTCCGAGGGCGCCACGGGCATGGCCTGCTACGACCAGCCCGAGAAGCTCGTGCCCATCCGCGAGTTCGTCAACGACTTCAGGGACCTCAAGGCCGACGCCTCGGACGTACTCGTCTCGTCCATCGTGGGTCCGGACATCGCCGAGAACTGCGAGGACTCCGTGCCGGGCACCCGCTACCTCAGCGTGGCGGAGAACACCGGCGGGGTCGAAGGCAACATCTGCGACGAAGACTTCACCGACATCATGGACAAGATGGGGCTGGCGGTGGCCGGTATCCGCGCCTCGTTCGAGCTCTCGGCCCTGCCGGTGGTGGAGACCCTCGAGGTCTGGGTGGGCGACGCCGAGGAAGAGGAAGAGGACTGGGACCTGATGCTCGAAGACGTCGACAACGGCTGGACCTATGACGACGTCACCAACTACGTCACGTTCAACGGCGACTCGGTGCCCCCGCGTGGCGCGATCATCACCGTCTACTACGACTTCGGTGGCGACGTCGAGTAGCGTGGGCCGGCGGGCTTAGTCGCTGTCCAGCCCCGGAAGATGGCGACCGAGACGCTCGAGGGCGTCGAGGTCCGAGGCGTCCTCGGCCAGCGTGGGGATGGTCCACAGGCGGGCGTCGGGTCCGGCGGCCCTGCGTAGCTGTGCCAGGGAGGCGTCGTCGTAGCGGGCAAGGCGCCCGTAGTGCTCGTGGCTGCGGGTGATGGCGTCGAGGACGGCCCGCCAGGCTGCGGGGTCGAGATCGGCGGGCGCCTCGAGCTGTGTAGGCAGCGTAGGGGGCTCGACCGTGGTGGGGCGTGGGGAGCAACGATTGACCAGATAGCCGTGGAAGGGGAGCTGTCGGTCCTGGAGCTCCTGCAGGAACTCGAGGGCCTCGAGCTGCGCGGCGGGCACGGGGGTGGTCACCAGGTAGAAGCGGGCGCTCTGCAGCTCGTCACGGACGGACTGCACCCGCGGCGCGACGGCGTCGGTGAGCTCTTCGAGGAAGGAGACGAACTCGGCGATCTCCCGGATGGTGCTCGAGCCCACCAGGCGGTCGAGCACCGAGACCACCATCCCGTTGTTCTGCTGCAGGCGCTGCATGCCCTGGACCGTGCGGGGCAGGGCCAGCACTTTGAGGACTCGGCGGTCCAGGAAGCGGGCCAGGCGATCGGGGGCGGTGAGGAAGTCCAGGGCGTGGCGGGTGGGGGGCGTGTCGAGCACCACGGCGTCGTACAGCTCGCTCTCCACCAGCTCGTGCAGGCGCTCCATGGCCATATATTCATGGGTGCCCGTGAGCCGGGTGGCGGTGAAGCGGTAGTAGCGGTTGTCCAGGATGCGGTCGGCCGCGGCGCTGGTGGTGGCCGAGCGCCGCACCAGGCGGTCGAAGGTGGCCTTGACGTCGAGCACCAGCGCGTGGAGGCAGCCTTCGCCGGCTTCGCAGTCTGTGTCCAGGCGGATGCGCTGGGGTTGGTCGCCTAGTGTGTGGAGGCCCAGGCTGTCGGCGAGGCGTCGAGCGGGATCGATGGTGAGCACGGCGACCCGTCGCCCCTCGAGGGCGAGGCGGACGGCCAAGGCGGCGCTGAGGGTGGTCTTACCCACCCCTCCGGCCCCACAGCAGACCAGCACCCGGGTCATGGTCGCAGCCCCTGTCCCTGCAGGAAGTGGCCGGCCAGGCGGTCGAGATCCTGGAGCACGAGCTGGCGGTGGGGCTGGTAGGGCAGGGCGATGGCGGGCTTGGGCAGCGCGGCCAGGAGGCGCTGGGTGGCCTGCCGCTGCCGCTGAACGGTCTTGACCCAGTGGTCCGTGAGCCCCACGAGCTCGTGGAGCTGCGGGTGCGTCGAGCCCTCGAGGGCCTGGCGCGCGCTGTCCCATGCCCCCAGAGGCTCGAAGGGCGCCGGGTGTACCTGGTTGACGATGCAGGCAGCCACCTGCTGCTGTCCCTCGCCGAGGCCTTCGTAGAGCTGTAGGGCCTCGTTGACCGGCAGAGGCTCGGGCAGGGTGGTGATCACGATGGCGGTCTGGGCAGGGTCGGAGATGAGATCGTGGACCCGTCGAGCGTTGGCGTGGAAGGGCCCGCTACGGGTGACCTCCATCAAGTTCGCCGGGGACGAGAGCATGGTGAGGCCGTGGCCGGTGGCCGGGGCATCGAGGATCAGCAGATCCCAGTGGGGGCCGGTGTCGCTGTGCTCCTGGGCCAGGTCCCACACCTTGCCGAGCTGGATGATGTCCGGCAGGCCCGGCACCGTGTCCATGAAGGGGCCGATGACCCGGTTGCGGAAGACCAGGCGATACAGGGCCCTCAGCTTGAGCTGACGCACCACGAAGTCCTCGAGGGCGTCCTGTGGGTTCATGGACAGCAGGTGGAGTCCGTCGCGCACCGGCAGCACGCGGTAGCGCCCGTGCTTGCGGCCCAGCGCGCGGGCCAGGCCTTGGGCGCCGCCGGTCTCGATGAGCAGGGTGCGCAGGCCCCTGCGGGCGGCTGCGATGCCCAGGGCTGCGCTGACGGTGCTCTTGCCCGTGCCCCCCTTGCCGGTGACCACCACTAAGCGGCGACCCTCGAGCCGGTCGATGAGAGACGGCTCGGGTTTCGCGTCGGTATCGGGGGTAGCGAGGCTCATGGTCCCGCGTCTTAACGCTCCCACCCCCTTGCCTGCAGGGCTGGATTGCTTACAAAGAGGACGCTTGGAGGTCCTATGCCGATTTACGAGTATGCCTGTGACGAGTGTGAGCACGCCTTCGAGCTGATCCAGCGTATGGGAGCGCCCGCGCCGGAAGCCTGTCCCGAGTGCGGTGAGCCCAGTGTCCGTAAGCTGGTGAGCGCCACGAGCTTCAGGCTCCAGGGATCCGGCTGGTACAAGGACGGCTACGGCCTGTGCAGCGGCTCGAGCGAGTCCACCAAGTCGAGCGAGTCCACCAAGTCAACCGAGTCCACTGACTCGAGCGGCTCCAGTGGCTCTCTGAAGCCCACCGCCAAAGAAGAGTCCACCGCCAAGGCTGCCGCCAAGTAGCGGCGGCATCAGGGGTACCCATGGCCACATCCATGAACGGTCGTGCTCTCTCCAGGGCGCGCAATCAGGCCCTTCGTCCGCGCATCGCCGCGTTGCCTCGCCCCCCCGGGTTGGCCGTGGTGCTGGTGGGTGAAGACCCTGCCAGTCAGGTCTATGTGGGGCGCAAGGCTCGCGTGGCCGGTCGCCTCGGGCTGCACCACCAGCAGCACGATTTGCCTGTGGACACGCCCGAATCCGAGCTGCTGGAGCTCATCGATGGGCTCAACGTCGATCCCGCCATCGACGGCATCCTGGTGCAGGTCCCCCTGCCGGCCCACCTGGACCGCCAGCGGGTGCTGGATCGCATCGACCCCGCCAAGGATGTCGACGGCTTCCACCCCTGGAACATGGGCCTGCTGGCCCAAGGGCGGCCGCGCTTCGTGGCCTGTACGCCCAAGGGCGTCATGGAACTGTTGGCCGAGTATCGGGTGCCGCTGCAGGGCAAGCGCGCTGTGGTGGTGGGTCGTTCCACCATCGTAGGCCGCCCCGTGTCGCTGTTGCTGGATGCCGCCAACGCCACGGTCACCGTCTGCCACAGCCGCACGGTGGATCTCGAAGCGCGGGTGCGTGAAGCCGACATCGTCGTGGTCGCGGTGGGCAAGCCCGACGCCGTGCGAGCCGCATGGATCAAGCCTGGCGCGGCGGTCATCGATGTGGGCATGAACCGCCTGGACGATGGCAGCTTGGTGGGCGATGTGGGGGCCGGTTCCGAGCTCGAGGCTGCGGCTTGGATCACCCCCGTTCCCGGGGGCGTCGGGCCCATGACCATCGCCATGCTCATGGCCAACACGGTCGAATCCGCCGAGGGCCGGCTTCAGGGCTGACCTGTGGCATAGCCGTCTCCAGATCCTGGTGATTCTTGCCGCCGATGCTCCTGGCTTTGGGTTAGGAAGCGCGCCTTTCGGGCCCCAGGCCCGCGCCCCGTTCCTGCCCCCTGCGAGGTTGTGATGACACTCGAGCGCACCCCCTTCTACGAGTTCCACGTCGCCCACGGTGGCAAGCTCATCGACTTCGGCGGCTGGGAGCTGCCGGTGCAGTTCGAGGGCATCAATAAGGAGCACCAGCTCGTGCGGTCGGCGGTGGGTCTGTTCGACGTCAGCCACATGGGCGAGATCCGCTGCACTGGCCCCGAAGCCCTCGAGGCGGTCCAGGGGCTCATCACCAACGACGCCGGCGCCCTGGCCATAGGACAGGCCCTGTACACCCCCATGTGCAACCACAAGGGCGGCATCGTCGATGACCTGCTGGTGTACCGCGTGGGTGAGTCCGAGTTCTTCTTGGTGGTCAACGCCGCCAACATCGAAAAGGACTTCGCCTGGATGGTCGAGAACAACCCTCGTCCCGACGGCGCCAACTTTGTCAACGAGTCCCCCCAGTGGGGGCAGCTGGCGGTCCAGGGCCGGCACGCTCAGGCTGTGGTCCAGGCGCTGGTGGACGTCGATCTCGACACCGTCGCCTACTACCACTTCGTCGTCACCACCGTCGCCGGCGTGCCCGGCTGCCTGGTGTCCCGCACGGGCTACACCGCCGAGGATGGCTTCGAGATCTACCTGCCCGCCACAGGCGCCCAGGTCATCTGGCCCGCCGTGATGGCCGCGGGTGAGTCCTACGGCATCGCCCCCATCGGGCTCGGCGCCCGGGACACCCTGCGCCTCGAGGGCAAGCTCTGCCTCTACGGCAACGACATCAACGACGACACCACGCCCCTCGAGGCGGCCCTGGCCTGGACCGTCAAGCTCGACAAGCCCGTCCGCTTCATCGGCCAGGACGTCATCGAAGCCCAGAAGGCCGAGCGCCCTAAGCGGCGCTTGGTGTGCTTCACGGTGGCCGACCGCATCGCCCGCCCCCACATGCCCATCCTGCGCGACGGTGTCGTGGTGGGTGAGGTCACCTCTGGCACTCGCTCTCCCACGCTGGGCACCAACATCGCCCTCGGCTACGTCCCCACCCGCTTCGCGCGGCCGGGCAACGAGCTCCAGATCGACGTCCGCGGCCGCATCGCCGATGCTGTCGTGGTCAAGCCCCCCTTCTTCAAGCGCGACTACTAACCCCGGCCCTCCGCTGGGCCGCCCAGGAGTCTCCCATGCAGTTCCCCGCAGATGTCATCTACACCAAGGAACACGAGTGGCTGCGCGTAGACGGTGACACTGTCACCGTCGGCGTCACCGACTTCGCCCAGGACGCCCTGGGCGACGTGGTCTACGTCGACCTGCCCGGCGTCGGCGACGCCGTCGCGGCTGGCGACACCATCGCCGAGATCGAGTCGGTCAAGGCCGTCTCGGACGTCTTCAGCCCCGTCACCGGCGAGATCGTCGCTGTGAACGAAGACCTCGACGGCAGCGAAGAGTCCGTCAACGAGGCCCCCTACGGCGCTGGTTGGCTGTTTCGCATCAAGCTCTCCGACGCCTCCGAGCTCGAGGGCATGATGGACGTGGCCGCCTACCAGGCCTTCGTCGCCGAACAAGACTAGTCCTCGCTCGCCGTGGCTCCCGCACCCAGGGGCACGCTCCCGGGGTGCGCAGCCGCGCCACCCCTCCCCGTGCCTCTGGAGCCTGCAGCTCATGGCAGATCGATTCCACAAGTACATCCCGGCCACCGCCGCCGAGATCGAGCACATGCTCGACGCAGTCGGCTATCCCACTGTCGATGCGCTGCTGGCCGATGTCGTCCCCGCGTCCCAGATCCTCGGGCGTCCTCTCGATCTGCCGGGTCCCTTGAGTGAGGTGGAGATCCTGGCCGCCGCCGCCGAGCTCGCTGGGCGCAACCAAGCCGCTGGGCTGCAGGCCTGCTTCCTGGGGGCCGGCGCGTACCGGCACCAGGTCCCCGCGGCCATCCACCACATGGTGTCCCGGGGTGAGTTCCTCACCGCCTACACGCCCTACCAGCCCGAGGTCAGCCAGGGCACGCTTCAGGGCATCTTCGAGTTCCAGACCATGGTCTGCGAGCTGTTTGGGATGGAGGTCGCCAACGCGTCGGTCTACGACGGCGCCTCCGCCTTGGCCGAGGCCGTGTTCATGGCCCACCGGGTGGCCCGGGGCAAGCGTCCCAAGGCCATCATCGCCGGGGCCGTGCACCCGGAGTACCAAGAGGTCTGCTGCACCTACGGGCTCGCCGAGATCGTCAAGCTCCAGGCCCAGGCGCCGGGCGCCGACGGTCGCATCGACCTGGCAGAGCTCGAGGCCTCCCTCGATGAGCAGGTCTGCTGCGTGGCCGTGCAGAGTCCCAACTTCGTCGGCCTGATCGAGGACCTCCCGGCCATCGCCGACATCGTCCACGCCGCCGGTGCCTTGCTGGTGGTGGCGGTCACCGACCCCCACGCCTGCTCCCTGTTCGAGTCCCCCGGCGCGTGCGGCGCCGACATCGTGGTGGGCGAGGGCCAGGCCCTGGGCCTGCCCATCAACATGGGCGGTCCCTACCTAGGCTTGTTCGCCACCCGCAAGAAGCTCGTGCGTCAGATGCCCGGCCGCTTGGTGGGGCGCACCCACGACACGGATGGGAAGCCTGGCTTCGTGCTTACCCTCTCCACCCGCGAGCAGCACATCCGCCGGGAGAAAGCCACCTCCAACATCTGCACCAACCAGGGCCTCTGCGCCCTGCAGTCCGCCATGTACATGTCGCTGCTGGGTCCCGATGGCCTGGCGGCGGTGGCCGAGCGCTCCCATGCTCACGCCCTGTACCTGCGGCGGGCTGTGGCGGCGCTGCCCGGCTTCGAGCTGTGCTTCGGCGGCCACTTCTTCCACGAGTTCCTGGTGCGCACCCCGGTGCCCGCGTCCCAGCTGGTGGACCAGCTGGTGGGCCACGGGGTCTTCGCGGGCGTGCCCCTGTCCCGCTACTTCCCCGACCGTACCCACGAGCTGCTCATCTGCGCCACCGAGCTCAACGATCGGGCTCAGATGGACGATCTGGTGCGCCTGCTCGGCGTCCACACCGATTCCGACGGAGGTGCGGCATGACCGCCACGTTCACGCCCTCGGGTACCACCGGTCTGGTCCACGAAGAGCCCGTCATCTTCGAGCGCTCCGTGCCCGGCCGCCGCGGCTGGCTGCAGCCCAGCTCCGACATCCCCGCGGCCGACGACCTCGACGGCGCGCTGCTTCGTCAGGCGGCGCCTCGCCTGCCCGAGCTCACCGAGCCCGACGTCGTGCGCCACTTCCACCGCTTGTCCCAGTGGAACTTCAGCATCGATGCTGGCTTCTACCCCCTGGGCTCCTGCACCATGAAGTACAACCCGAGGGTCAACGAAGACGTCGCGGCTATGGCCGGGTTCACACAGCTCCATCCCCAGCAGCCCGCGGACACCGTCCAGGGCGCCCTGCAGCTGATGGTCGAGCTCGAAGATGCCCTCGCCGAGATCGTCGGCCTCGACGCGGTCACCCTGCAGCCCGCTGCCGGCGCCCACGGTGAGTACACCGGGCTGGCGTGCATCCGCGCCGCGCAGGTGGCTCGGGGCGACGCCCGCAGAAAGATCCTGGTACCGGAATCGGCCCATGGCACCAACCCCGCCACAGCGGTCATCTGCGGCTATGAGACCGTCACGCTGCCCGCCGGCCCCGACGGCCTGCTCCACCCCGAAGTCGTGGCAGCCGCCATGGACGATCAGGTGGCGGGTCTGATGATCACCCACCCCAACACCATCGGCCTGTACGAGCGCCATCTGCCCGAGATCTGCGAGATCGTGCACCGTGGCGGGGGCTTCGTCTACGGTGACGGCGCCAACCTCAACGCGCTGATGGGCGTGGCCCGTCCCGGGGATGTGGGCATCGACGTGATGCACATCAACCTGCACAAGACCTTCTCCACTCCCCACGGTGGCGGCGGCCCAGGCGCCGGTCCGGTGGCGGTGCGCACCGAGCTCGAGCCCTTCCTGCCCCGGCCCATCATCCGGCGGGGCGAGCTGCTCGCCCTGGACTGGGATCGCCCCCTGAGCATCGGCAAAGTCCGCAGCTTCTACGGCAACTTCGGCGTGTTGGTCCGGGCCTGGACCTACATCCGTGAGATCGGTGGCCCGGGCCTCGAGCAGGCCACGCGCCTGGCGGTGCTCAACGCCAACTACATCCGTGCCCGCCTCAGCACGGCCTTCCCGGTGGCCTTCGACGTGCCCTGCATGCACGAAGTGGTGCTCACCGACCGCGCCGTCAAGGACCACGGCGTGGTCACCATGGACATCGCCAAGCGGCTCATCGACAAGGGCTTCCACCCCCCCACGGTCTACTTCCCCCTGGTGGTGCCCCACGCCATTATGGTCGAGCCCACCGAGACCGAGTGCCTGCAGGAGCTGGACAGCTTCGTCGCAGCCATGCTCGAGATCGCCGCCGAGGCTGCCGAGAATCCAGAGCTGCTCACCGGCGCGCCGCACCACCCGGTGCGCGGTCGGCTGGACGAGGTCGCGGCGGCCAAGAAGCCGCGGCTCCGCTACGAATTTCTCTAGCGGAAAAGAGCGTAGATCCCTCTACACCGTCAGCGCCAGCATCACGGTGGCGCCGTAGTACAGCGGCAAGCACCCACCATGGCCTCTCGACAGCCGCCCACATGCTTGGTGCGTGGTCAGCCGCAGCCCTACGTCAGTCATCGCGGGCCTCACCGACTGGGTCCGAACCTCACCGACTGGGTCCGAACCTCACCGACTGGGTCCGAACCTCACCGACTGGGTCCGAACCTCACCGACTGGGTCCGAACCTCACCGACTGGGTCCGAACCTCACCGACTGGGTCCGAACCCCACCGACTGGGTCCGAACCCCACCAACTGGGTCCGGGCCCCACCGACCGGTCTCAGCGGCCCCTGGCCCACTAAACCGTCAACGCCAGCATCACCGTGGCGCCGTAGTACAGGGGCAGTCCCCACAGCCTGTTGTGCCAGTGGGTCCGCACGAAGCGGTTGCGGGCCACGGCGATGTCCGACAGGAAGAAACACACCGTGCCCACCCCGATGAGCCAGCTCTCAGCCGGCAGGGCGGCACCGATGGACAGGGCCACCATGGCGGTGATGACGGTGATGTACACCGGGACCGCGAAGCGCATGGGGCCTTCGAGGTGCTTGCCCAGCCAGCGCAAGATCGCCACGGCCGGGACGGCCAGGGCCAACGCTGCGCCGCCCACGATGGGCCACGACACACCCATGACGACGAACGCGACGCCAAAGGCGACGTGTCCCAGCAGGAAGCTCACCAGGCCGGCGAGGAACGCTGGTCCCACGCGGTCGGGGATGAGCAGCAGATCGCCCAGCATGCACAGCAGCAGCGCCACCAGCACGGTCACGCCGTAGGCGCTGTCCAGAGCGCCGCTGGCCACCGTCAGGGTCACGAAGGCCGCGGACGCGAAGGGCTTGGTCAGCCAGCGTCCCAGGGCCCAGTCCTGGCTATCCACGGCAATGAGGCTGCTGGTGAACAGCGCGCAGACGACGACGATGGGCCAAGGGTTCATGCCTTCTCCGTTCGGTCAGGATACGGCCCGCGCAGGTGGAGGTCCACATGTCCTACCTGCGACCTGTCATGTCTGGCGGTCTTCTCGCTGCATTTACCACCGCGACCCTCTGCGGCTGCCTCGAGCAGGTCCCGCCCGAGTCGTCTGTACCTGCCGCCACGGGCACCCCGCCCAGCGCAGGCTTGGTGTCGGTGAAGCTGGACCCAGAGGCGGTAGCCAGGGCCCTGGCGGAGCGGGGCCCCTCGAACATCGAGGTGGCGGTGCTGCGGGTACTCGATGCCGCCAGCGAGCGCGCCACCTCTTGTTACACCAAGGCCTTGGAGCGAGACCCCTACCTGTATGGTGAGGTGCTGCTTCGGCTGGAGCTGGACGCCGAAGGTCGGGTGAGCCAAGCCGAGTCGAGCATGGATACCCTGGGCGATCAGGATCTGGTGGGCTGTGTGGAGCGGTTGGTGCAGGCCCTGCACTTCCCGGCGCCGGGGGGCGAGGGCATGAGCTTGCGCTACCCCTTCCTGTTCACGTCGGACCTCACCCCCCCCGAGGTAGTGCGCGCCATGAAGGCCAACCACGGTCTGGTGGAGGACGAAGCCCCGGGCCTGGACCTCGAGACCCTGGACGGCGTCGATCCCAGCACGGGGATGTACGACACCTGGTAGGGAGGGGGGGCAGGAGGCGCGCTTATTCGATAAACGCGTCGAGGTCCTTGCGGCGCTTGATGTGGCGCAGCTTGCGCAGGGCCTTGATCTCGATCTGGCGGATGCGTTCGCGGGTGAGGTGGAAGCGGCTGCCGATCTCTTCGAGGGAGTAGCAGCAGGGCTCGCCGATGCCGAAGCGCATGCGGACGACCTTCTCTTCGCGAGGGGTCAGGGTGGCCAGGACGTCTTCGATCTGCTCGCGTAGCACGGCGTCTTCGATGTTGTCCGAGGGGGTGGCGGCGTGGGGGTTCTCGATGAACTCGGCGATGGTGCTGTCGCTGTCATCGCTCACCGGCGCGTCCAGGGACATGGGCTCGCGGGTGAGCCGCATGAGCGACTCGACCTTCTCTGGCTCCATCTCGAGGCGCGTGGCCACTTCGCGCAGGGAGGGCTCTCGGCCCATCTCCTGGAACATCTGCTTCTGGACCTGGTGGACCTTGTTGACCACCTCGAGCTTGTAGATCGGGATGCGGATGGTCCGGATCTGGCTCTCGATGGCCCGAATGATGCTCTGGCGAATCCACCAGGAGGCGTAGGTGGAGAACTTGAAGCCGCGCCGGTAGTCGAACTTCTCGGTGGCCTTGATGAGGCCCAGGTTGCCTTCCTGGATCAGGTCCGCCAGGGGCATTCCTCGGTAGGAGTACTGCTTGGCAATGGACACCACCAGGCGCAGGTTGGCGTTGATGAGCGCCTGCTTGGCGAGCTCCGCGTCAGGGCCTCCTGCTTCGATGCGACGGGCCACCTCGACCTCGTCCTCGCGTTTGAGCAGGGGGATGGCCCCCATGTTCTTCAGGTACTTGTTGAGGAGGAGGTTGCCTCCGCCTTTCGCGTCCCGTGATCTCGCTTGTGCCTTGGAGGGATATCCCATCGCTTTTCTCCATCCGGATGATTCGCCATCAGCACCCGGTTGGAGATGCACGTTCCGTGCCAGCATGTCGTCGCTGCTCTCAACCTCGGAATCGCCGAGCTCTTCATCCTCGATCTCTTGCTCAGGAGGCGGAGTATCAGGAGATGAGGAGTTCATGGGGTGGTCCGTGGGAGGATCCGGAGGGTGTTCCGATGCCGGGACACCAGGATCAGCCTTCGAGCTCGTAGGCTCAGCCTACGTGGTGTGCTCACGCGACTAGCCTATCGGTATCGGAGTCGAGGGTCTTGACACAAGTCGCTATTTTCCTGGATCCCGAGCGCCTCGGGCCTCGGCCTGGACCGCCACCCATGGATCATCTTGTTCGAAGGTGATCATTTCGACGTCGCGCACGAAGGATGCCAGGTCTCCGTCCCGCTGCGCCAGCAGGGTATCCAGTGCCTCACGACTGTGATTGTAGGTACGATATTGAGCGATTCGTGCATTGTTCCAGTGGCCCTCACGGGCTTCTCTCAGGTAGGGCTCGGGGCGGTGGAAGCCGCCGGCCAATACCCGCTGGTCGATGCTGCGGAGCAGGGTTTTCTTGCGATTGAGCTTGTCTTCGTCGCTCATGTCCCAGTTTTTGTACACCGCGTCGAGATCCTGGTACAAGCTCTCGAGCACCGCGCGCCAGGCGTCGTGGTCCTCACGTGTGATCCACATGTCGTGGACCGGTGTGCTCTCGGCGCCGTAGCGGTGCTCCATCCAGCGTGTGGCAGCCTGCTCGCCCACGATATTTGCGAAGGTCTCGTTGAAGCTGACGCTGCCGGGAACCCATAGGGTGGCGTGGGTGAGCTCGTGGAGCACCACCTCGGCCAGGCGGTATTCCTCCCAGGCGAGCATGGCTGGAAGCACGGGGTCGCGGAACCAGCCCAGTGTGGAGTAGGCGGCGACGTCCCGAACCCAGACGTCGTAGCCGCGCTCACGGTAGCGACGCTCCCAGCGCTGGGCGTCCCGGTCCCGGAAGAAGCCCAGGTAGGGCACACTGCCGACCACGGGAAACCACCACCCCATCGGCTCGAGGGAAAGGGGTTCGCAGGCCGAGAAGTTGACGATGCTGCGGCTCCAGCGCGCCGAGATGCTCTCGTAGTTGTGGGACGGAGCCAGCCCCAGCTGCTCGCCGAAGTTCTTGATCTCGGGGATCAACGTCAACTTCGCGGCCTGTTGTTCGTCGAGATCGCCACGATCGAGCACCTTGTCGATGGGCTCTCGCTTGGCCATGAGCTCGGCCTGATGCCAGGCCGCGCGGCTGAGGTAGGCCACCTTGCAGCCCGTCGACACGAGCACCATGCCCAGGGCGAACAGGGCTCTTTGCAGGTTGGTGGAAGGGCGATGTGACTGCATGTGTTGCTGCGATCCGATCTGATCATAGTCGGGTTAAGCCAGCCTGGGTGTCCTGCGCACCCGGCCCCTGCGCTCTGTGAACGTGCGTACAGCAGGGTAGAGGCATTCTTCGCAGGCCCGGGAGGCACGGTGATCGAGTTTATGATGAACGGTGGCCCTGTCATGATCCCCATCGGGCTCGCCTCGGTGATCGGGCTGATGGCCTTCTTCGAGCGGCTCGTAGCCCTTCGGCGCTCCCGTGTGGTGCCGCGCTCGTTCTGCGTCGAGCTCGAGGAGCTCGTCCGCCAGCGCCGTTACGACGATGCGCGCACTTTGTGCCGCAAGAACGGCAGCTCGGTGGGCCGCATCATGGAAGTTGCCGTGGCCTACCACGGTGAGTCGCGGGTGCGGCTCAAGGAAAGGGTCGAGGAAGCCGGCCGGCGTGAGGCCGCTGATCTCGAACGCTACACCGGGATCCTGGGCACCGTCGCCGCGGTGGCGCCACTGCTGGGGCTGCTGGGCACCGTCTGGGGCATGATCCTCACCTTCGAGGTCATCCAAGAGGTGGGCGTCGGTGTGGTCTCCAGTCTCGCCGGCGGTATCAGTCAGGCCCTCATCACCACCTTCGCCGGCCTCACCGTGGGCATCCCGGCGCTCATCGCCCATCGCTCCCTGTTGGCCCGGGCCGACGACCTGCTGATGGAGATGGAGAGCTACGCCCTCGACCTGCTCGAGATGCTCGCCACGCCCAACCCTACGGGCGTCGGGCGGGGGAGCGAAGACCCGTGAACTTCTCCGTCCGCCGACGCGAGGAGAGCAGGGTAGATGTCACCCCGCTCATCGACATCATCTTTCAGCTGGTGTTGTTCTTCATGGTGTCCACCACCTTCGTCACCTCACCCGGCATCCAGGTGGACCTGCCGCGCTCCAGCGCTCAGACCATCATTCGGGAAAAAAACGACGTCAACGTCTGGATGACCGCTGAGGGCACGCTCTACCTGGATCGCGAGCCCATGAGCTGGTCCGCCTTGACTGATAGGTTCGCCAGCGCTGCGTTGAACGACCCCAACACCATGGTGATCATCAAGGCCGACACCGATGTGGACCACGGCAGGGTGGTGGCGGTGATGGACCTCGCCCGAGCGCGGGGGCTGACGCGCCTCGCCATCGCCACTGAGGCATCGGCGGAAAGCGCGGGCCTACCAGCACCTCAGGAAAAGTCAGAAGAAAACCCTTGACAGGTCCAGGGTTGGTTGCGCAGGATGGCAGGCGGTTGAGCTTCCCTCTGGCCTCCCTCCGCTGATCCTCCCCGCTCCTCCGGCTGCTTTCTGTGCCCCCCTCCCGCTTCGTCCAGCGCCTGTTCACGGTGATCCCCGCCATCGTCGCATTGGCTGTTCTCGCTGTCACCCTCCTCGGTCAGGATGGTCTGCTGAGGCGCCATCTGCTGCGGCGTCAGCTGGACCGGCTGCAGGTCGAGGCCGGTGAGCTCGTGCGCGACAATGAACTCATCCGTCGTGAGGTGCTCCGGCTCCAGCAGAGCCGCACCGCCGTGGAGCGCGAGGCCGCCGAGGCCTTGCTGCTGGCCAACGAGGACACGGTGATCTACCGCTTCCACGATGCGGATGAGACCTCCGCCCCATAGCGGTTAGCTGTTCCTGGGAGCAGCCATGGAAGATGCCATTCGCACCGAGCGCTTGAGAATCGTGCTGGGTCTCGAAATCCACCGGGTCACCGACGACCTGCTGCGTCGTCGCACGCTGCTGGTGGAACTGTGGAGCCGACATCGGGTTCGCACGCCCTTTCTCGATACCACCTTCCAGCGCTACCGGACCCTGTCCATGGGCGAGCTGCTGCTGCTCGACCGCCGAGAGACCGAGGCCGTCGAGGCCTTCTACCGTGAGCTGGACGAGCTCCGCTTCTACCTGTCCCACACCGAGGACATGCCCCGCACTCTGGCGGACACCCTCGATGGCGCCTTGGTCCGGGTTCGCACCGTCGCCCGGGTGGCGCTGGGGGTGCTGGGCACTCAGCTTGACTGCGACGAACGCGCCGCGGCGCCTTGGTCGCTGGTGGACCCCAGCTTCGAGGTAGCCACCGAGCTCGGAGGCGTAGGGTTCGGGCTGGAGGAATAGCCGCGCCATCCAGCGCGGCTATTCCTCCAGCCCGAGTGCGGCTCGCGGCTCGAGGGCACGATAAAAAACCGCCCGTCCCCGAAGGGACGGGCGGGTCGATGGTCTCCGTAAGCCGAGTCCTGTTCCCCGTGGGGGTCACCCCTCACGAGGTGGTGATCATTCCTCTGGGGATGCCGTTACCGACACCCTCTAGCAGCCAACCCGGGAGCTTCGGACGGGCAGTCCTCGAGCGCTCCTCTATTCGGCCTTGCACCAGCTGGGGTTTGCCTGGCCGACCCCGTTACCGAGGCCGCCGGTGCGCTCTTACCGCACCCTTGAAACCTTACCGACGCGTGAGCGCCTCGGGCTCGACGAAACCATGCCTCGCACTGCGGGGGTTGTCGCGCCAAGGACCCGAAGGTGGCGAACCACCTGGCGGTCTGCTTTCTGTTGCGCTTTCCTCCGGGTTGCCCCGACCGGGAGTTACCCGGCAGCTTGCCCTGTGGAGCTCGGACTTTCCTCGAGCGGCGCAATGCCGCACGCGATCACCTGGGGTCCACCGACGTTCGCTCCGTATGCCGAGCCTGGCAGCGGATCAAGCGTCCTTGCTGGGCTCGGGCACCAGGAAGCGGCCGCAGTTGCGGCAGGCGTGGACCCTGGTGTTCCCGTTGATCTCGTTGGCCACCTGGGAGGGGGTGGCGAAGTTACAGAACGTGCAGGCGCCGTCGACGAATCGGGCCACCGCGCCACGCTTGCGGGCACGCTGGGTGCGGAACGGACCCTTGTGCTCGAGGGCGAGCGCCTTCTCGAGGGCAGGGCGCTGCAGGTCGAGATCTTCGAGCCTTCGATCGATCAACGGGATGCGATCCCGCTCTTGCACTACGGCTTGCTGGGCGGCGCGCTCGGCGGCTTCGGAGGCCTGTGTGGCCTTGTCGAACAGCTGCTCGTCGTCGTCGCGCTGCTCCATGAGCTCGAGGGCTTCGGTCTCCAGATCGTCCACGATCTGGATGCAGGAACGGAGCTGCTGCTCGGCCAGCCGGTAGTCGGGGGCCTTGCCCGTTTCGATCATGGTGTGGGTGGTCTTGACCCGCTTGCGGTAGGAGTCGAGCTTGCGCATCACGCGGCGCTCTTCGGTGCGGACTTCGTCCAGGGCGACCCGTTTGGCTTCGTGCTCGGTGTCGGTCACTTGCTTGCGCTCGGATGTGAGCCTGCGACCGTCGACGCAAGCTGCACGTTCGCTCTGGAGCGTGTCGGCTTCGTGGACGTTGTCCCACAGTTCGATGATGGCTGCCAGTTCTGGATGCATGGCCACGCTCCGGGTCTCGAACTGAGGGGGTCTGGAAGGGCAGGGTGATGGGCCCAGCGGGACTCGAACCCGCGACCCTCCGGTTATGAGCCGGGTGCTCTGACCAACTGAGCTATGGGCCCGAATCTGCTCGAAAGCCTAACCCACCCGTCGCCCAATGGGCGCAGGCGATGTGGCTGCGGCTGAGAGCGGCCGGGTGTGGCCGCCGCTAGTACTCGACGAAGGAGCGCAGGCGCCGCGAGCGGTTGGGATGGCGCAGCTTACGCAGGGCCTTGGCTTCGATCTGGCGGATGCGCTCGCGGGTGACGTCGAAGTCCTGCCCGACTTCCTCGAGGGTGTGGTCGGAGGCTTCACCGATGCCGAAGCGCATGCGGAGCACACGCTCTTCGCGAGGGGTCAGGGTGGCCAGCACCTTGCGGGTCTGGTCGCCGAGGTTGCTGTTGATCACCCGCTCGGAGGGGCTGAGGGCGCCCTTGTCCTCGATGAAATCGCCGAGGTGGGAGTCGTCTTCCTCGCCGATGGGGGTCTCGAGGCTGATGGGCTCCTTGGCGATCTTGAGGATGCGGCGGACCTTGTCCACTTGCATCTCCATCTTGTCGGCGATCTCTTCAGGGGTGGGCTCACGGCCCAGATCTTGAACGAGGTAGCGGCTGGTGCGCACCATCTTGTTGATGGTCTCGATCATGTGGACCGGGATGCGGATGGTGCGGGCCTGGTCGGCGATGGCGCGGGTGATGGCCTGCCGGATCCACCAGGTG
>Ga0307987_1000244_pt1 | contig 33748 bp, 39 predicted proteins | sample EllFjometagen181_FD_203157 | JGI IMG/M metagenome (GOLD analysis project Ga0307987, IMG submission 203157) | Marine microbial communities from Ellis Fjord, Antarctic Ocean - #181 | ecosystem: Environmental > Aquatic > Marine > Unclassified | place: Southern Ocean | collected 2014-10-08 | reverse complement strand
TAAAATTACAGAAAGAAGTGCTGTACAAAAAAAGTTATGGGAAATTTTTAAATTAGGAAAAATAGAAAAACAATTGTCACTACACAAATAAAATGATAATCCTTTTTATTTTCAATTGGTTATCACTGGAAAAAAGACATACGGGGAAGATTCAGGATAAACTCCTCTTCATCACAAACGATACCCAGACGCATCTTTCCCTTGAAATCAACCTTGGATTTCATCATGGCCTTGACCGTCAGCAAATTAACGGCAAGACCTGCCTTCATATCGCACGCTCCCCTGCCGTAAATTTTCCCATCTTCAATTTCCCCGCCAAAGGGATCATGCTGCCACAGATCCCGGTTGCCCTCGGACACCACATCTGTGTGCCCCTCAAACATAAGGCAGGGGCCGGGTTTGCCGGAATCAACGGTCAGAATAATATTTTCCCTGCCCGGAACCACCTCTTCAATCAGGGGGCCTACCCCAAGTTCCCTGGAAATCCACTCCTTAATAAACCGGACAACCCCGGCCTCGGTATTCCCGGTTTCAGGACGAATCACCGAATCTATCCGGATTAAATCCCGGGTCAATCCAATTAATTCGTCCCTGTCAATAAAGCTGAGCAACCTTGCTTCCGTCTCTGTGATCATGGGCCTTTCCTTCAAAAAATAAAATAGTTTACAATGGTTACATACCTGCAGGTGATACGGATTAAAAAAAAGTCCGGATGCTATTCAATTGATTTTTTTAAGGCCTCCAGGGTTTCATCGGCCATGCTAAAGGAATGTTTTGCACTAGGAAAGGATTGGGTGCTGACCTCCTGTTTAAAGGTTTTTAATGCCTCGATGATGATGGGTCTGATCTGGGCATATTGTTTGACAAATTTGGGGACAAATTTATCAAACAACCCAATCATGTCATGGGTGACCAGTACCTGGCCATCTACATTGGGGCCAGCGCCTATCCCGATCACCGGAATACGAACCGCCTGGGCAATCAATTGGCCGAGGGGGGCTGGAACCGCTTCCACAATGATGGAAAAGGCACCGGCATCTTCCAGGGCCCTGGCATCGTCGATGATGCTTTTGGCTGCCGCTGCATCCTTGCCCTGCATCTTAAATCCGCCAAGGGCACTTTCGGTCTGGGGGGTCAGGCCGATATGACCCTGGACAGGAATACCCGCCTTTACAATGGCTTTCACCGTGGGGGCAAAATCAACCCCGCCTTCAAGTTTAACCACATCGCACCCCCCTTCTTTCATCAGGCGACCGGCATTGACAATGGCCTCCCGGACAGAGGTGTTGTAACTCATAAAGGGCAAATCGCCCACAATAAGCGCGTTTTTACAGCCATTGGCCACAGCTCTTATGTGATGAATCATCTGATCCATGGTGACTTCAACGGTGCCGTCGAGTCCCATGACCACCATCCCGAGGGAATCTCCCACAAGAACGATGTCCACGCCGGCTTCGTCTGCCATTAATCCGAAGGGATAATCATAGGCCGTTACCATGACGATTTTTGTATTCTCTATTTTCTTTTGTTTGATATCATGGAGGGTAACTTTTTTTGGGTTCATTTTATTTGTCTCCTGAAGTGTAATTTTGTTGAAGGGTTTGAACCAAGGCCGTCAATACTTTCCTTACTTGGCCACAAGGTTTGCCATCCACATGGTGATGGGAGGATAAAAGGTGATGATCAAAAGATCCACAATGAGTATGCCTAAAAAGGGAAGGACACGCCTGCTGATGGCGCCGATACTGTCCTTGGATATGGAACACGAGACAATCAGGCAGATGCCCATGGGTGGGGTGAGCATGCCGATGGCAAGGTTGGTCACCACAATGACACCCAGCTGAATGATATCAATGCCCAGCGCAGGAACCATGGCCGTTATCATGGGCACAAGCAAAATCAAGGCGGCCGTGGTTTCAATAAAGGTGCCTGCGATGAGCAATATGACATTGATCAGCAACAGCAGGACCACAGGATTGTCAGACAGCCCCAGCAGGTTGCCTGCCAGCTGGGCGGGAATATCTTCGATAGCGGCAATCCAGCTGAACACAGAAGCTGTGGAAATAATAAACATGACAATGGCAGAGGTGATGGCACCGTTGATAAATAGGGGAACCAACTCTTTTACGCTAATTTTCCGGTACACAAACATGCCCACAATAAGAGCATAGACCACGGCAATGGCAGCGGATTCCGTTGCCGTGAAGATACCAAACAAGATGCCCCCCAGAATAATAATCGGAGCGCCCAGGGCCAGAAGTGAGCGCTTGAAGGTTCTCCAGGTTTCTTCCAAAGAAAAACGGGTGTTGGAAGAATATCCTTTTTTCCAAGAAATAAATGTGGCCACACAGATGAGGGAAAGACCGATGAGAATACCCGGCAAAATTCCGGCGGCAAAAAGCTGACCAATGGAGGCCCCGGTCAAAAAGCCGAAAATAATCATGGGGATGGACGGGGGAATAATCACACCGATGGATCCCCCAGACGCCTGGACAGCAGCAGCAAAGTCAGAGTCATAACCCGATTTTTTCATGGCGGGAATTAAAATGGCCCCCACGGCAGCTGCATCGGCAGCAGCCGATCCTGAAATGCCGGCAAAAAACATGGCCGATACAATGGTTACCGCTGCAAGCCCCCCGGGAAGCCAGCCCACAAGGGCATTGGCAAAATCGATTATCCGGCGGCTGATGCCGCCGGCTTCCATGATGGTCCCGGTGAACATGAACAGGGGAACCGCCATGAGATGGAAGGAATCGGTTCCGCCATACATGCGCTGCACCACCATCATCAGGTCGAAATCACCCTGGATCACGACGGCTGTGACAGAAGCGACCCCAATGGCAATGGCAATGGGGACATTGATGGCAAACAAAAAAATAAGGGATAAAATCAAAATTTCAGTGGTCATGGGAGTCTCCCTTCAGTTCTTCTATAAGGAAGGTGAGGGCATGGAAGATTAAAATGGCACCGCTTATGGGGATAATACTCAAGACAATCCATTTGGGTATCTGGAGAGCAGGCGAAATCTGCAGCCTTACAAAATAAGCAAATTGGTATCCATAGACGACCATGACACTAAACAATGCCATGGAGACCAGGTGGGTCAGTATGGCGGATATTTTTTTCAGTCCAAGGGGCATTCTTGTATACAGAAAATCCACCCCTGGATGGGCCCTTCGATAATAGGCACAGGAAGCGCCTAAAAAGGTCAACCAAACCAGAAGAAACCGTGCAAGCTCCTCTGACCAGAATAAAGACTGGTTCAGCACATATCGGCAAAACACCTGGGTTGCCACCAGAAGGGTCATGGTAAACCCCAGACTGAACAACAGGTATTCTATCCACTGATTGAGCAGAAAACTTGCTTTTTTAATCATTCCCGTCTCCAACTTAAGGTGTAAGGGCTGGCATGCCAACCCTGGGGCCAGCAGCATCCTGAAAAGCTGCCGGCCCTGAGGTCTTGAATGGCATTTATTTAACGGCTTCCATGATTTTCAAAAGCATCTCTTTGACCTGGGGATCCTGGTAAAGGTCCATGTCCTTTAAATTTGCAACCTTGGCCCGGAATGCGGCAATATCTGGATTCTCGATGATCTCCATGCCTTTTTCCTTCAAAAGTTTCAAGCGAGCGGCATCCTTGGAACGGTTATCATGACGCTGGTATACGGCTGCATCATACATGGCTTTTTGAATCATTTCCTGATCGTTTGCATCAAGGGTTTCCCACCATTTAAGGGAGGCCACATCAATGTGATAGGAATAAACATGGCGGGTAAGGGACAGATATTTCTGGATTTCATAAAATTTATAGACTTCCATGACCCACAGGGGGTTTTCCTGTCCATCGATGACCCCTTGTTCCAGTTCCGTATAGATTGGCCAGGGCATGGGGGTGGGATTAGCGCCCAGTGCGCTCCAGATGGCTTTGTGAATGGCAGAGGCCATCACCCTGACTTTTAGTCCTTTGATGTCATCCGGGCTTTTGACCGGTTTTTTGCTGTTGGTCAGGTTTCTAAAACCGTTTTCAGAAAAACTCAGTCCTTTAAAGCCGGATATTTCAAGGCTTTTAAGAATTTGGGTGCCCAGGGGACCATCCAAGATTTCATCTGCCTGGGCATTGTCTTTGAAAAGAAAGGGGTAGTTTATGACACGGGAAATGGGGTTAAAGGTATCAAATGGACCGCCAGTGATAACACCCATCTGGATGGTATTCATCTGTACCTGCTGCAAGATTTCAGTTTCATTTCCAAGGGATGCAGAGTGATAGATTTTAACCTCAAATCCTCCCTTTGATCGCAGTTCAATGAGTTCTTTAAATTTTTGTGCGGCTATATTCTGGGCGCTGCCGGGTTTGGTGACAACACCGAGCTTGATTTTAGTGGCAGCAAAGCTGTTGCCGGAAAAGAGAAACAAGGTTGCAACCGACAAGACCATCAACAATTTTTTCATCTTAAATCCTCCTTAAAAATGTGTGGGGTTAGGTTAATTATGCGACATAATGGCTGGTATTAATTTCTTTTACTCCTGGACTTCATCACCCGGGTGTTCATACGGTTTTGTGGGGGTCTTGTTGATGACTGGGTATTTTACAATAAAGGGTTCTATCAGTTTATTGGACCGCAGGCTTGATAGTGAATAATAGTTTAATTCTGCGGTTGCCTCTCTTTTGTTCACCTGTTTCCGTTTATTTTTTAAGGTGACGGCATCGGTTCCTTGATTTTATCAGCGATCTGTTTTTCAAGCATATTTCCTTATTTTAAACTTTTTTCATATTATGCAACTTCCTCATTTTGAGTCAAGGCTTTAATTGAAAATCCAGTGTCTTTTTTTAGAGAACTGAATTAATATGATTTTCCTGGAATATGGATCAAAAAACCAATGAATATGAAAAATAGATATGAAAGATAGAGGACATAAGGAAGCACATCATGGCAGACAAACAATTTGAGTTAAAAATAGGAAAAAGGACAGAAATATTTTCAATACCCCAAGAACAGGTTCTTTACGAACTTGTCGGTAAAAACCGTAAACCACCAGAGGATCTGGCTGAAGCCTATCGCCACGCCCTGGACCACCCCATTGACAGCCCCCCTTTAAAGGAAGTTGTTAATCCCGGTGAAACTATGGCCATTGCCGTTAGTGATATCACCCGGGTCTGGCAGCACAATGAATTAACCTTGCCAATACTGATAGAATATCTCAATGAAGCGGGGATAAAAGACAAGGACATAACCGTCATCATCGCCGTTGGCGCCCACCGACAGAACACGACAGCAGAAATGCAAGAGTTGTGCAGTAAGGATATCTGCAAGCGGGTGCGGGTGGTCAATCACAACGCCTGGGACACGGAAAATATGGTTTATTACGGTAAGACCAGCCGGGGAACCGCAGTCGCTTATAATCGTATCGTGGCAGAGGCGGACCGGGTTATTTTAACCGGTGGTGTTATCTACCATTACATGGTGGGCTATGGGGGCGGCCGAAAAAGTATCATGCCGGGTGTGTCTTCCCTTAAGACCATCCAGCAAAGCCATATGTGGGCCATGGGCAAGTCCCTTGGCGACGGGTCAAACCCCTTGGCCGCCAATATGAAAACCTGTGGGAACCCAGCCCACGAGGACATGATGGAAGTGGCAGCCTTTCTCAAAGCCGATTTCATCGTGAATGTGGTTCCCAATCTGGACGGGGATATCACCGGCATTTTTGCTGGCAACTGGATCACGGCCTGGTTAAAGGCAACCCAATTGGTTGACGAAATTTTCGGTGTAACCATTCAGGAACAAGCCGACATTGTTGTCGCATCCGCCGGTGGTTACCCCAAAGATATCAACCTCTATCAATCACAAAAAACAATTGATAACGCTGTTTATGCCATGAAAAAAGGAGGGATTGCCATTATCCTGGCGGACTGTCCAGATATAAAAGAACCGGGTGAGTTTTTTGACTGGTTCAACCATCCTTCGGCATTTGCCATGGAAAAGGCTGTACGGGAAAATTTTCTGATCTCAGGCTGGGTTGCGGTTCGGCAGCTGGAATATGCCAACCTGGGTCTGATCATTCTGGTGACCCAGGAAAAGAACATTGAAGTGTCAAAAAATGCAGGGGTTATAGGGGTTGCCACCATGGAAGAGGCCCTGAAAATTGCCTATGAAAAATGTGGGTGTGACGCCCCGAAATTTACGATCATGCCCCAGGGCGCCAACACCTTTCCCATTCTTGAGGCGTAACCGATTGCTCAAAATAAAAAGACAGGACCAAAGGAAAGAAAATGATTAAAGTTGGAAAACAAAATCTGATAACAGACGTTCCGGGAATACGAGTCGGGAATATTCATGATCAAAAAATTCGATCCGGTGTGACCGTTATCATACCCGATGAACCCGCCGTTGCCGCAGCAGATATCCGGGGCGGGGGACCCGGAAGCCGTGAGACCGAAGCCTTAAACCCCGATTGCCTTGTGGATGTGGTCCATGGGATTGTTTTAAGCGGAGGGTCTGCCTTTGGACTGGATGCAGCCGGAGGTGTCATGGCAAGCCTGAAAGAGAAAAGAATAGGCAAAACCTTTGACCTGGGAAATGTGGGTGCAGGATATGGGGCAATCGCCGGCGGGCTAAAGGGAGGGCTGGGCAGCGCCTCTTTTGTTTTTTTTGACGGCAAATCAGAAATAACCCTTGGGGCCATTGCAGCGGTGAATTCCATGGGATCCTTAACCATGCCCGGCAGCCCGACCATGTGGGCCTTTCCCTATGAGCAAAACCAAGAACTTGGCAACCAGCCCATGCCCGCTAAAACGATAAAAATGGATCTGGACTTTACCTTTGAGCTGCCCGTTGGTAAGAATACAACTTTGGTGACCGTTGCCACGGATGCGGCTTTGACCAAGCCCCAGGCAAGAAGGGTTGCCATCATGGCCCAGGATGGATTGGCCCGGGGGGTTTACCAGGCTCAAAGCCTGGGTGATTTGGACAGCTACCGTGATCGTTACGGCAGCTAAAAACAAACTTATTCAAGGAGACAAGATGCGTAAAATGAAAACCCTTGTTACATTCATCGTTCTATTGCTGGCAATCGTCATAGCTCCGTCGGCTATGGCGGCAAAAAGCAGCTTGAATTTGGGGATGGTCTTAGACCCCCCCCACCTTGATCCCACGGCAGGCGCAGCCGCTGCCATTGATGAAGTGGTCTATGCCAATATCTTTGAGGGGCTGACAAGAATTGATAAAAATGGTGCTCACACCGTGGTGGTGACATTGACCCAACCCACGGGTGGCTTTTTGTTCAATATGGGCTGGGGAGATGCCGTCATCGTGGATGCCGCCAGTGCAGCAAAGAACAAAAGCCATCCCATTGGCACCGGGCCCTTTAAATTTTCCAAATGGGTAAGGGGGTGATCGGGTTGTAATGGTCAGAAATGACGGTTATTGGGGAACACCAGCGAAACTCAAATCCGCCACCATTAAGATCATTCCAGATCCTGCTGCGGCTTCTTCGGCAATCATGTCCGGGGACATTGATGCATTTGCCAATTATCCAGCTCCGAAAAATCGGGATTGACCTGGAAATCATTCCAGTGGAGTGGGCCCAGTGGTTGGACCAGGTCTTTAAAAACAAGGATTATGATTTGACCATTGTCTCCCATACCGAGCCCATGGATATCGGCATCTATGCCAGAAAAGACTATTATTTTGCCTATGATAGTACCAGATTTCAGGAGTTGATGAAAAAATTGGATGCCACTGTGGATACCCAGGCCCGGTATAATGTCCTGAGAAAGGCCCAACGATTGATTTCCAAAGAATGTGTCAATGGATTTTTGTTCCAGCTGCCCAAAAGTGGGGTGTGGAACAAAAATTTACGGGGATTATGGGAGAACAGTCCTGTCCAGCCAAATGACCTGACCGAAGTTTATTGGGTTGATTAACCCTTTGGGCAAATGAGAATTTTTCTGATAAAAAGAATCTTTACGCTGTTGCTGACACTGTTGGTGGTAACCCTGGTGGTCTTTGTTGTCCTTGAAATTTTACCGGGGGATCCAGCGGCAGTGATGCTGGGAATCAATGCAGAAGCTGATACACTCAATGCCCTGCAAGAACAACTGGGCCTTAATCGTCCGGTGTGGGTCCGGTATCTTAATTGGGTGGCGGATTTGACAACAGGAAATCTGGGCATCTCCTACACCTATGATGTGCCGGTATCTGAGTTGATTTTAAGCCGCATTACCGTCAGCTTCCCCCTGGCTCTGCTGGCCATGACCCTGTCTACCCTCATCGCCATTCCCATGGGTATCATGGCAGCTTCCCATCACAATAAGCCTGTGGATTTTTTTGTGATGAGTTTTTCCCAGATGGGTATTGCCATTCCCAATTTCTGGTTTGCCATGCTCCTGACGCTTGTGTTTTCAGTCACCTTCAGGCTGCTGCCGGCCGGAGGGTTTCCCGGTTGGGATGCGGGAATTCTCCCTGCCTTCAAGTCACTTTTGCTGCCAACAATCGCCTTGGCCCTTCCCCAGGCAGCCATCCTTGCCAGGGTCACCCGTTCGGCGTTGCTCGAGGTCTTAAACGAAGATTTTATCCGTACGGCCAGGGCCAAGGGGGTAAACAACCAGGGAACCTTGTGGAAGCATGCCCTGCGCAATGCCCTGATACCCGTTGTGACCATCATGGGACTACAATTTTCTTTTTTGCTGGGGACCGATCACTTTGGCCGGGACATTTTGTCCATGTTGATCAAGGGGGCACAAAATTCAGTGATTGTCGCCTTTGTTGCCATTGGCATCGGGATCGGCTTCGGAGTTCCCCTTGGGCTGACCGCAGCCGCTAGAAAAGGGTGGATTGATGAATTGATCATGCGGTTCATTGATCTTACCTTTGCCTTTCCTTCCCTTATTTTAGCCATCATGATCACGGCAATCCTAGGACCTGGATCTGTCAACTCCATCATTGCCATTGGTATTTTCAATGTGCCGGTTTTTGCAAGGGTTACCCGGGGGGCTGCATTGAGCATCTGGAAACGCGAATTTATTCTGGCGGCCAGAAGTGCGGGGAAAGGTCAATTTAGAATCTCTTTGGAGCATGTATTGCCCAATATTGCCAGCATGCTCATTGTCCAGACCACCATTCAGTTTGCCCTGGGCATCCTGGCAGAAGCCAGCTTAAGTTATCTGGGCCTGGGAACCCAACCCCCCATGCCCAGCTGGGGAAAAATGCTCAACGAAGCCCAGACCTTTATGCATTTTGCCCCCCAACTGGCCATTTACCCTGGAATCGCAATTGCATTTACCGTCATGGGGTTGAATCTGTTTGGAGACGGCTTGCGGGATGTTCTTGACCCAAAAATTCGGAGAAGCCGGTAAAAACATGAAACTATTAAAAACATGAGCCTACTTGAGGTACAAGACCTGTCCGTCAGCTTGAAAACCGCCCAGGGGCTGCAAGATGTCATCCGCCATGTCAATTTTTCCATGGATGCCGGAGAATCGCATGGTATCGTTGGGGAATCCGGCTGTGGAAAATCCATCTTTGCCCTGGCCCTCATGTCCCTTTTACCCCCCGATTCCCAAACCAAAGGAAAAATCATCCTTGAAGGCCAGGATGTGCTGGGCTTAAATTCCACCCAGATATGCAGCATCCGGGGCAATCGGATCGGGATGATATTCCAGGAACCCATGACCGCCCTGAATCCGGTACAAAAGATAGGTGCCCAAATCGGATAAAGCATCCGCCTGCACTTGAAACTTTACCGAAAAAAAACCCTTGAACGGGTGACCGGGCTCATGGACAAGGTCGGGCTTCCCGTCAGCAGATTCCCCTTATTGGCTGAAGTCAAAAAATAAAAAACGATTGGACTGATTTATATGGAAGTAAATATTCGGGGTGATGCATTGGATATCATTAAAATTTTGAAATCGGGTTGAGGCGTTACAGGTGAGCTATTCTCAAAAATCGCTCTGAAGACCGGTTTTCGGATTTTGCCACAACATTTTGACATCCTGCAAGTTTATTATCAGTGTTACCTCAAAACATCATTTTTCCCCAGTGCCACAGGCACAAAATCTTGTGCCTGTGGCACTGAGAGTGCAAATTTCATGTTCTTAACATTTTTCGATACTTGACTTGACAAAAAAGCAGCTTCCTATCTGTCGAGATCTTCTGGCCACCATCATCCGGGAAGTTCAAGCCATCATCGATTACCAAAAAGGACTGGTAACACTGTACCTGGCAGACGGCAGTCTGCTGGAAAGGCGAGGGGTGGACATGGCTCCCATGTAAACAATTGGTAGCCATGTTAGGATCCGACAGGTTGAATAATCTCTATCTTTTTAAATAGTTTCTGATAGTATAGGCAATTTTGATATTAGAATAATAAAACTTTTAAAAGAGAGTAGAAAATATGGGTATTAAAGTGATCGGTACCGGGGCGGTTGTCGGCGGGAGATCTGTTACCAACAAGGAATTTGTAGAAATTTGCAAAAAAAATGATGAAAGAACAGAATCCGCAAGAAAATTTGCCAAGAAAGCGAAAGATGAAGGAAAAGAGACAGACCCAAGCTGGATTCTGCAAAGGACCGGTATAAAAGAAAGGGTTTGGATAGACAACTGGCACACAAGAAACGATGGCCTTGAAGGGCCGGGGATTACCTTAGAACAATGGGAAAAAGATCCATCATCGGGTATCAACACTTCTGATCTAGCTGCCGAGGCCGCGATAAAAGCGATTACAGATGCCGGACTGACACCGGAAGATATAGATTGCAGCATATGGGCGTCCCTGACACCAGATCATCATTTCCCAGGACTTGGCAACTTTGCCTTCGACAAGACCGGACTCAAAAACGGAACCCCTTCATTCAGCATCATGCAACAATGTCCTGGATTTATTTACGGGGTATCAATGGCCCATGCCTTCATAAAAGCTGGCGTATACAAGAATATTCTGGTGGTTGGTGCTGAGATTCAGAGTGTATGGCAGGATCTCACCACAAGAGGCAGGGGGGCAGCTCCTATATTTGGGGATGGTGCGGCAGCCTTTGTGTTTTGCAGCAGTGATGATGGCAGCGACATACTGTCCTGCCAACTTGGCTCCAACGGCAACACAGAACCCTTGAATTCCCTGGCTTTCAGCAGTGCCTGTGGTGAAACCTGGGGGAGAAGCGACAACGATTATAGATATACCCATCCCAATATGCTTGGCAGCAAAGTTTTTAAACACGCCGTCAAGGGTACCATCTCCTCTATTACGGAAATTCTGGAAACAGCAAAAAAAACCTACAACGATGTTGACTGGTTCATACCCCATCAGGCCAACCAGAATATCAACGCATTTGTGGCAGGCAGCCTCGGCTCGGAAGTAACTGTGAGAAAGGATGACGCTCCCCTGATTGAAGACAAGAGGTGGCTTTCCAACATTGAGAAATATGGTAACCTTTCGGCAGCTTCCATTCCCCTGCTGTTCCATGAAAACATTAAAAACGGCAAGATCAAACGAGGCGACCTATGTGTTATGGCAGCATATGGAGCCGGCTTTAACTGGGGGGCGTTGCTGCTCAAGTATTAAAGACACCACAGCAATTCCCGCTTGATGTTAAGAACCCCTGATTTTCCTGAGGAGTATCCGGCAGTCTACTTTGAGTACCCATCCCTTTGCTCTGGCAGCAGTGAATTTATTTTAAGGATAACCCGACTCATTGGGATCAACAATCACTTCAAGAACACGCATGCCTGAAGAATAGGCGCTGGTGTTTGAAAATACAACCCGACCTTTAGCCTTGTACAAGTCAATGGTGCGTACCACATCACCGCCTTTAAAATTGAAGGGGTTAAATGCCTTGCCGGTCTGGTGTGAAGTGGTTGCTGTGGGGTAACCGATCAGGGAATGAACTTCTTCCCTGGACATGCCCTCACGTATAACATCCAGGTTTTGTTTGCCGCTTTGGGAGAACGCAACCGGGGCAGCAACTTTTTTGGTTACGCCTGATTTCTTTCCTGAGCTGCGAACGGTGGCAAGATCAATGGTGCCCTTGTTATACTGCTCCCCTCCTGATCCCCCCAGTTCATTGAGCGCCTTTTTAGCATATTTGCGCAGTTTTGAGGAAGAATTACTAGTGTTGACCTGATTCAATGTCGAATGATAACGGGGGTTGCGGCTGTGACCCAATGCGCGGCAAACCCATGCCAATGAATCAATATCCCTGCCGGATGCTGCGGGGTAGCGTTGCAATAGGACCTCGGCTGCAACATCCAATACTTCGGTATCCCGCAGGTTTGTTTTGTAGATACTTTGGGCTGCCTGTTTAACTCTGGTTATTCCACCCTTGGTGAGTTGGTCAATATAACGCTGATTAACGACATCGCTTGCATTGGCGGGAGATATAAGCAATCCAAGCATGAGAACGATCCAGAGGTGTTTCATCATGTGTTCCTTTCTTTAAAAAGTTATCCTTTTTACCAGTGATGGTGGTAAAAAAAGGGTAACTTTTCAGCAAAAACCACACAACGGATATCATTTTTTACCTGGCATTTCTGGCCATGACCCTGTCTACCCTCATCGCCATTCCCAATTTCTGGTTTGCCAGGCTGCCATTGCCCCGGAGTGTGAATCAAAATTTGGCTGCTAACCTTGTGCCCTGGTCTATGGCACGTTTAGCATCCAGCTCAGATGCCGTGTCTGCACCACCGATAATCTGAACCGGCAGATGGGTAATCTGATCCACCAGTTTCCGATTGGATTCCTGGCCTGCACAGATGACCACATTGTCCACCGCCAAAAGTGTGGGTTTACCCTCCTTGAGCAGGTGTAACCCTTGATCATCTATCCGCTTATATTCGCAAGAAGAAAACATGATCACCCCCTTGCGTGTCAATTCCATGCGATGAATCCAACCAATGGTTTTTCCAAGCTTGCCCCCCACTTTCCCGGTTTTGCGCTGCAGGAGATAGACCTCCCGGGGTGAGGGTTTAAACTCTGGCCTAACCCCCTCTACCCCGGCCCAGCATTTCCCCTGTAACCGTTTTGTTGAGCTTTAATTTTACACCGGTCAGTTCTATCTGTCGGCTGTAATAGCGAATGGTCTCATGGGATTCTTCCTTGCCCGGAATCCGCTTGGCAATATTAAACTGGCCGCCTATTTCTCCAGCGGCTTCAAACAGGGTAACCATGTGACCACAACCTGCGGCAATAGTGGCAAAGGCCATACCGGCAGGCCCGGCACCCACCACTGCGATTCGTTTAATCTGCCGGGCTGGCTTAATCAACAACTCGGTCTCGTGGCAAGCCATTGGATTCACCAGGCAACTGGTCAATTTGCCGGCAAAGATATGATCCAGACAGGCCTGGTTGCAGCCGATGCAGGTGTTGATGAGAGTTGCCCCTGCCAGCTCAACTGCTTTGCCCAGGGTGATCACTTCATCTAAAGAACTGCCCCCCTCCACCAAATCCAGCATGGACAGCCGATAAATGATGATAAAATCAGGGCCCGCCGCTTCACGTACCCTGCGAACCACTTCCTTGGGGAACCTGATTCGATTCTGATAATCCCCTCCCCATCGATCCTCCCTCTGGTTGGTACGAAGAGCTATGAACTGGTTTATCAGATAGCCCTCAGAGCCCATTATCTCAACGCCATCGTAACCGGCATCCTTTGCCAGCAATGCACATTGGACAAAATCCTGGATCTGCTGCTCAATTTTTTCATCGGTCAACGCCCTGGGCAAGAATGGACTGATGGGCGACTTGACCGCCGAAGGTGCCACCGCATCAGGATTAAACGCATAGCGACCCGTGTGAAGTATCTGCATGCAAATTTTTCCATCTGCCGCATGTACGGCATCGGTCACAATGCGATGGTTGGAAACGTCCTGGGCCGAGGCCATCAATGCCGCATCTGCATGAACAGCCCCCTCCTTGTTGGGGCCAATGCCGCCATCACCTTTTTAAGTACCCTGGTCCCCGGATTTACCGATAGTTTAAAATATGCCCAATTTCAGATCTTCAAAAAAAACCTGATATCCAATCACCCGAATTGTTTTATCAGATAATAAATCATCCCTGGTTTCCCATTGATAACCGCATTTGTTGCATTTCTTAAACGTTCAAAAATACCGGCGGGTTTATGCATTAAAAGTGGAATCCACCCTATTTTGAGGTCTGGATGTATACTTTGTGGTCCACAAGGGAAAGGGAGTGAATGCTTCCCTTGATAAATTTTTGATCGCCAAAAATGGACACCAGGCGAACCCCGTCCTCTTCCGGTTCAACCCTGTCCACAGCTTCCATAACCAATACTTCTTTTTCTGCTTCCATTATATATGCACTTGCTTCACACATGGCTCGCTTACTCCTCGTCTAAAAAAGATAAATGGGATTCTATGAGTTCATCCACCAAAAGGGGCAGGGGCAATCCTGTCCCCCCCACAATGGCGATGTTTTCCTGGGTCAGGGGCAACAATACTTTTTTGGCTTGGGAAAGACAGACCGCCTCTGCCATTTCCGGGGTAACCTCCCCCATCATGGCATGGGCCATGATAATGCCCAGGGGGCCGATAATAACATCGGCCTTTTTAACCGTCTGCACAATGGCATTGCTGCCCGACGCCCCTTTGTTTGCCCTTGCTTTGAGCATCTGGGCCGTTGCAATGGCATTGGTACCAAGGGCAATCACCTCTATGGATTCTCCAAACCGCTCCTTGATCCGTTTGATAACGGCAGACCCAATGCCGCCTCCCTGGCCGTCAATGATGCAGATCTTTTTCATATCACTTTTATTCATAACCTGGCCTTTGTCGCACATTTGAGTTTACAATAAATCCTGGACAATTTTCCAGATATTTTTTTCCACCCGGTCCGGGAGGTCATTGCCGTCGATGAGGATGACCTTCTCCTGATCCTTAAATTTCTCAAAGGCCAGAAAATAATTATCCCTGACCCTTTTAAGGATATCAATTTTTTCATACATGTCCAAAGAATCACGGTTGGCACGGATCCGTTCAAGACAAATATCCGGATCCACATCAATAAAAAAGGTGGCCGTGGGTCTTAAAATTTTGGCATTCAAGGCGTTTGCCTGGATAACCCAGTCCATATCCATATACTGGGCATGGTAGGCATAGGAAGAAAAATAATACCGGTCGCAGAGAACAACCTGTCCCTGGTCCACCATTGCCTTGACCCCATTTGCCCGGTTCAGCAAATGATCGGTCCTGTCCGCTGCAAACAATGAGGCAATAGTGAGCTGGTCTGTCTCAACACTGCCGGACAGCATTTTTCGAATCAAAGAGCCCACCGGGCCGTCCGTGGGCTCAAAGGTGGAGATTGCTGAAACTTTTTTTTCTATCAGCCGCTTATGAATCCGCTGCATCTGGGTGCTTTTACCCGATCCGTCGATCCCCTCAAGGACCAGGAACCTGCCCGAATGATCTACTCTTTCCAAATTACACACTCCACTTGGCTCCAATTCTATTCTTATGAAAAAGTTTTTTATACCAATATCCCGGCTCCTTGGCAAGACAACGAATTTTGTAAAAAAGAATCAAGCGTTTAATGAAAATCCTCCCAATTTTGTTTCAAGATATTCTTCTATTCCCTCAAAAGACCCTTCCCGGCCTAGTCCGCTCATCTTCATCCCACCAAAAGGGGCAGATGCCGAGGTGGGGTTGATGTCATTGATGCCGATGATGCCAAAATTAAGGCCCTCAAAAAATTTCATGGCCGTTGAATATGCCTTGGTGTACACGTATGCTGCCAGTCCGTAATCGGTATCATTTGCCATCTTTAGCAGGTCATCCTCATTTTCATAACTGATGACGGGAACCACAGGCCCAAATGTCTCCTCCCTGTAAATACGCATGTTGGGAGTCACATGGTCCAGGATGGTGGGGGCATAAAAATATCCCTTGTCCAGACCCTTGTACATTATCCTATATCCGCCAATGACAAGGCGTGCCCCGTGTTGGATGGCATCCTTTACCTGGTTGTCCACTCGTTCGATGGCAGCCGCATTTACAAGGGGCCCGATCTTGACACCCGGGGTCATCCCGTTGCCCGGGGTCATCTGGGCAACCTTTTCTTTGAGCACCTTTAAAAAGGTCTCTTTCATAGAGGAATGGACATAGATCCGGTTGGGACTGATGCAGGCCTGGCCGGTATTTAAAAATTTCACCAGGGACAGCCCCTTGGCCGCATGGACCGGGTCGGCATCCTTGCAAACAATAAAAGGGGCATGGCCGCCCAGTTCAAGGGAGACCCGTTTCATTTGATCTATTGCCCCCCGGGCCAGCATTTTACCAACTCCGGTGGAACCAGTAAAGGTCAGTTTTGCAATTCGTTTGTCTGTCATGAAAACCCTGCCCACGGGTGCAGGATCCAGGGCGGTAACCAAGTTGGCAACCCCCTTGGGGAGTCCCGCCCTTTCGAGCAGTTTAAAAATTTCAACGGCACAAAGAGGGGTGGCTTCGGCAGGCTTTAACACGATGGTGCATCCAGCTGCCAGGGCCGGCGCCACTTTTCTTGTAATCATGGATACAGGATAATTCCAGGGGGTAATGGCGGCCACAACTCCCACAGGCTGTTTTATGACCATAAATCGCTGGTCAGCCCGTGAAGAGGGGATGGTCCTTCCGTAAACTCTTTTGGCCTCTTCGGCAAACCATAGGAGAAAGTCAGCCCCGTATTTGACCTCATTTCTGGCGGCCTGGATGGGCTTACCCTGTTCGCAGGTCATGGTCTGTGCCAGGTGCTCAAGATTTTCCATCATCAGGGCGTGGGCCTCGTACAGGAAGGCGGATCGTTGATACGCCGTCCGGGAAGACCAAAGGGGGAATGCCTCATCTGCTGCTGCAATAGCCAGATTGGCTTCCGCTTCTCCGCCGTCGGGAAGGTGGGCGATGACATCCCCGTTGGCGGGGTTTAAGACAGAAAATTCTTTTTGATCCCTTGCCTGGATCCACTGGCCATTGATAAACATTCCAATCTCCCTTTAATTTATTTGAACTTTACAGATTAACGCTTCCAAAGTTAGGGAATGATGCTCCCCATTTATATCAAAATTGCGCTTCCCAATAAAAATAACTTGATACTATTTCAAATACAGTTACTATTAAAAATTGTCTATAAATCAAAAAAAATCAAGGTGAATTCTGATGTATGATGTAATTATCGTAGGCGGTGGGCCTGCCGGGCTTTTTGCGGCCTATCATTTAAAAGAGCACTCAAACCTTTCGGTTCTTTTGATCGAAAAGGGAAAAGATTCCCTGAAACGAAAATGCCCCAACCACCATCTTCAAAAATGTGTCCAATGCGATCCGTGCAACATTCTGGCGGGTATTGGGGGAGCGGGTCTCTACTCCGACGGAAAACTCAATTTCATCCCCCGCCTTGGCAAAACAGACCTGACCCAATTTATGCCCCTAAGCGCTGCCCAGGAACTCATTGATGAAACGGAAGCAATCTTTACCCGATTTAAAATGGACGGGCCCATCTACCCCACCAATATGGAAGCGGCAAAACAGATCCGAAAAGAGGCCAAACGATTTGGAATCAACCTTCTTCTGATCAAGCAAAAACACCTGGGCAGTGACAATCTCCCCGGATATATTGCAGGAATGGCTACTCACATAAAGTCCAAAGGCCTTGAAATCAAAACAAATGAAGACGTAATTGATATTGTTGAACAGGAGGGTCAGGTCCAGGGGGTCATTACGAACAAGGGGGAGTACAAGGCCCCCAATGTCATCCTGGCCCCGGGCAGAATCGGGGCCAACTGGATGGCTTCCATTGCCCAGAAACACGGCATCAGCGTAAGCCAGCGGGGTATTGAAGTGGGAGTCCGGGTGGAGGTTCACAATGACATCATGGATGATTTGTGCAATGTCATCTATGACCCTACTTTTTTCATTCAGACCAACACCTATGATGACCAGACCCGCACGTTTTGCACCAACCAGGGAGGATTTATCTCTCTTGAAAACTACAAGGATTTTGTCTGTGTCAACGGCCATGCCTATTCGGGCAAAAAATCTTCCAACACCAATTTTGCATTTCTTTCAAAGGTGATTCTGACGGAACCTGTGACAGACAACCAGGCCTATGGAGAGTCCATCGGCCGGCTTGCCACCATCATCGGCGGGGGAAAACCAATTCTGCAAAGATTCGGGGATCTAAAGCGGGGACGTCGCTCCACATGGAACCGGATCCACAAGGGCTATATTGAACCCACCATGACCAACGTGGTGTGCGGGGACATTGCCATGGCCCTTCCCGAGCGAATTCTCTCCAACCTCATTGAGGGCCTTGAGAGCTTAAACTGTGTGGTACCAGGGGTTTCCAATGATGAGACCCTGCTCTATGCCCCCGAGATCAAATTCTTTGCCACCCAGGTCGAAACCGATAATTATCTAGAAACCAGTATAAAGGGGATGTATGTGGCAGGGGATGGACCCGGAGTGGCCGGCAATATTGTATCGGCAGCAGCCACCGGACTGATACCAGCCAAGCGGATCATCGAACTTCAATAAAAGCCTTATTCATCGGGAATATAAGTGGCGCAGGAATTCTCGGATTCCCATGCCATGACCCGGGATACGGTAAGACTTTTATCCAGGCTCTCCCCAAGGAGGGCCTGGACTCGTTGAGCAATATAGACGGCAATACGTTCAGATGTTGGTTGCTGATCGCTAAAGGCGGGAAGTTCATTGAGAAACCGATGATCCAATTCCTTGTCCACCACCTGGCGCACGGCCCGTTTAATATCTCCAAAATCAGCCAGGACACCGGCTGAATTAAGTTGTTTTCCTGTAACACAGACTTCCACCTGCCAGTTATGGCCATGAAGATTTTCGCATTTATGCCCCACCATGGTGAGTTGATGGGCACCTGCAAAATGGGTTTTCACCTTTAGCTCAAACATATTACCGCCTTAATAGGTCATTACAGATTCTTAAATAGATTTTTTAATTTGTTTGATATTTTATTTGAGTCCCGTTTGTCAAACTCTTTTAACAGGTCTTTTTGTTTCTGGTTCAATTTTGTGGGGGTCTTGATAATTACTTTTATAATCTGGTCCCCCCGTCGTCCGGTTCGAAGGGAGGCAATCCCCTCACCCCGCAACTTAAAACTATCCCCGTACTGGGTTCCCTTGGGAACCTTGAATTGTTCTTCACCCACCAGGGTGGGGATGGTAATCTCATCCCCCAGAGCTGCCTGAATAAATGAAATATCAATGGCACAGATAATATCGGTGTTATCCCGCTGGAAAAACTTATGGGGATTCACATTGATCACCACATATAAATCTCCGGGAGGGCCGTCTGGAGAGGGAGATCCCTCACCTTCACCTGTCAGCCGCAGCTTAGAGCCCACATCAACTCCGGCCGGAATTTTGACCTGAACCTTCCGGGTAATCTCAACCCTTCCAGCCCCCCGGCAACGGGCACATGGATTGGAAATCATGGTCCCTCTGCCCCGGCAATAGGGGCAGGAGGTCTTTACCTTGAAAAAACCCTGGCTCTGGATAAACTGGCCCGTACCATGGCAATGGGAGCAGGTCTCAGGGCTTGTTCCCGGTGCACACCCAGACCCCCCACATTCCTTGCAGGCATCCATTTTAGGAATGGAAATAGTTTTTTCCGTGCCAAAGGCGGCTTCCATAAAATCAATGGACATATTATAACGAAGATCTGATCCTTTCTGGACCCGGCTTCCCCGTCCTCCCTGGTTGCCGCCAAACCCGAAAAAATCTTCAAAAATATCACCGAAACTCGAAAAGATATCTTCGAACCCGCTGGGGCCTGAATGCCCGGAACCTTCCAGCCCCTGGTGCCCGAACTGGTCGTAGATTTGACGTTTATTGTCATTGCTCAGAACTTCATAGGCTTCAGACGCTTCCTTAAATTTATCTTCAGCTGCTTTATTGTCTGGATTTTTATCCGGATGATATTTAATAGCCTGCTTTCGATAGGCCTTTTTCAGATCTGGCTTTCCTGCATCCCTGGCAACCCCAAGAATTTCATAATAGTCACGTTTATCAGTCATATTCTACCCAATCATCCCAAGCGTTTATGGCGCATTTATATTTGTAATATTGACTCTAGTATGGTACTTTTCCTGCTTAGTTCTGGCAAATACAATAAAATAACTCAGAAATGCAGGTTGTCAACGATGAATGAAGAACTTGATTTTGTCAAAGAGATGTTTGACAAAATATCCCATAGATATGACTTTTTAAACCGGTTGCTCAGTTTTCGACAAGACACCTTCTGGCGTAGCCAAATGGTGCGTGCGGCAAAACTTGCACCCGACAGTCGCGTCATGGATGTGGCCTGCGGCACCTGTGATGTGGCCCTTGAGATCAGCGCACAGTTAAAGGGTCGGGTAAAAATTTTCGGTATTGATTTTTCCCTTGGCATGCTCTCCCTTGGTCGTCAAAAGCTGGTGCTCAAAAAAAACACCACCATTGATATTTTAAATGCGAATGCACTCCATCTTCCCTTTAAACCAGACAAATTTGATGCTGTCTTTATTGCCTTTGGTATTCGGAATATAATGGACCGCAAGGGGGCTATCCGCCAATTTCACAAGAGTCTAAAAAAAGAGGGCAGACTTGTGGTGCTGGAATTGACCACGCCTGAAAAAGGCTTTTTCCGTCAGATCTATCTGGGATATTTTAAACGGGTTCTTCCCTTGATCGGTTCTTTTTTTTCCAAACACAATAATGCCTATAGCTACCTGCCCGAATCCGTATTGAATTTTCCAGATCCCGTTTCCTTTTCAAAAACAATGAAAGCCGCAGGGTTTGAGCAGATCCGATTCAAACAAATGACCTTTGGTATTGTAACCTTATTTGTGGGAACCAAACAATAAATTTAAAAAGTATCCCCATTGCCCGATTTTGTAATAAAAACGTAATACTTATACCAGGGTTTTACCAAGGTTTAATGGCCGACAGGCAGTCCCGAGGGTTATCTTTGGGCACGCTCTCCACGACTTTGAACGGCACCTAATTTCTTGACAATCTTTATGGCTTATTTTATAAGCTTTTTGCTTAATGAACAATTGGAATATTCCCCTTACAATTATGGTTGCCAGGCACAAATGAGACAAAAATTATTTCAAACCGTTGAAGGCAAGTTGCTTTTAGCAGGTATCATCTCGACCCTGGTGCTTGTCACCTCGCTTGGGATTTACGGATTTATAGACTTTGGTACAACCAAAATACTTTTTTTTGTATTTATAACCCATATTGTGGGCAGCCGTGCCGGCGGGATCGGGCTGTGCATCCTCAACGGATTCAATCCCTTCACAACCATTGCCTATAATTTTTTTGTAGAAGTTTTGATTGTCTGTTTTACCTATTCAGGATTTGTCCTCAGCACCACCAACTACCTGAAAATTGAATGGATCAAACGCTTCATGAACCAGCTGGCCCTAAAAGCCCTGGAACAAAAAGAAAAAATTCAATCCTATGGATGGATCGGCATTTTTCTTTTTGTCATGGCCCCCCTGCCGGTGACAGGACCTGTGGTGGGATCTATCATCGGCTATATGCTCAAGATGGGGCTTTTCAGAACGTTCACCGCCACGGCCCTTGGAACCCTGACCGCCAATATTGCCTGGTGTTACGGCTTTGAATTTTTAGAGCAGCGTTTCCACATGATCCAATATGTATTCGGCGCCATTGTTGTTATTGTGATGATCCCCTATTTAAAACAGATCAAAAAATTTATTGCGGAATATAGAAAAGGGGAGACCAAATAGGGGGAGACACCAAACACCAGTTTTCTGACTGCCTATACCGCTGCTTAAAACGACTTTTTAAGCATTGTGTGTTGGAGCCAGTTTAGATCATCTCTGTCCGGGTATTCAATATTATAGTGGAGTCCCCGGCTTTCTTTCCGAATCAGGGCAGACTGAATAATCAATTCAGCCACTGTGGCCAGGTTCCTCAGTTCAATCAGATCGGCCGTCACCTTAAAATCCCAATAGTATTCATTGATCTCCTGCTGGATATTCTCAATCCTTCGCTTGGCCCTTTGTAACCGCTTGTCAGACCGGACAATCCCCACATAATTCCACATGAGCCGCCGGATTTCATCCCAGTTGTGGGATACCACAATGGCTTCGTCACTGTCGGTTGTATTGGTTTCATCCCAGGGATCCAGGGTCACGGTGATTTTGTTACCAATGGTCTTAAACTCTTCAAGGGAAGTTTTATAGGCGTTGTGGGAGTAAACCAGGGCTTCCAACAAAGAATTGGATGCCAAACGGTTGGCCCCGTGAAGGCCTGTACAGGCGGTTTCCCCCACAGCATAAAGCCGCTGGACATCGGTTTTTCCGTTTAAATCCGTTGCCACCCCTCCGCACATGTAATGGGCAGCCGGCACCACGGGAATGGGGTCTTTTGTCATGTCGATGCCGTATTCCAGACACCTTGCATATATATTGGGAAATCTTTGTTTGATAAAAGCAGCATCTTTATGGGAGATATCCAGAAAAACAGAGTCTGCCCCTGTCTTTTTTAATTCATTGTCAATGGCCCTTGCCACAACGTCCCTGCAGGCAAGCTCCTTGTCCTGCGAATAGTCCTCCATGAACCTGCGCCCCTGTTCATCAATTAAAAAAGCGCCCTCTCCCCTTACCGCTTCTGAAATCAAAAAATTCTTGGCTTCGGGATGAAACAAACAGGTGGGATGAAACTGGACAAACTCAAGATTGGCCACGGATGCGCCGGCCCTGTATGCCATTGCAATCCCGTCCCCGGTGGCAATATCCGGATTGGAGGTATAAAGATATACCTTGCTGGCACCGCCTGTTGCAAGCAGGGTGATGCCCGAATAAAAGGTCTCGATTTCTCCGGTTTCATTGTTCAGGACATAGGCGCCGCAGCAAATATTCTCATTCTGGGTAACCACAAGACCATTTCTGACAATGGTGGAAAATGTAATCAGGTTAACGGCAATATGATCTTCCAGAATGGTAATGTTCTCATTTTCCTCAACCTTTGCCACCAGGGTATCTTCAATTTCCTTACCCGTAAGGTCCTGGGCAAACACAATCCGTTTGACAGAATGTCCCCCCTCCTGCCCCAGGGCAAAATTTTGTTCCCCATCACCGGCCATATTAAAGTGGGCACCCTGGTGGGCCAGTTCCATAATGCGTTTGGGCCCATTTTCCACCACCATTTTTACCACCTCCGCCGTACAGAGGCCATCCCCTGCATCCAGGGTGTCTTGTATGTGGAGATCAAAGGAATCCAGCTCACTGAAAACCGCTGCGACTCCGCCCTGGGCCAGGGCTGTATTGCTTTTTTGAATTTTTTTCTTGGTTACAATGGTTACCCTGCCAAAGGCTGCCACCTTTAATGCATAGCTTAGTCCGGCAATGCCGCTGCCGATCACTAGAAAATCAGTTTTCTTAATCATAGCAGGGAACTTCTTTTCTTTTTACGGGTACTCAATCCAATAATTAATCCCACAATAAAGACACCGGCGCCGCTGAGGAACCATAATTTTTCTTCATGGTTCATATTTTTTTCAAGGGTGAGGATCTGATCCTTCTGATCCTGGGACTCTCGGGCAAGAACCTTGTAGCTGTCGCTGAGCTTTAAAAAATCAGCTGATGCCTGCTCAAGCTTTTTGTATTTTTCCTCGAGATTCCCCAGAAACTCATTTTTCTCAGCCAGGGCTCGTTTTTTTTCCTCTGTCTGCTCAAGGGCAGTCACAAGTCTTTGATTTTCAGCTTGCAATTGCTTTACCAGCAGGGTTTGGGGGACTTCTTCAGTGAGAAACCGTGACAGCACCCACCCAGTCTTATTGTCCTGGGTCTTCACATGGGACCAGTCTTTCTGGTACTCAATGTTCTCAAGCTTTGAGCCAGAGGTGAGCATGGCAACAATTTTATGTTCAACACCCGGACCCGTCCGCATGGTAATCTTTGTAATACCGGTGACATATATATTCTTGGCTAACAAAGGGCCTGTGCAAACCAGTCCCAGAAGGCAAATGGTCGCCAGAAATCTCATCATTTTCATATTCATTGGTTCTCCCTTATGATTATCTTTTCTCAGGTCTAACCATTATCACTGGATATTGCCTTTATCAAGTCCCTTTACAATATTCATATTGATTTTGGATATTAAATCCAATCATATCCGGGTGAGAATTTTAATGGCCTCGGCTGCCATGTTAAGGCCGAACACTCCGGGCACCCATGGAATGGTGCCAATGGGAGGCCGGGACCGGCCATGGGTTGCAAGCGCATCCACTGCATCTTCTTTCTGGTAGGGCAATTTATTCAAGGCCTTTTCAATGGAATAAACGCAGCTAACCCCTTCATAGACTCCCCGGCGGTGAAGCCGCTGGCGCACCACCCGGGCCAGGGGGCAGACACACGTCTCAGAAAGGTCCCCTGTTTTGATCATGGAGATATCCATCTTTCCAGCGGCCCCCATGCTCGAGACCACGGGCACCCCCATGGAGACGGCCCCAAAAATCAGGTTGACCTTTGAATTGAGCCCGTCAATGGCATCCACCACCACATCAATATCCCGGGATAAAAGAGTGATTAAACTGTCGGCATTGACAAAGGTGTCGTGGATATCCACCTCACAAAGGGGATTGATATCCAAAACCCTTTCCTGGGCAAGCCTGGCCTTTCTCCGGCCAATGGTGGAATGCAGGGCATAGAGCTGGCGGTTAATATTGGAGGCATCCACCCGGTCAAAATCCACCAGACGCAAAGACCCTACCCCTGCCCTAGCCAGGGCTTCAGTGGCAAATGACCCCACCGCCCCCAGACCGAATACAGCCACCCGGGCTTTTTTAATTTTCTCCAGGGCTACCTGGCCCATTAACTGTTCTGTGCGGGCAAACTGATTCATGGGGTTTCTTTATATCTCCTCTATGACAATTTTTTATAGGGTAAAATAGGTCTAAACAAATTTAAACTGTTCTTATAGGCTTGGGCTGCAAATTCTTCAAATCCCATATTCACTCTTTGGGCAGCAATTTGTGCAATGGTCGGTAAATTTTTGGGTTCATTTAATGTGTTTCCTGGGGGACCTGAAAGGCTCGGATAGATATCCGGGGCATCTGTTTCAAGCAGAAACATGTCCTCTGACACCACCCCCAAAGCCTTTATCACCTTTCTTGCACTGGGCCGGGTCACAGACCCTGAAAAAGAAATATATAAATTATATCGTTCGAACAAGGGAATCATGTCTGCCGATCCGGAATAGGAATGAATCAGACCCGGCGGTTTTAAGGGGCCAAATTTTTTCAGCAGATGGATAAAGGTGTCCCAGGCCTTGCGGATATGAATATTTATAGGTCTTTCAAGTTCCCTTGCAAGGGCCAGGTGATGGGAAAAAACCCGGATCTGAAGATTCTGGTCCGCCCTCTTGTCCATAAAATCCAACCCGGTTTCACCGATGCCGGACCGATGAACTGTCAGAAAAGTTTCAAGCCTTTGCTGCCAGTTTTCAGACAAACTGTTAAGAAACCAGGGGTGTATCCCAAAACAAGGGATTACAGATCCATATGCCAAAGAAAGCCTTGCGGTTCGGTCAAAATTTTCTTCCATGGTGGCACAGGAAACCATGTACTCAACACCGGCCTTTTGGGCCCTGTCCACAATATGGGGAATCTTTGTTATGATCCTTGCATCATGAAGATGACAATGGGAGTCAATAAACAACACGGTTCCTCCTCAGCATTTTTCCCCAGGATTTGCCTAGTAATAACTGGAATTATCCCAGCAATGGGTGCACAATTTTTCCTTGGGAAGCCCTATGGCCGCTACCAGATCTTCCAGTTTCTGATACCTAAGACTTGTCAACCCCAAGCGTTCCCCAATGTAGGCCACCATGGCCCGGTGTTTTTCAGATCCATCTACGGCATATTCGGCCAAATCGATATCTTCGGTCCCTTCTATCCCATAAATGGCCTTACGCCCGGCCAGGTCCAGGGTGGATCGGGAGGTTGAAAAATTTAAAAACTCACAGGGATGAATCAGACAGGGGCAGGCAATACGCATGTGAACCTCTTTTGCCCCGTATTCGTAAAGGATTTGAGTATTATCCTGGAGCTGGGTTCCCCGAACCACGGAATCGTCACAAAAGAGAATCCGACGGTCCTGGATAATCTCCCTGATGGGAATAAGCTTCATCCGGGCCACAAGATCGCGCATGGCCTGGTTCTGGGGCATAAAACTTCTGGGCCATGTAGGCGTATATTTCACATAGGGCCGCATATAGGGTAATTTACTCTCATTGGCAAACCCAATGGCATGACCAATACCGGAATCAGGAATACCCGCTACAAGATCAACCGTTTCCATCTCGTTCCGGGCCAGGGCAGCACCGCAGTTATACCGAACTTGTTCCGTGTTGATGCCTTCATAGGAAGAAACCGGATATCCATAATAGACCCATAGAAAAGAACAAACCTGCATTTTTTCCCCTGCTGCCTGGACCGTCTCCCTCCCCTCGGGAGTCATCAGGATAATTTCACCCGGTCCCAAATAGTAGTCCACCTCAAACCCCAGATTCGAAAATGCACTGGATTCAGAACTGGCCGCAAATGAATTCTCCCGTTTCCCAATAACAATGGGAGTTCTGCCAAGTCGGTCCCGGGCAGCAAAAATACCCGATTTTGTCAACACCAACATGGAGCAGGACCCCATAATATTATCCTGGGCATTTTTGATACCCTCTTTAAAGGAAGGAGCTTCACATATCAGGGCGGCCACAAGCTCTGTGGGATTGATATCGCCCTGGCTTGTTTCCGAAAAATGGACATTCCGGTCAAAGGCCTTTTTGGCCAGCTCTTCCAGATTAGCAATTTTTCCCACCATCACCAGGCCAAATGTTCCCAAATGGGAATGGAGAATAATGGGTTGGGAATCCGTATCCGAGATGACCCCAATCCCCATGTGACCGGTCAGTCCGTCAATATCCGCTTCAAATTTTGACCTGAAATAGGCATTTTCAAGGCTGTGAATCGACCGTTGAAACCCATCCTTCCCCACTGTGGCAAGTCCCCCCCGCTTGGTTCCCAAATGGGATAAATAATCGGTTCCGTAAAAAAGTTCCTTATTGCATGCCTTGGTTGCTGCACATCCGAAAAACCCGCCCATGGTGATTACCTTCCTGTTTGATAAAATTAAATTTCTTAAACCCTGCCTGTTTGCAATGCCATATTGTCAGATAAAAAACAATCCCTATCATGAACCAAACCCGGGGACTAATTTCGACATCTTTTTCATATTTCATTCCACTTTTTTCCATGACCCTGTGGGATGCTGTGTTTTCCTTATCCGTTACAGCAGGTACCCGAAATACGTCCGGCCTGCCACCTGTACCATGGACATTAGTATGCAAAAAAACTTGACATCCAATTAAATGTCCGGCGTTATATACGGTGAAACACCGGTATCGCCGGTGGATATTTATTCCATCCAAAGGAAATGAAATGATAAAAAAAATAGGTTTTATCGGTGTTGGCCATATTGCACACTATATGCTCACGGGGTTTGCCCAGACAGAAAATTACTTTGAATTCATACTGGCCGACCCTGATCCGGATAAAATGGCTCGGATTTCAAAAGAGTTCGCCCAAAAATTTCAATGTACTGTCACCCAGGACAGCCTGCGGCATGGCCTCACACCAAAAGGATACCAGCCTCACCCAGATCTGGGATACCCTGGCAACCCCCGGCGGCATCTCCGAGTATGGCGTAAAAATATTGAAGGGAAGGGGATGCCTGAAGGTCTGGCCAGATGCTTTGGAGGCCGTTACCCGAAAAATGGAGGCCTGCTGCCCCTTGGCAGATGAGGAACAATAATTAGACGAATTCGGTGCCGGTTCAGGGTTTAAAATCTTTTATTGGTCTTAAATTCAAGTCATGATTAACCACCCAGCCTCATCTTTCTGTAGGCCATAAACCAGTACACGGTTTTCAATTACATCATTTCCCAATTTGAAATTATACTGGCCAATGTCTTTAAAACCAAACTTTTTGTAAAATGTGATGGATTTATTGCGAACCCAAGTATAAAGCCAAAATTGACTCCCATACCTGGCTTTAGCTTCTAATAAAAGATTTTGTCCGATCCCTTTGCCTTGAAAAGGTCCCTGAATATAAAGTTTTTCAATTTCAAACCCATTTTTTTTGTTTTCAAACTGAGATTCAAAATTTACAAGTATATATCCTCTGAGATAGACACTTTCAGTGAACACCAACAACTTATATTTGTGATCCTGCAATATCTCCTTAAAATATTTCTCCGTAAACAAAGACAATACATATTTTGAATTTTCAGTTCGAATACCGTCGCTGGAATATGTTTGAAGCCATACTTCCAGTGACAGGGCCGTCAAGTTTATGCAATCTGATTCAGTTGCTTCTCTAATCATTTATATTTTCCAATAATACATCATTGCAGTGCACCCGTCATGAATTAATACTGCACATCACCGATGAAATCCGGTGCATATTGCTTGTTTAATTCTATTTATTATCCATCAAGGGTCAAAGTCAGACTTGCCCCCTGACCCCTTTTTTGGTTTTTATTGCTTTTTCAAATTGGAGTTAATGCATTGAATCCACAGCTCGATTATAGCCAGACACTCCAGTCTCCGTAGTCAAATGTTCCGCTGCCATGATGCAACTTGCCCTCATTTTGCAAAAGCCGAAAAGCGTCACGCATTCGGATCAAAATTTCGGGTTGAATTTTCAAGCTGTGATGCGCCGGGAACACACGTTTCACCGGCAAAGTCGATATCCGTTCCAGAGAGTTGTGATACGCCTTTGGGTCGGTGGACGGAAAGTAGGCAAATAGTGTATCTTTATAAACCAAGTCTCCAGTAAAAATATAACCGCGCTCCTTTTCCCAGAAGCACATATGCCCTGGCGAATGGCCGGGCGTATGCAGAACCTGAATACAGCGATCTCCTATATCAATAACATCATTATCCTTCAGCACCTTTGTTGGCGTACCCTGAAAAAACTCATAGTTATTTACATCATAACCTTCCGGTAGGTCACAGCGGTCAACGACCATTTCTTTAATCTGCTCCATCGTTAGAGGAAATTCTCCGTTGAGCCAGTTGAGTTCATCCTCATGAGCATAAAAGTCCGCAAAGTATTCATGACCGCCAATATGATCCCAATGAATGTGGGTAGCTACCGCGGTAATCGGCTTGTCAGTTAGCTTGATAACTTCATCATAAATATTACAAATTCCAAGCCCGGTATCAATCAGTAGACTGTGTTCAGCACCATTTAAGAGATAACAATGCGTTTCCTCCCAGTGGCGATATTCGCTAATGATATATGTTTCCTTATCAATCTGATCTATTATAAACCAATCGTTCATTTTCTCTTTTCTTCAATTTTTCTTATTATAAATTCTTGTTTGTCTTTTTTTGTCCTGCTACGCAATTGTCCACCTACAGCGTAAACATCTGCGGTTTATCCGTCAGTATGTTTTTGTTGGGATCTCCGCATTTATCATTTCTATGTTGTTTATATTTTTCATCATCTGTTGTATTTTTTCAACAAACCATTTATACTATACTACCATATTTAATTTTCAAATGAGATCTCTTGAAATTTTACCATTATTTCAGGTTTATTATGGCACAATCATCCCCATATGATTTTGATATTTATCAGCCCCGCAATCCCAAAGCAAGTGCATACTACAAATGTGTTGACCCATTTTGAAGAGTTGGCATTTTGAAGAACTGGAACAGATGTGGGATGACATGTATAAATCCCGCTATGGCTATTGGCGGACATATGTCATGACTGTGATTTATAAATATCTGGATTGTGGTGATCTTCATTTTGGATTTGCCAGGGTGCGTTGTGAAGATTGTGGTCATGAGTATTTATTAGCATTTTCTTGTAAGCGCAGACAATTTTGTCCATCATGTCATCAGAAAAGGGTTGTCGAATATGGAGAATGGCTGCTCACCAATGTCTTGAAGGATGTTTCTCATAGGCAGTGGGCCCGTTTTATATAATTTGGCAGCATCCCCAAACGGTTGCGGATCTATTTTCTCTATGACCGCAAATTATTGGCAAAGCTCAGCATCTGCGGCTGGAAGGTAATCAGCGCATATTTAAAATCTGCTGTGCAGTATGATGGTGCTGTTCCCGGTGCCAGCATTGCTGTTCAAACCTATGGTGATTTTCAAAATTTTAATCCTCATCTTCATGCCATTGTTTCTGATGGATGTTTTATAGATGGCGACAGTTTCCGAATAGCACCAGGATTCATGCTTGGAGACCTGGAAGAAATTTTTCAGTATGAAGTTTTAAAAATGCTGAAGAAAGAGGGAAAAATAAATGATGCTGTTATTGAAAATATGCTTTCCTGGCATCATACGGGTTTTCATGTATATATCGGTAACAGAATTTATCCCGATGACAAAACTGGTCTTGGAAATCTGGCCAAGTATATTATCCGTGCATGTTTTTCTCAAGAAAGATTGATTTATGTTCCGGCAGAAGAATCAACTGATGGTATTGCCAAGGTAATTTATACCTCCAAGGACTGGAAGTCCCGAAAAGTTTTTAATGCTCTGGACTGGCTTGCTCAATTGGTGACTCACATTCCCGGAAGGTATGAACAAACCGTCCGCTACTACGGTTTCTATTCATACAAATCCAGGGGTTTAAGAAAAAAGGCTGATACTGATGATAATATCCCGGCTATCATACCTAATAAGATGTCTTCTAAAGAATTCCGACAGAATTGGGCTCGTTTAATTCAAAAAGTGTATGAAGTCGATCCTTTAATATGTCCAAAATGTCAGGGGCCAATGAAAATCATCAGCTTTATCGAAGAAATCGAAATTATAGAAATGATTTTACGACATCTGGGGCTTTGGGATATACACAACCATGATCCGCCACCAGCTACTTCAGTTTATATCCCTGAATTGATTTATGATGATTCAGATATCCAGATTCCAGCCTTTGACTATTGGAGTTGAGGCCTTACCTATAGGATATATTTTAAAATTGACTTGTGGAATTATTGGTGAACTATGCCCAAAATCAGCAAAAATTTTATAATTTTCGATCTTTTCAATCAAAATCCAGATTATTTCCTTCTCACCACTTTAAATGCTTTATTTTATTTCAAAAATCTGTTGACCCAGCCGGGCATTGGCACAACATGTTGTGCCAATGCCCGGCTGGGTGCATATTTTAACTCTTTAATAATTTTTCATACTTTTCTTGACTAAAAGCATCTTCCTATCTGTTTTGAATGGCAGCGTGCCCCACGGACGGGGCATAGCGCCATGTGCCCATCAGGATTGACAACTATACTTGCAAAATCAGAGAATATAGGTCACCCTCTTCAATCAGATACGGTATCAGTAGGTCATGGCATCTGTGGAATACAGCGTAAGTGATATTAATAATATTTGTATGTTGAGAGTCTGCCTGAATGGTTGAAAGTCATAAAAATTATCTGCCGGATCCTATCCTTATTTCGGGTAAAAAAAAGAGTCAAATCGCCTTGTACCGTTATGCCAACCTATCCAACAGATACCCGCCGGTTATTTTAACCCATGAGACCTTTTCCAATGCCTTGATCTGCAAAAATCTGGCAGCATTCCTCAACAGAGCCGGGTTTGACTGCTGGATTTATGAATGGACCGGCCATGGGCGAAGTGAATCCGGACAATTGTATCTTGATGCAGAAGGATTTGCCCGCCATGATGTGCCAAGGGTTATTCAAGCCGTGCTGAAAAAAACCAACAGCCGGACATGCAGCTGGGTCGCCCACAGCGGCGGCGGTTTTTTACCCCTGATGGTTATGGCAAGGAATCTCCTTCTCCAGGAAAAGATACAGGCCATTGCCGGCCTGGGCTCCCAAACCACCGGAGCCGGCAAAAACGATAATAGGCAAACTGATCACCCGAATATTGCCTGTGATTGATACCCTGCTGGGTAAAGTTCCGGGGCCGTTATCTGGATTGGGACCCGAGGATGAAGTGTCTGGTTTTCTAACCCAGTGGGCGCAATGGAATCGCTCGGGCAACTGGGTGGGAACAGACGGGTTTGATTATGACAAGGCAATGGGAAAGATTCAGGTCCCCGCCTTTTTCATTGCCGGTGCAAAGGATAGGATTGCACCCCCCGACGGCTGCCGATGCCTGGTCAATTCCCTGGGCAGTATCGAAAAGTCCTTTGTTTTGTGTTCAAAAGAGAACGGTTATCAGGAAGATTATACCCACCCCCGGCTCATTGCCAGTCAAAATGCAAAAAAAGAAATCTGGCCCATGATTCTTGAATTTATTCAGTCTGCGGGATAAATCATGGACCCGCTTCAAATCACTATATCACTCTCCCCAAAAAACCCCGGCAAAATTTCCCATCGGGTTTAAAACTCTTTGTTGTTTTTATCTTGAAAAAAATAAAGGATACACTATAGTGAGAGCCATGAAACAATTCTTTCCCAAAAACCCCATACCCCTTATCCTTTTTTTTATTGCCCTGGGGCTTATTTTTACAACCAACATCTGTGCTGAACCTTCAGATGCAACTCTGATTCAGGCGGTGATGTGTGAATCTATTGAAAATTTCCAACCCCTTAACCCGGCGGTGATTTTTTCAATCTCCCAGGGAGAAGTTTTTTGTTTTTCAAATTTTGATCCAGTGATGAAGCAAACCCATATTTTTCACAGATGGTATAAAAAGGATAATTTAATTTTCACCATGCGCCTCACCCTGTCACCGCCCAAATGGTCCTCCTTCAGCCGGGTGCAGCTCCGAGAAGCAGACAAGGGCCCCTGGCGGGTTGAGATAAGTGCTGCCGATGAGTCCCTGTTACAAACCTTAAGATTCAGTATGGTCGATTGATTGACAATGGAAGCGCTTCTCTATTTATTTTCCGGATTTCGCTGGCAAGATGGATTGGATATCCTTCTGAACACCTATATTTTATTCCGGCTCTATGTGCTTTTCAGGGGCACCAATGTCATCCGGGCTCTCCTGACCATTTGCGTCCTCTGGGCCGTCAGCCAGGCCGCAGTTTCCCTGGGGCTGATCATAACAAACTGGGCAATGCAGGGTATAATTACCGTGGCAGCACTCATTATCATCATTGTTTTCAGAAATGAAATTTCCAGCGTTCTCCAGACCAAGAGCCTGAAATCATTTTTTTGGGGGATCCCCCGGTATCAATTTAATACGCCTTTGAATATTATTATTGAAAGTGTTTTTGAGCTGGCCAGGAAAAAAATTGGTGCCTTGATCGTGCTGCCCTTAAAGCAGAGTCTGGACAGCGTCGTGCAAGGCGGTATTCCCATACAAAGCAAGCTGTCCCAGGAAATGCTGGTGAGCGTTTTCTGGCCCGGTTCCCCCCTGCACGACGGCGCAGCCGTCATACAGGGAAAACAAATCACCCGTGCCGGCGTGATCCTTCCCTTGTCAAAAAGTAAGGACCTGCCCTCATTTTTTGGGACCCGTCACAGGGCGGCATCAGGATTGGCGGAACTCACAGATGCCCTGGTCCTTGTTGTTTCAGAAGAGCGGGGCGAGATCACCCTGTTCAAAGAGAATCAAACCCATACGATCCATAACCGACTGGCCCTTGGAAAATTGCTTCAGGAAGATGCAGGGGACGATTCAACTTCAAAAGGCATCCGACGCCAGACAATAGAACTGGTTGCCGCAGGGGTTATCTGTCTTGTCTGCTTCACGGGGATATGGCTCAGTTTTTCAAAGGGAATGGAAACCT